>Ga0265292_1003230_pt1 | contig 10211 bp, 10 predicted proteins | sample Munlanlewell296A_FD_189080 | JGI IMG/M metagenome (GOLD analysis project Ga0265292, IMG submission 189080) | Leachate microbial communities from a municipal landfill in Southern Ontario, Canada - Leachate well 296A | ecosystem: Engineered > Solid waste > Landfill > Unclassified | place: Canada... | reverse complement strand
CATGGCCTTCATCGAGCGACACTCCTTCGCCCGCATGCATGTGTTCACCTTCTCGCCGCGCCCGGGCACGCCGGCCGCCCGGCTCCCTCACCGGGTGCCGTCGTCCATCGCCCGGCAGCGCGCCGATCTCGCACGCCGTATCGCCGAGCACAGCGAGCGCGAGTTTGCCGCGGCGCAAATCGGCGAGCTGCGGCGGGTGCTGTGGGAGACCCCTCGGCTAGCTGCAGACCACGGCTGGCGGCTGAGCGGCCTGACCGAAGCGGGCCTGCGGGTTGTCGCCTCCTATCCCGCATCCTTGCACAACACGTTTTCCCTCGTTCGGTTATCGAGCCTCGAGCAGAACGGCACGATTCGGGGTCAGGTTCTCGCATCCCCTCCCTGCCTCGCCCCTGACGGGACCTGACCAGGCAGGGGGTGATAGAATCGGTCATTGCGTGCCGGGCAGCCAGATCGCGTCCACCGGCCACACGCGAAATGACTGCCGGACGCCGAACAGAAGGGTCCTCATGCCGTCGAAGGCTGACCTCGAAAACGCCCTCAAGGATGCGATGCGCAGCGGTGACGACGTCCGCAAGCGAACGCTGCGCATGGTCCTTTCGTCGCTCAAACTTGCGGAGGTCGAGAAGCGCGGTCTGGTCGATGAAGCCGGCCTCGCCGGCATCCTGCGCAAGGAGATCAAGATGCGACAGGAGGCCATCGAGGAAGCCGGGCGTGCCTCCCGCCCGGACCTCGCCCAGGCCTCGCAGGCCGAGCTCGCCGTTCTGGAGGCCTATCTCCCCAAGGCCCTCGAGCCCGCCGAGCTCGAGGCGCTGGTCCGCCAGGCGATCACCGAATCGGGCGCCGCCGGGCCGCAGGACATGGGGAAAGTGATGAAGGTTCTCGTGCCGCGCGTCGAAGGACGCGCCGACGGGAAGCTGCTCAGTTCTCTCGTGCGCGACTTGCTGGGCCGCGCCTGACCATCGATGGACGCCCTGGGCTCACCCCGCCGGGGATGGCGAGAGCGGCTGAGTACGATCTGGCTGGCCGCCAGACTGTGGGTGATCTTCATCGGCGGCGTGGCCGGAGGCGTGCTCGCCCTCTCCTTGCCCGTCGCCTCGCGCGGTACCGCCATTCCCCTTCGAAGCGGTGAGGTCTCGCCGCAGGACCTGCGGGCCCCCTACACCCTGTCGTACACCAGCGAGATCCTCAGCGAGCAGGCTCGCCAGGCGGCCGAGGCGGGCGTGGCCGATGTCTACGATCCTCCCGACGCCCTGATCGCCCGTCAGCAACTCGAGCGGCTGCGCAGCCTGTTGAGTTTCATCGACTCGGTCCGGGGTGACGCCTTCGCCTCTCCGGATCAACGCCTAGCCGATCTTTCCGGCCTCACCGACCTGCGGCTGAACGCCGCTCAGGCCGCGACCTTGCTCGAGCTCCCGGAAGCCCGCTGGCAGGCCCTCGAGCTCGAGGCTGTCGCCGTCCTCGAACAGGTGATGCGCAGCGAGATTCGTGAGGGGAGGGTGGAGGAGGCGCGTCGCTCGGTCCCGGCGCGGGTCAGCATCGCCTTCCCGGTCGATCAGGCGACGCTGGTCGCCGACATGGTCGACGCCTTGATCGTTCCGAATGCGTTGTACAACGACGCCGCCACATCCGGCGCCCGTCAGCAGGCCCGTCTGCAAGCGGTGCCGGTCCAACAGTCCTTCGCCGCCGATCAGACGATCATTGCCCGCGGCGACATCGCCACACCGTTGCTCATCGAAGCTCTGGACGCCTATGGGCTGCGCCAGCCGCCCGACCCGTTGCGCGAGGCAGCCGTTCACACCCTGCTGGTGACGACGCTGGCCGTCACCCTGGTGCTGTTCGGGCTGCGCGTGCACCCGCGCGAGATCCAGAGCGCCCGCTTCGCCGCCATTCTGGCCTCCAGTCTGGTGGCCGAGACGATCGTCATGCAGGCCATGGTCCCGGGCCGAACGCTGTTGCCGTATCTCTTCCCGGCCGCCATGCTGCCGATGCTGATGGCCGTCCTGTTCAGCCCCGGTATGGGCGCCGCCGTGGCGTTCGTGACGGCCGGCCTGGCCGGGTACATGGCCCCGTACGGGCACGAGATGGTGATGTACACGCTCCTCGGCGGCGTCGTGGGTGCCCTGATCATCGGGCGTGCCGAACGTCTGAGCACCTTCATCTGGGCCGGGTTCGCCGCCGGCCTGGCGGCCGCCGCCATGGTCGTCGTCTTTCGATTCCCCGATCCGGCGACCGACGCCTTCGGCAAGGCCTCCCTGCTCGGCGCGGCGCTCCTCAGTGGGCTGCTCTCGGCGAGCCTCGGATTCGGTCTGCTGCTGCTCGTCGGCAACGTCTTCGGAATCACCACCAACCTTCAGCTGATGGAGCTGTCACGCCCCGACCACCCGCTGCTTCAGTTCATCCTGCGCAATGCGCCCGGCACCTATCAGCATAGTCTGCAGGTCGCCAATCTCGCCGAACAGGCGGCGCGCGCCGTCGGTGCCAATGCGGCGCTGGTGCGCGTCGGCGCCCTGTACCACGATGCCGGCAAGGCGGTCCGACCGGCGTTCTTCATCGAGAACCAACCTCTTGGTCAGAATGTGCACGAGCAAATGGACCCGGTGACCAGCGCCGGGGTGATCGTCGGACACGTGCGCGACGGTCTGGAGCTGGCCCGCAAATACCGCCTGCCGCGCCGCATCCAGGCCTTCATTCCCGAACACCATGGCACGCTCGAGGCCTCCTTCCAGTATCGCAACGCGCTCGAAGCCGCCAACGGCGATGCCTCCAAGGTCGACCGGCGCGACTTCGCCTATCCGGGTCCGCGGCCGCGCTCGCGTGAGTCCGCCATCCTGATGCTGGCCGATGGTCTCGAGGCCAAAGCGCGAGCAGAGAACCCGGAGGACGAGCAGGCCATCGAGCGCCTGGCGAGCTGGGTCGTTGACGACCGCCTGTCCAAGGGCCAGCTCGACCGGACCGACCTGACCTTGCGGGATCTGGACACGATCCGGCGCTCGTTCGCCGGCACGCTTAAGGGCATCTACCACCCGCGCATCCGCTACCCGCAGCCGGGGGAAGCCTCCCCACCAGCAGGTGCGGTCGGCGGGGATGCCTCGCCGGCGCCCACCGAGCCAGGTCCGGCCTCGCGCCCCCGATGACCCATGCCGTGCGCCTCCAGGGTGTGCCCCGGCAGCATGCGGCCGAATTGCGGCGCGCCATCCGCAGGGCGTTGGCGCTCGCCAACGCCGGCCCGGGCAGCCTGACCCTGCGGTTGACCGACGAAGGCGAAATGCGCCGACTGAACACCGAGTTCGCACACACCGACGGCATCACGGACGTGCTGTCTTTTCCCGACGGCACCCCGGATCCTGAAGGCCCGGGCGCCTACTACGGCGACATCGTCATCGGCCTTCCCGTTGCAGCCTCGCAGGCGGACGCCGCCGGGCATTCCTTGGACGCCGAGCTTGTCCTGCTGGCGGTTCACGGCACCCTTCATTTGCTCGGCCATGATCACGCAGACCCGTCGGGGCGCGTGGCGATGTGGGGCCTGCAGGATCGCATCCTGAGCGACGTCGGCTGCCTCCTTCGCAGCCCGCAAGGTGGTGTATGACTCATCCGAGGTCCCGGTCCCGGCTGGCATCCTTTCGGTATGCAGTCGCCGGATTGGCCCACGTCCTCCGCACGCAGCGCAATGCCTGGATCCATGCCGTCGCCAGCCTCGTCGTGGTCTTGCTGGCGTTCTGGCTGCAGCTGGGCTTGACCCAATGGGCGTTGTTGGTCCTTGCCATGGCGTTGGTCTGGATGGCCGAGTTCGTCAACAGCGCCCTGGAGGCAACCGTGGACCTTGCGAGCCCGGACGTTCACCCGCTGGCCAAGGTCGGCAAGGACGTCGGCGCGGCGGCGGTGCTGATTGCGGCGGTCTCCGCCGCCCTGGTCGGCCTGCTGATCCTCGGCCCGCCGCTCGGGCAGAGGTTGTGGGGCGGCTGAGCCTCGGAGACTGGTTTGCCGGGGCTGGGCATGTATGCCATAATGGGCTCGTTACCCTAGGCGCACTCGGGTTCGGAGACCCTCCGCATGACGGCTACCCCATCGATCCGGCAAGGCAGCGTCTTCCGCGCAGCGGCCAGCTCGCTGGATTTCAACAACCCGGCCCAGGCACTCAGCGGCCTATTGCGCCTGTCGTCGCAGTTGTTGTCGTCGCCGCGGGCGGCACTCTACGAGTACGACGAGAGCGAGAATGCCTTCAGCCCTCGCTTCGCCCTCGGCCTGGCACTGGCCGATCTCGGCCGGCTCTCTCCGGCGGCCGAACACCCGGTGCTGCGCGCCGCGCTCACCAGCCGACAAGCGACGGCGACGGGCGGTGCGCCCGAGTCCCTGGGCCTGCCTCTCGCCCCTGGCAATGTCGTCTGCGCGCCGTGTCTGACCGGCGGACAGACCATCGGCCTGATCTTCGTCGCCAATGACGCCTCCACCGGCTTCGATGCCGAGGCGCTGGCGACGGTCGAGATCATCGCCACCCGCGCCGCCGAAGTGCTCGCCTTCGCCCGCCAATCCGCCAGCCAGAGTTACCTGTTCCACAAGCTCAGCCTGCTCTACCAGGCGACCCACGCTATCACCAGCACCCGGGACCGCACGGAAGCCGTGCGCCAGACGGCGGCCCATCTGCTCAAGGCCACCTCGGCCGATTCATGCGAGGTGCTGGTCTTCGGCGAAGGCACCGGCCTGACGACCCGCTTCCGGCCGCAGCTCGGCAAGTCGGTCCAACATACGGTCGTGTCGATGGTGACCGAGAGCATGCCGGAATACCCGGTCCACAAGCAGGTGATTCGGGATATCAAGCCGGCGACCCTCAGCCTGGTGCCCCCGCAAGGCTCGCCGCGCGACCTGACCCTGCTGCAGGAAGAGGGACTCGCGGCGGTCGCCGTCTTCCCCCTGGCAACCCACAATCAGGCCCTCGGCCTGGTGCGCCTTCTGTACGGCCAGCCGGGCCGGCAGATCAACGAGCAGGAGATGGAGCTCGCCCAGGCCATTATCAACATCGGCGCCGTCGGCCTGCAGGACGCCGTCCACCTGGAGACCGCCCAAGCGCGCGCCGACCAGCTGCAGCTCCTGGGAGACATCGGCCGCGACCTGACGTCGACCCTCGAGCTCGAGGTCGCCCTCGAGAACGCCATGCAGAACGCTCAGCGCCTGCTGGGCGTCGAAGCCTGCGTCCTGTTCCTGCTGGATGAACCGGGCGAAAAGCTGATCCTTAAGGCCAGTGGTGGATCGTCGCTGCGCATTCGCGACGTTGCCATCCGCCTCGAGGAAGGGATCGCCGGCTGGGTGGCCCGCAACCGTCAGCCGCTGATCGCCAATGACGTTCGCGCCAACCCTCTCTACCACTCGTCGATCGATGGGCAGACAGGATTGCTGACCACTTCGGTCCTGTGCGTCCCGATGGAGACGCGCGGACAGATGCTCGGCGTGATCGAAGCCATCAACCACCCGCGCGGCACGTTCATCGAGGGCGATCAGCAGATGCTGACCTCGGTCGCCTCGTGGGCGGCCGTGGCCATCGAGAACGCCAACCTGTTCCAGCGCGTGGCCGAGGAACGGCGGCGCCTGGAGGCGACGCTGGTCGAGACGGCTGACGGCGTGGTGCTCACCGACCGGTCGGGCAAGATCATCCTGGTAAACAAAGCCGCGGCGCAATCCTTCCGCATCAACGCCGACATGGCGGCCGGGCGCATGGCGGATGAGATCTTCTTCGGGCACCCTCTGGGGGGCCTGCTCGTCGGCCAGGAGGTCAGCCTGCCAACGACGATGGAGGTCACCACACCGACCGAACGCGTCCTGTACGCCTCGGTCAGCGAGGTCACCGATGTCGGCCGGGTGGCGGTCATGCAGGACATCACCGCGCTGAAGCAGATCGACCGCATGCGCTCGCAGCTCCTGGGCACGGCGGCACACGACCTGAAGAACCCGCTGAACGCCATTCGACTGGGCGCCGATCTGCTCAACGACGCCCCGCTGACAGAGCAACAGCGCAAGGCGCTGAACATGATGCAGCGCGCCACCGACAGTATGACCAATCTGATCACCGGGCTTCTGGAAACGATCCGCGTCGAGTCCAACACCAATCTTTCCTTCGAGCCGTGCCAGGTGAACGATCTGATCCGGCGAGCGATCGAAGACCTGCGCCCGTTGGCGGAGGCTCGCAATCACACCATCGTCTATGAGCCGCCGCGTGAGGCGGTGCTGATCGTCGGCGACCCGTCGCGCCTGAACTCGGTGATGACCAACCTGCTGAGCAACGCCGTCAAGTTCACCGAGCCCGGCGGGCAGATCACCGTCGAGGTCAACTGGGACGAGGATCTGGTTCACCTGCATGTGACCGACACGGGCCCGGGGATCCCGGAGGACGAGGTCCCGCGTGTCTTCGAGCACCTGTTCCGCGGGCGGGTGACGGTGCGCGATCCGAACAATCCGATCGAGGGGACCGGGCTGGGTCTGGCGCTTACCAAAACCGTCGTCGAACAGCACGGCGGGAAGATCTGGGTGACGGGCAAGGCTGGCGAGGGGGCCACGTTCCACGTCACACTCCCGCGCGAGCCCACCCCGAAGACTGGCTCCCTGCGCCGCGAGTGACGGCGCCAGCCCCGCTCAATCCTCCAACTGCCCGGCGCCCTGGCGCCGGGCTTGCGTCAGGGCCGGCGCGGTCGTGACCGCGCCGACAAGGAGATGGGTATGGCCAACCCTGGCTTCCGATTCGGCACCGTCGGCGCGCCGGCCTCCATGCCCCCCCGCCCTGGCGGCTCGGTGGGCGCGGTCCAGCATCTGTCCGGCCTCGGCCTCGGGGCACTCGAGCTGGCCTGGGTGCAATCGGTGCGCGTCACCGAGGCGACCTGCGCCGCGATCCGGGAGGCGGCCCGGGCCGCGGACGTACAGCTCAGCGTCCACGCTCCGTACTACATCAACCTGAACGCCACCTCCGAGGAATGGCCCAAGAGCCGCAAGCGCCTGATGGACGCGGCGCACTTCGGCAACCTGGCCGGCGCGACCGACATCGTCTTCCACCCCGGTTCGTACTTCCTTCGCCCGGCAGAGGAAGTCCTCCAAACGGCCATCCCGCGGCTGAAAGGCTGCGTGGAGGAACTTCGCCGGGCCGGTAACCCGGTCCGCCTCCGGCCAGAGGTGATGGGCAAGTCTGCGATGCTCGGTTCGCTCGAGGATGTCCTCTCCATGGCGCAGGAGGTGGAAGGCGTAGAGCCGTGCCTGGACTTCGCCCACCTGCACTCCCGAGCCGGAGACGGTTCCATGAACTCTTACGAGGACTGGAAGAGAGTCCTGACCCGCTACAGGCGCGCACTCGGGGCCGCCAGCCTGAAGCGGCTGCACTGCCACCTCTCAGGCATTGAATACACGCCCAAAGGCGAGCGCAAGCACCTGATGCTGGCGGACTCGGATTTCGATCTCCCCGGCCTGATCCGCGCCCTGGCGGAGCTGAAGTGCGGGGGACGGATCGTGTGCGAAAGCCCTGTGATGGACGAAGACGCGCACTTGATCCAGAAGACCTGGGAGCGGTCGGTGCGCCGGCTTGGCTGACTCAACGTCCGCGCACCACGCGGGAGAACCTGCGTTGACCGACCTCTCCGATCTGAACCTGGAGATCATCGCCTGCCGGCGCTGCCCACGGCTGGTCTCCCATCGCGAGCAGATGGCGAGTCTGAAGCGCCGGGCCTATCGGCAGGACACCTACTGGGGTCGCCCCGTCCCATCCTGGGGCGACCCGGCGGCGCGCGTGCTGCTCGTCGGCCTGGCGCCCGGCGCCCACGGTTCCAACCGCACCGGGCGCATGTTCACGGGCGACGGTTCGGCCGACTTCCTCACCCCGGCCCTGTTCCGCGCCGGGTTCGCCAGCCAGCCGACGTCGATCGATGCTGCCGACGGCCTGCGCCTCGACGACCTGTATGTCACTGCCGTCGTCCACTGCGCCCCCCCGGAGAACAAGCCTCTGCCGGCTGAGGTCTCACGCTGTCGGCCCTATTTCCGCGCCCACCTGGCGGGGCTGCCTCGTCTTCAAGTTGTGATCGCCTTGGGGCAGATCGCATTTCAGGGCGTGCTCGAAACCCTCCGGGCGTCTGGTCAGGGCATGCCCTCCCCGAGGCCGCGCTTCTCGCACGGGGGCGAGATCTCGTTCCCGGCATTCGCCTTGCTGGCCAGCTATCACCCCAGCCGGCAGAACACCCAGACCGGCCGCCTCACCCCGCTGATGTTCGATCGCGTCTTCCTGCGCGCACGGGAGCTCCTGCGCTAGGGCGCGGGCGGGCTTGTGGCACCTGATCGCCCTCCGCCGCATCGAGTCGACGGCGAGACGATCGGCGATCCCCGTTCACCACCAGGCGCTTCCGGTTGACCCCGGCAGAGTCGGTCGCCCTGTGCGAGCCTGCACCCGTGACGCTTCCTCCCGCGCCTGGACGGCCTCGTCACCCGAAGCTGCTGGAGAGGGAAAATGCCCGCTAACCACCGTCCGAGGACGGTATGCGCCGTCGATGTGCTGTGGGGGAAGGACGAACCCCCGCGCATCAACTGCGCGGGGGCATGAGTCAACGGGCCACCCATGCGCCTATTTGCGTGAGCGGCTACCGGCTTCTTCCGCCTTCTCTTTCCGCGCCATGCGAGCGGCCGTCAGGATGCAGTCGAAGACCATCGCGGCCACCCCGAGTACGCCGAAGAACGCCAGGTAGCGGTCCTCCAGGTGTAAGATCCGATCGAAGAAGAACGCCCCGAGGAGAAGCGCCACGTAGGCGAATAGGAAGCGGTCCCACCGGTGAAGATAGGCATAGCCCAGGCCCGGGATGACGAACTGCAGGATGCCTGCGTATCCGGGATTCCGGCCTGGATCCCGCCGGCGGAACCAGATGCCCCCGAGCAGCAGGACCGTCAGCCAGGCAAAGAACAGCGCAAACGTAGTATCCAACGACTCCTCCTCTAGTTGCCCTTGGGAAACTCCATCTCTTCCTTCCCGGCCAGGATCGAGTGGACGCGCCGCATGACCGTCTCGAGGTGGCGGGGCTTGTGCACGAAATCCAGATCGTCGCTCTTGATCGTCAGCACCGGGCTGAGGTCAAAGCTCGATGCCCAGTTGTCATAGAACGATTCCAGCAGCCCCAGGTAGTCGGCGGTCACACCGCGCTCGATCTCCCGCCCGCGCGAACGGATCCGGTCGAGCAGCACCGGCACCGGGGCCTTGAGGTAGATCAGCAGGTCGGGAGGCGGCAGGTGGGCGACGACCAGGTTGTACAGCCGCCAGTACGTGTCGTAGTCACGCTGCGCGACGTTCCCGAGCGCCAGGCTGGCGCGGGTGAAGATCTCGGCGTCCTCGTAGATCGAGCGGTCGATGATCGCCGAGTCTGGTGAGCGCGCCAGCGCCAGATGCTGCTCTGCCCGGTGTCCCAGGAAGAACACCTGCAGGTGGAATGCCCAGGCCCGCATGTCGGAGTAGAAGTCCGCCAGGTAGGGGTTGTCGCGGACCGACTCGTAGGCCGTGATCCAGCCCAACTGCTCGCCCAAGCGCTCAGTGAGCGACGTCTTGCCGGCGCCGATGTTGCCCGCCACGAGGATGAAACGTTTGGCCACTTGCTCTCCCGATCGCGCCCTTAGTCCAGGAACCCGTCGACGGTCCCCTCTGACAGCGCCTGCAGCCGGAGTGCCAGCCGGCCGGCCAGCTCGGTCGCCGTGCGCATCCTGCCGAAATGGCCGTCGGTGGCCACCTCCAGGCTGTCGCGGATGCCGTTGAGCTGAGGCACGGCGACGCGTTCGACGTAGTCCGCCACCTCGGCCGGGGTCTTGAACTGGCGGAGCCGCCCTCTGTCCAGCATCGTTCGCAAGTCGGTCAGGCTGGCGGCTGAGCGGCGGAACGTGGTTTCCGTCTCGGCTGTTGTCTTGAGGATCTCCGCCAGGCGGCTGACCGAGTCAAGCATCTCGCGGAATGAAATCATAGCCCGCCTCCCCATTCCCCCTGCGCGCCATCGCGCCTGTGAGTATACAACCGGAGCACCCCCGCTTGGGCTGGCGTGCTCCGTCACCGCTGCGACACGGCTGTCGGAGGGGATCGAACAACGGCGGCGGACCGTGGTCCGCCGCCGGTAGAGCACTTGGCAGGTGCCTCAGCCGCTCAGCACTCGCTGTAGCCGCACCCGTAGCACTTGCGGCAGCCTTCCTCGTTAACCACCGCCGCCGCGCCGCACTCC
>Ga0265292_1003229_pt1 | contig 10213 bp, 7 predicted proteins | sample Munlanlewell296A_FD_189080 | JGI IMG/M metagenome (GOLD analysis project Ga0265292, IMG submission 189080) | Leachate microbial communities from a municipal landfill in Southern Ontario, Canada - Leachate well 296A | ecosystem: Engineered > Solid waste > Landfill > Unclassified | place: Canada... | reverse complement strand
AAGACGGTCTTCCGTCTCTCTCTCTCTCTCTCTCTCTCTCTCGAGTACCGGCTGCAATGCGCTGGAGTATTCCGGTGTCTTTGCTAGAGTATCCATCATGCGTGGGGAGCATAACCGTTTGCGGGATATATTGTCTCTTGCGGCTCTGGCCGTGACGGCGTTGTCGCTATCGTCGCGCGTGTTCGCGTCCGCCACCGATGGCACTATCGACGCCACGAACCGCTACGCGTGGAACGAGAACGTGGGGTGGATCGATTTCGGCTCGACGGAAGGAAATGTGCATGTCACCGACAGTACACTCACCGGATATGCGTGGGGGGAGAATGTCGGCTGGATTTCGCTCAATTGCAGTAATGATTCGTCCTGCACGACGGTTGATTTCAAGGTGACGAATAACAGCAGCGGAACACTCGGCGGCTACGCGTGGAGTGAGAACAAGGGATGGATCGACTTTGACCCCGCAGGTGGTGGTGTTGTGATCAGCTCTTCCGGCGTTTTTTCCGGCTACGCATGGGGCGAGAATGTCGGGTGGATTTCCTTCAACTGCTCCGATGCAAGCACGTGCGGAGCGGTCGATTACAAGGTGTCGAGCGACTGGCGGCCTTCCTCCGCGCGCACCACATCATCTTCTTCCTCAAGCGCACAGGCGCAGAGTGGCGGAGGAGGAGGTGGTTTTCGCGGCAGCCCCTCGCAGATGGCGGCACGCATCGCGCAAGCCCGCGTGACGATCCTCGCCCGTTTCGAGGGGAAGGTGCAGCAGAGCGAGGAGCTCGCGACCGCGGAAAAGAACAGCGCGGGGAAGATTAAGCAGGAAGAACGTGCTGCGCAGGAGCGGGAAGACCGGATCGCCAAACGGATCGCGGCGCATGAAACGGATATCGCGCTGGCGCAGAAGGAGAAAGAAGAGCTCCAACGCAAGTTTGAACTGCACCGCGAAGAGCGCTACGCGAAAGCCATTGCACTGCAGGAACAGCAGCTGGCCGAGTCGCAAGCCGCGCTCCAAAAGGAGCAGGAAGCGCTGCAGGCGGAGCAGGAGGCGAATCGGGTGCGCAGGAATGAGCGGCTCACGGAGCAGGATCAACGCACCACGCAGCAGATATTGGCGGAGAAGGAGGCAGAGGCCCGCGAGGAAAAAGCGGCGAAGGAGCGGGAGGATCGCATTGCGGTGCGCATTGCGGAGCATGAGGCAGACATCGCCCAAAGCCAGAAAGAGCAGGAGGAACTGCAGAAGAAGTATGCTCTGCACCGCGAAGAGCGCTACGCCAAGGCTCTGGAACTGGAGCAGGAACACGCCGCCGCGGTGGAGGTCGCCTTGAAGGAGGCACAGCGCTCCCTCAAGGAAGAGCAGGAGACGAACGCCCTGCGTCGTAGTGAACGACTGGCTGAGCGTGAGAAGGCACAGGAGGCGGCTGCTCTGGAGTTTCCCGCCGCGAAGCCGCTCGGAGCGGGTTCCTCCCCGGAAGTCATCGCCGCACGACGCGGGAGGCTCTATGCCCTCGTGGGGGATACGCCCGTGATCTACATCGATGTCCCCCTCGATGAGTGGTACTCCCCCTACGTCTCCTACGTGATCGATGAGAACATCGCGACGGGATACGCGGATGAGCAGGGCAAACCCAAGGGAGAATTCGGTGTCAATAATCCCGTCACCTATGCGGAGGTCCTGAAGATGGCGATGCAGGCTTCCGACCAGGCCTTCGACCTCAGGGGTCTTCCTCCTCCCCGTAATACTTCCGCCAAGGGCACTTGGGCCTCGGCCTACGTCGCCAAGGCCGAATCCCTGCAGCTCTCCGTGTTCGGCACGGAACGCGACGTTACAAAGTCTGCGACGCGCGGTGCGGTGATCCAGACGCTGCTGGAAGTCCTCGGCATCACGATCGGGAATACGCCCGCGAGCTACGACGACGTGCCGAAGGGTCATCCCTACACGAACGCCATCGCTGCCGCGACCTTCTTTGGGCTCGTGCAAGGTGATCTTGACGCGGAGGGAAAGCCACTCAATCGCTTCCGTCCCGACGACCCGATCAACCGCGCGGAAGTCGCGAAGATCATCGCGTTGGCGAAGGAGTTGCAGAAATAAACAATTTGTTTTCTGTGAGCCGCAAAAGAACAGTTGGAAATCGTCACGAAAACGGTTGGGCGGCGCGGCGGCTGCCCCAGCCCGAAGGTTTTTCAGCCGCCGCGCCGGTTGCCCCGAAAATCGGTTCTGATACGTTTGTAGGTAGACCACCAATTAATACAAGGAAGCGATCCAATATTGCTGCGTTTCCTTTGCGCATATGAATCCTGGCTGGTAGGATTTTTTAGCTTTCACGTGCGCCCGTAGCTCAGCTGGACAGAGCATCAGCTTGCGGAGCTGGGGGTCGCAGGTTCGAACCCTGCCGGGCGCACCATTCGACTCAGCGCTGCGCTCTTCGTTCATGGCAGACCATTTGCTATGCTTGTATCCATGACAGAGCTCACGCTTGACCTTCTCAAGGAGAAGCTTTCGGTCTGGAAAGGATGCGATTTGGCGAAGAACGCGAATCCGGTGCTGGGGGAGGGGAATCCTCACGCGACCGTCATGTTCATCGGCGAGGCGCCGGGGCAGAAAGAGGACGAACTCAAGCGGCCGTTCGTGGGTCCTGCAGGACAATTTTTGAACGAGCTCCTGGAGTCCATCGGGCTCAAGCGTGAGGACGTGTACATCAGCAACGTCGTGAAGTTCCGTCCGCCGGGAAACCGCGATCCGGAACCGATCGAGAAGGAGCAGTGCATGCCGTGGTTGAAGCTGGAGATCGCGCTTATTCAACCGCGCGTCATCGTTCCTCTTGGACGCCATTCCCTTGGGCACTTCTTTCCGCAGAAAACGATCACCGAGGCCCACGGAAAACCCTTCAGGCTTACGGACAGGATCACGGTTTTCCCGATTTACCATCCTGCGGCGGCGCTTCACAATGCCAACCTGCGGTCCAGCCTCCTCACTGATTTCCAGGCTTTAGGACAGTTTCTGAAGACGCTCTCATGACCCCGCTCCTCCTTCGGATTGCCATCGCGGGGTTCCTCTCTCTTTCGTCGCTCGTCGTCGTCCTCTTCCGCGTGAGCCCGTTCACGTCGCCGGGGCTCGCCATCCCGTTCTTCATGCTGACGCTCTTCCTCGCGGCGTCCTGCTTCTCAACTCTTGGGTTATACTTCCTCTGGAAAGGGCTTCCGATGGAGGGGATGGACGCGGGGCGGCGAATGAGCGTCGCGCTCCGGGAGGGCCTCTTCTTCGGCTCTGCCACCATCCTACTCTTCCTCTTCCTGATTCTCGGGATCCTCACATGGTGGATCGGTCTTTTGATCTACGCGGTGTTCGTGTTCGTCGAGATGGCGCTACATTCATAAATTGGGCCATTGTTAAATTGTTAAATTGTTGGCAGGCAACAACGCGCGTTTCGCTTGCGAGCAATTTAGCCATTTAACCATTTAACAATTGGCGTTCGAACGATATTCTGTATACATCCATTTATGATTTTATCTTCCCCTTGGGATTCCTTCCTCGGCAGGATCCAGTCCGCACAGACGACGGGTGAAATCGCCGCGGTCCGCCATGAGCTCTTCGGGCGCAAGGCGGGCGCGCTGACGACGGCGATGCGCGAGGTAGGTACGCTCTCTTCCGGGGAGCGCCGCCAAAAGGGGCAGGAGCTCAATAGGGCGAAAACGGAATTGGAAGCGGCTCTGGAAGCGAGGCTTCGTGAGCTGACTGCTCAGTCACTTTCGAGCCTGGCGGCATCCGACGCGCTGGATGTCACACTGGATCTCCCGTCGAAGGAGACGGGGCACCACCACCTCATTCACGAGTACATGCGGAAGGCCGAGGAGATCTTCGGCCGCATGGGGTTCGATGTCGCTCTGGGGCCTGAGCTCGAGACGGAAGACTACAATTTCAACATGCTCAACATCCCGGAGAGCCATCCGGCGCGGGATCTGCAGGACACATTCTGGGTTTCATCGCTCGACCGCACCGTGCTGCGCACGCATACCTCTCCGGTGCAGATCCGTTACATGCAAGGCAGGAAGCCACCCTTCCGGATGATCTGCGGAGGGAAGGTGTACCGCAAGGACTCCGATGCGACCCACTCGCCGATGTTCCACCAGATCGAGGGGCTGATGATCGGAGAAACCGTGTCGCTCGCCAACATGAAGGCCGTCATGGAAGCGGCGGTGAGGGAACTGGTGGCGCAGGATATCGAGTTTCGGTGGAGGACGGGCTACTTCCCGTTCGTCGAGCCTGGACTGGAGATGGACTTACGATGGCGTGGAGACGAAAAACAAAGCCGCGAGGGCCGGTGGCTGGAGGTGGTGGGCTGTGGGATGGTCCACCCGCAGGTGCTCAAGAATGTCGGTATCGATCCCGAGAAATGGCAGGGCTTCGCCTTCGGATTCGGTGTGGAGCGCATGCTCATGATCCGCCACCAGATCCCGGATATCCGCCTCTTCTTCCAGGGGGATTTGAGGTTCTTAAGGCAGTTCTAACTTCCATCATTCCCCCTTCTTTTATGGACAGACCGCTCATCCGGAAGTTCCTTACGTTCCTCCTGCCACTCGGGTTTTTTCTCCTTGCCACGGTTCCCGTGCGGGCGACAGCGTTCTCGGATATCCAAGTCACGACTCCCTACAGGACTGCAATCGAGACGCTGAAGGAGAAAGGCATCATCTCCGGCTACGGTGACGGAACGTTCCGCCCGGGCGCGCAGGTCAATCGTGCGGAATTCCTGAAGATCGTGCTGGAGGGAAGAGGCGTATTCGGCACCATTTCCATCAGCGGCTGTTTCCCGGATGTTGAGAAACAGTGGTTTGCGAGGTACGTGTGTCAGGCGGAGTCGGAGGGGATCGTCAGCGGATATCCCGACGGCACCTTCAAGCCGGACAAGCCTATCAGCTTCGTGGAGGCGGCGAAGATCCTCTCGCTCGCCTACAAGCAGCAAGTGCGTAACGAAGGCGGCGAATGGTACGTTCCGTATGTGGAGGCGCTGGAGTCCGGCAAGGCCATCCCGCCGTCCATCAACGCGCTCGAACGCAAGGTGCAGAGAGGAGAGATGGCCGAGATGATGTGGCGCTTGAGCGAGGGGAAGACGGACCAGCCGACGAAAGGTCTCCTCAATATCAAGTACCCCGATGCTCAGGTGAACTTCTCGTCCGATGTCATGCAGACGGCCAAGTCGTGCGCCGATCTCCGCGCGGTCTTAAGCGAAGCCGGCAGCAGCAAGGAGAAAGTGTATCCGCGTGGCAGGATGATGCTCGAGGGCGCAATGCCTGCCACCGCGCCGTTGATGATGGAGCAAAAGGCGGCGGAAACAACGGCAGGAGGAGGGAGTCCCGACTACTCCAGAACGAACGTCCAGGTGGAAGGCGTGGATGAAGGGGACATCGTCAAGACGGACGGGACGTATCTCTACGTCGTGACGAACGGCAAGGTGAAGATCGTCCGTGCGCGTCCCGCGAACGACATGAACGTGGTCTCGACCATCGGGTACAAGTCCGGCGTGACGCCGAAGGATCTCTATGTCACGGGCAAGAGCCTGATCGTGCTTGCGGAGAGCTGGAGGAACGAGACCCCATACCCCGTTCCCATGCTGCAGAGGTCGGCGTACGCCCCGATTCGTTCATCTTCCACGACGGAGGTCTATCTCTACTCGCTCAAGGACGGGAAAGAGACGGAGGTTCGTTCACTCTCGTTCGACGGCGACCTCGTGTCCTCGAGGCTCACGGGCGGGAAGCTCTACCTGGTGCTGAGGAGCGGCCCAAAGTGGTACGGAGTCCTGCCGCTCGGCGTGAAAGAAGAGGATATTCTCCCTCAATTCTCGGATAGCAAAACAGGAGGAAAAGCAGTGCCGGTCGGCCGCTGCGGCGATGTTTCGATTCTCCCGCACATACCTTCTCCGGAATTCCTGACCGTCGCCGTCGTGCCGGCGGAGAATCCTCAGGGTGAGGTGAAGAAGGAGACGATGCTTGGGAGTGCCGAAAACGTCTATGCTTCCCTCAAGAACCTGTACGTCGCCACAACGGAGTGGAAGTACGCCTGGAAGGCTGAAGAGCAGGGGGATTCCCAGGAGAACACGAACCTTTTCCGCTTCGCGTTCACGGGTGACGGTGTACAGCTTGCTTCCCAGGGCAAGGTTCCCGGACACATCCTCAATCAGTTCTCGATGGACGAGAACGGCGAGACGTTCCGCATCGCCACAACCATCCAGCCCTCGTGGAGTTTCGGCACGGATAGCGAGACGAAGTCTACGAACAATCTCTTTGTCCTTGACATGGACTTGAAGACGCTTGGAAGTATCGAGGACATTGCTCCCGGTGAGTCCATCTACTCGGTACGTTTCATGGGCGATCGCGCCTACATGGTGACGTTCAAGCAGGTCGATCCGCTCTTCGTGATCGACACGTCCGATCCCAGCAGTCCGAAGATCCTCGGAAAGCTCAAGATTCCGGGCTACAGCAACTATTTGCATCCCTATGATGCGACACACATCATCGGCTTCGGAAAGGAGGTGGACGAGTCCATTGACAAGGACAAGGTGCACGATCCGGACGCCGTCTACTACACCGCCATTCAGGGGGTGAAGATGGCGCTCTTCGATGTCTCCGACGTCGAGAACCCGAAGGAGCTCTGGAAGGAAGTCATCGGCGACCGCGGCTCGGACAGTCCGCTGCTCACCAACCACAAGGCGCTTTTATTCGATAAGGAGCGCGGTCTGCTCACATTCCCGATTCTGGTCACCAAGCGGCCGGCAGGGGCTGATCCCTCCGCTGACGGTAATCCGGTATTCCAGGGTGCTTATGTTTACAGTTTGTCGCTCAACGACGGCTTTAGTCTGAAGGGCACGATCACGCATTACACCAATGCTGACGAGTTTAACAAAGCCGGTGACTACTGGTATGGCGGTACAAGCGACATTCAGCGAATTCTCAGAATCGAAAACTCTCTGGTCACGATTTCAAACGATCAGGTCCAGAGCACCAGCTGGCCGGGGATCCAGGTGGAGGGGAAGGTACAGCTGGATTGAAGATTTTCGCATGTATGACGTTATGTATAGCTATGTTTCACTTGTTATGTTTCTTTCCCCAGTTCTCCGGGTCCTTCGAGAAATCCTCGATGATGGCGATGTCGTCGGCGGTGATCCTGTCCTGCTCGAGCGCGACCTGCAGAAGGACAGAGAGGGTGGTGAGCGGATGGAGGCGGATCTTCATCTCCCGCGCTTTCTCGAGCGAGGCCGCGAGCTCGTAGCTGAAGATGGAAACGATGTCGGTGACGTAGCACTTCCCTTCGTCCCTGAGCGCTTCCACGGTGGAGGCTGAGCTCTTGGAGGTGGAGATGAGATCCTCGACCACCACCACGTGCCGCTCGGGCCTCAGGTCGCCTTCGATCCGTTTCTTCGCGCCGTGTTCCTTGGCTTGTGACCGCACGTAGACGAATGGCAGTTTCAGCCGGTCGGCGACAAGTGCTCCCCAGCCGATGGCGGCGGTGGCCGTTCCGGCGATGACATCAGCGGGAATGTGAAGATTCTTCACACGATTCGCGAGTGCGACGACGACGAAATCCCGTGCGTCCGGATGGCTGTAGATCATCCGGTTGTCGCAGTAGATGGGGGACTTGAGCCCGCTCGTCCAGGTGAACGGAGGATTGAGCGAGAGCTTCACTGCCTCGATGCTGAGGAGGTATTCGGCGATGCGCTGACCGTGGGGCATAAGTCAACATTAGCAGGTTTTGGCATATGGGAAAATATCCATTTGTTGCATGGTTGCATGGTTGCATGGTTACATGGTTCGCAAGCGATACGCACGATGGATGCATGCAAGCCATGCAGCCATGCAGCCATGCAGCTATGTTCTTATGAATGTTGATGAACCCCGTCTTCGGCAACTGATGCAGGTTTTTCTGACGGAAAACCGCAAGCTCAACCTCTCGGCATACCGGACCGAAGAACACTGTTGGGTTGGCAATGTGCTGGATTCGCTCGCTCTCCTGCGCGCAGCGGAAGTACTGCCATTTCTCGCCGGCGTGAAACGACTCCTCGATATCGGGACCGGCGGGGGATTCCCGCTCTTGCCGCTTGCGCTCTGTCTGCCGGAGGTGACATGCGTGGGCATTGATGCCGTGTGCAAGAAGGCAGACGCCGTCCGTTGTATCGTGGCTGCTCTCGGGATCAAGAATGTGGACCTCCGCTGCGTTCGTGCAGAGGAAGCGGGACGCGACAAGTCCCTCCGTGGATCCTTCGACCTCGTGACGGCGCGCGCGGTCGCGGCGCTCCCTGTGCTCCTCGAGTACGCCGCGCCGTTCCTGAAGGTCGGAGGCGTCTGCGCGTTCTGGAAGAGTATCAGGATCGCAAACGAGCTCGCATCGTCATTCCGCGCGCAGGAGCTTCTCGGCTCACCGTACCTGCGTACCTACACCTATGATCTCGGAGAAGAATGGGGGAAGCGGTCAATCGTATTCTTCAGAAAAACGCGCGCGAGCGCGGAAACATACCCACGGCGAACAGGACTGCCGAAAGCGAAACCGTTATGATACTTTAAAAACGTTGCGTCAAAGCGCTCACGACAACGACGAAACATGCGACCAACACGACTACGAACGGTGAGAGTCCGAGTGTGGGGGAACGCATACGAAGAGGGGGGAATTCTCAGTGACCGGAAAGGCAGTATAAACCGGAAAAGGCCGTGAGCAATTGTTATATTGCTATATTGTTATATTGTCATATTAGACAACAATTAACTATTAACTTTTAACTATTAATCTACAATTGTTAACAGTGAACTGTTAAATGTTCATTGTTCTATGCCCAAACCCTACACCCCGAACGACAAATGGAGCCGGCGTGCCGCTGCAGAAGGATTCCGAGCACGTTCAGTCTACAAGCTCCAGGAACTTGATGAGCGTTACCATTTTTTTGCCGCGGGGATGCGCGTGCTCGATGTCGGTGCCGCGCCGGGAAGCTGGCTCCAGTATGCGGCGAAAGCGGTAGGGCCGCGGGGAATGGTTCTTGGCATTGACTTCATGCCCATCGAACCTGTCGCATCGAACGTCCGCACATGCGTATGCGATGTCCTGGACCAGGTTGCATTGGAGAAGGAACTCCGGTCTTTCGGAAGGGAAAAATTCGATCTCATTCTCTCGGATCTTGCGCCGAACACAAGCGGGATCAAGGACAGAGACCAGTGGCGGAGCATCGAGCTGAGTCGCCAGGTGGCGCTCCTTGCCGTCAAGTATTTGCGCTCTGATGGAGTGGTGGTGATGAAAGTTTTCCGCGGGCGCGATTTCGATCAGTTCACCCATGAGCTCCGCTCACATTTCCGCTCCCTCAAGGTGGCGAGCGTGAAGGCAAGCAGGGACAGGAGCAGGGAGGTATATTTGGTTTGTCGCAGGGAAAATCAATGAGTATTCGGTATACAATATTCAGTATGCAGGGGATCAGTATTCCCTAAATACTGCATACTCTTCCCTGAATACTCATGTGAAATCATTAGGTAGTGTTCACATATACGATGGCTCCCAGATTACATTTTATCGAGTTGCCGCACCCGCGGAGGGGTGCTGCTGGAGTGTAAATAAATATTTTCTATCAGCAGCGGCCCTCCGTGGCCGCGGCGCAGGATTTTTTATGTGAACACTACCTAGCTCGCTATCGAGAAGGTGAGCTATGCTATCCCCCATGATCGTCTTCTCCTCGGTGACCAAGGAGTACCACGGACGTCCGGTGGTGAAGGATGTGTCGTTCACGGTTCAGCCGGGGGAGTTCGTCTGCATCACGGGACCGAGCGGCGCGGGGAAATCCACCCTCATCCACCTCCTCATCCGTGCGGAGTATCCGACCTCCGGCACCATCGAGGTGGACGGCGCGGATATCGCCAAACTCCCTGTCACTGTCCTGCAGATGTACCGCCGGAACATGGGGGTTGTGTTTCAGGACTACAAGCTCCTCGAAGACCGGACGGTAGCAGAGAACATCGCCTTCGCGCTCGAGGTGAGCGGCGAGAGCGATCAGGTGATCTTAGAACGCCTCGAGGAAGTTTTGAGTGACCTCAAGCTCACGGAGCAGGCGCAGATGTTTCCAGCAGAACTCTCAGGCGGCGAGAAGACGCGCACGGCTCTCGCGCGTGCGCTCGTTCACCAGCCGAGCATTCTGGTGACAGACGAGCCGACAGGCAACATCGATCCGGTGCAATCACTCGAGATCATTAAGCTCCT
>Ga0265292_1003228_pt1 | contig 10213 bp, 7 predicted proteins | sample Munlanlewell296A_FD_189080 | JGI IMG/M metagenome (GOLD analysis project Ga0265292, IMG submission 189080) | Leachate microbial communities from a municipal landfill in Southern Ontario, Canada - Leachate well 296A | ecosystem: Engineered > Solid waste > Landfill > Unclassified | place: Canada... | reverse complement strand
TTTGGCTTTTCTGGTCTTTCTCATTGTGGCGTGTGTTTGCCACAAAGATATTAATATTTTTATTGTAATGCAATATTATTTAAAGAACATTCTACTAGGCTGCCGTTTCACCCCTTCACACAAAACAAAAACACACGCCAAAACCCCTACCCCGCAACCTTGACCCCAGATGATTAAATACAATGTGATATTAGGTTTCGTGAGGTAGTATTAATAAAACCATTATGCAAAATTAAGCCTCGACGCCCTTGCAAGGTCAAGCCCTTTGGGTTTTACAAAAAAAAATTCCACCCCCACCACTTCATAACATGTTCACCAGTATAACGAGGGTAGTATTTTTTTTGCAAAAACCTTGCAATTCAGCCACCGCTCCGCTTTTTGGTTGCATAAGGTTTAATTAATGCTTTATTGTTTTTATAAACTCTGGATGAAGGGTTCCCTGACGTTGAGGAAAATATCCATGTTTGACGAAATAATATCCAAATGAATTTAACTATTAAAAGCAAATATGAATCTTGGTAAATTGGCGCAATTGGATGCAAAAACATTCATTACAATCACAATATCAATATGTTAGTAAAATAATGACCATTTTCGGTTTATCTTTGAAATGGATTAGAGCAGATTTGTATAAAACCGTACTAAATCCGTATCAAGTCCACTTAATTAACAGGATTGTTTCACTTAAAAATTATTAAAATGGCAATTGTACAGAATCCAATCACTGGCAGGACCAAAAAGAAATTTGGTACTGCTGTATTTTCAAAGCAGTTTGGAAAAAACGTTATGCGTTCCAAACCGATGGAAGTTAAGAATCCACAGACTGTCGGGCAGGTAACACAGCGAAATAAATTCGCTATAACCGTTGACCTCGTGAGACAAGTCTTGCCGCTCATCAACGAGGTATATGCTGGCAGCCTCCGTAAAATGTCTCCATTCAACAAGATTACCAGTATAAATGTCAGGAATGCATTTGCAGGAGATCCTCCCGTACTCGACCACACAAAAGTCGTTCTGTGCGAATTTGAAGGCAGCTCTGTTTTTAATGCTTCCTTAAACGCGCAGCCAAACCAGGTGATGGATATTACCTGGGATCCAAATACACAAATCCCGGATGAACTTGCAAGTATGTTGACATTTGTGTTATTCAACTGCACTACAAACAAGGCTATGATTTACCCTGATGCTGCTTCAAGAGCTGATGGTTCAGCCTCAGTAACTGTTCCGATTGAATGGGTAGGTGCAATGACAGCTTTGCATATCGTTACTACAGATTACACTCAATTTCTTTCGAACACGCCGAAACGAGTAATCAAGTTCAAAGCAGGAGTTGATCTGGCCAGTACGGTTCAGTGAAACTAATCCGGAATTGAACAAGACCCCTGGTGAAGATCAGGGGTTTTTTATTTCTCCGAAGTCCTTAAAATTCTTCCTATATTTGGTTAATATTTTCCGTTGATATTTGAAATATTGTTGCCAATTTGTTGCCCAAATTGTATAATAAGCAGATAATCAATAGCACTTTACATATTGTATCGGAAAATAACCAGTACAAAACAACCAAATAACAAGTAATTATCAAACGTACACTAAGCCCCATTTACGGGCTTTTAAATGAAATGCAATAAACTGTAACAACTGTTTCACTCTGCTACACCCTGTTACAATAAAGCAGTAATGAAATGAATGAGCACAGATACATATTAGAGCAAAAAGCGGACTTCAGAAAGTTCCCTGCCTATTTGCTGAACACCTTGCAATATCCGTTTGGTTTGAGAAATGGAAGGTTTTTTATTTCCTTTGATATATTGAGCTAACAAACTTTGGTTCATTCCTATACGTTCAGAAAGTGCCTTTGCATTTATAACCTTGTAAAAGTCAAAGAAACTTTCTAGGTCATAACAAAATTTTATTTCATCAATATTATAAACTAAGCCTTTTTCCTCAAACGCAAAGTTTACAGCTTCCAAAATATTGGCTTTAAGTTCCTCAAAGGTATTTCCTTCGGTTGCAATAAAATTATTTTCCACCGAGGTATTAGCACTATACCCCGTATCTTCTTTTACTACTGTAATATTGATTTTATGTTTTTTCATCTTTTATTTGTTTTAATATCCGCTTGTTTCAATAATGCTTTTAATAAACCCTTCTTAACTTCTTTTCCGGCATGGAATGGAACAATAAGTTGTTTGGATTTTGTTGGGTGCTGCATAATTACATGGCTGCCTTTTTGCCTTACTTCAATCCAGCCGTCCTTTTTTAAAAGTGTGAAAAGGTCACTATATTTCATAAGTACGAAAGTAATATATTTATTACTTATACACAAATGAATAATTACAGTTACATATTACAACCAGTTTTTAATTCGAGATTAAAATTTGCGTTCTGTTTCATTTTGAATAGTTTTGTTAATGATACTTATAGATTTAGTTTTTATATATAATTGTACCTTATTTGTACCTTACTTATATAACTATTTGATTTTCAACCCTTGTTATTTTTTGTATCGGTAAGTAAATTATTCATGAAAGATATCTTCTTTACAGATGCACTAAAACTCAGAAGGCCAGATGCCTTTAACGTAATGGTAAAACCCACAGGGCCATTATGTAATTTAAGCTGTACCTATTGCTACTATCTTGAAAAGAAGAAACTTTTTCCGGATAAGAATGACTTCCATTTAAGCGAGGAGCTTTTAGAGAATTTCATTAAGCAGTACATAGAAGCTCAGCAAGTACCTGTTGTAACATTTACCTGGCAGGGAGGAGAACCAACACTTCTGGGACTGGATTATTTCATGAAGGTTATTGAACTTCAGAAAAAATATGCCGGAGGAAAAACCATTGAGAACGCGTTTCAGACCAATGGTACAAGGCTAAACGATGACTGGTGTAAGTTCTTTACAGATAACAATATACTTGTAGGTATCTCAATCGATGGTGAAGAACACAACCATGACCATTACCGGAAGACAAATTCAGGAGGGCCAACATTTAAAAGGACAATGAAAGGTATTGAATTACTTCATAAGCATAAGGTTGAATTCAATACCCTGAGTTGTGTTAACAGCTATAATGTTCATTGTGCATCTGAAACATACAGGTTTTTGAAACGGATTGGCAGCGGATTTATCCAGTTCCTTCCGGTTGTAGAAAGGATTGCTAATAAACCTGAAGAAGGAAAACTGAATCTGGTCTCTCCCCTGTTTAGCTCAGATGCATCGGTTACAGAGTGGTCGGTAAACGGTAAAGACTTTGGCAAGTTCCTGATAACCATTTTTAATGAATGGGTAAGGAATGATGTTGCAAGGTATTATGTTCAGATCTTCGACACTACTCTGGCTAATTATGTTGGCGAAATGCCTGGCTTATGTGTTTTCTCTGAGACATGCGGAGATGCTCTTGTAATGGAGCATAACGGAGATCTTTTCTCGTGTGATCATTATGTCTATCCTGAATATTTTCTGGGAAACATATCAGAGACACAATTGATAGATTTGGTGAAATCGCAGCGTCAGTTTGACTTTGGAATTGACAAAAGAAATAAATTACCACACTATTGCCTGCAGTGCGATGTCCGGTATGCCTGTCATGGAGAATGTCCGAAGCACCGGTTCATTAATACCCCCGATGGTAAACCAGGTTTAAACTATTTGTGTGAGGGTTACAAGATGTTCTTTCATCATATTGAGCCATATATGGAGTACATGGCAAAAGAGCTAAAGAACAAACGTCCTCCGGCAAATGTAATGAACTGGATCAGGAGTAAGGAGAACCAGGTTGTAAAGCCGGTAATTCCGGAAAGAAATGATCCCTGTCCTTGTGGCAGCGGGAAGAAGTTTAAGAACTGTTGTTCGGAGAAGCCGTTATATATGGCTTAAAAGCGTAAAGGATTACCTTAACCCAGGTATTATGGTCAATACTGAGTTTGGGATTCTGTAACTGGTACCGGTTGTACATATGGCAAAGTAAAATAGAAAGTCGATCCCTTACAAGGTTCAGATTCTAACCATATCTTTCCTCCGAGATGTTCGATAAAAGCTTTGCAGATTGGCAGCCCAAGACCTGTTCCTTCGAATTGCCGGGTAAGCGATTTTTCAACCTGATAAAAATTTTCGAAGATTTTGGAATGTAATTCATCAGAGATTCCGATACCAGTATCAGAAACGTAAAACTCGATAAATGAACCTTTCAGTTCGTACCCAAAAGTAACCTGTCCTTTTAATGTGAATTTGATGGCATTGCTGATCAGATTAGAAAACACCCTGACAAACTTTGAAGAATCTGTCATTATATCAGCTTTTTCAGCCGGAAGCGTAGTTTTATTGAAGAGACAGATATTCTTTTCTGATGCCGCAGGCAGATACTGTTTGCTTAATTTATCAATTATTGAGTTCAGATTTACTTTACTGATTCGGGTATTAGTTGCTTTTGCCTCAATACCTGAAATATCGATGATATCATTGATAATTGAAAGAAGGTGATCGCTGCCTTTCTGAATTGAATCAATGTACATGGATTGTTCTTCAAAGGTATTTTCAGGTAGGGCGAGTAGTGCGGAGAAACCGGTAATAGCATTCATGGGAGTACGAATCTCATGGGAAATATTATTCAGAAAAGCTGTTTTCAGGCGATCACTCTCCTCAGCTTTTTCCTTTGCCACGATTAACTCGCTTTCTGCCTTTTTTCTTTCCGTAATGTCACGATTAATGGAGAGGAATCCGACTATATTACCTTTTTCATCCAGAATGGGGTTATTTGAAGCATCGATATCGATGATCCTTCCGTCCTTAGTCTTGTTTTTTATCTCACCTTTAATCGGTTTCCCAGCCAGTAATGTATCCCAGACCTGTTTGTAGATTTCCGGAGGTACGATTCCCGACTTTAGGATACGTGGAGTTTTTCCCAAAACTTCTGATCCGGGAAATCCATATATTTTTTCAAAAGCAGGATTGATGAATTCAATTGTTCCGTTGATGTCAGTAATAAAGATTGCATCGGAAGAATTATTGATACCCAACATGAATTTACGTGAATCGTTCTCTGCAAGGTAGTGCGCTGTTATATCACGTGCAATGCCCAGTATCCCAATAATTTTTCCATTCGAACCATACATCGGGGTTCTGATGGTTTCAACCAATTCACGATGACCGTCATCAGCATAAGTTATCCATTCAGTATTTGTTGAAGTTTTGCCTCCTTCCAGTGCTTCTTTATCTTTCTGCCGGAAAAACTGAGCCAGCTTTTCAGGAACATAATCGAAATCACTTTTCCCAATGATCTCAGACTCTTTGACTCCAAAAAACCTTTCAAATTTCGGATTGCATAAAAGATAAATACCATCCGGATCTTTGAGCCATACCAAATCAGGTATAGTCTCAATAAGTGTCCTGAGTCTCTTCCTTTCGTTTTCAAGAATCTGATTTTCTCTTGCCTTCTCTGATGAGTCGTGTCCCATCCGGTTTGATATTTTGTTATTGAGATTTTCTTTTCAAAGGTAATATAAATATGATTAATTGATTTTCAGGGTTTATCAGGTTGTAATAAACAAACCGGGTTATATAGAAAAAGAGGTTACAGTAAGTGTAGCCGATGACGAAAGAAGCGAGATTAATGTCGAACTTGAAAAAGCATAACTATTTCCTGATTAATTATTTAAGTCAGCAACGGAGGAAACCATTTTATAAACTACATCGTCAAAATTCCTGAAATGTGCTGCCCCGCAGGCAACTTTCAATTTCTCGCTGCCTCTCAATTCCTGTCCAAAAGATTTTGTTTCGGCAACAAAGTAAATTTTCTTTTCACCTTTAAATACTACTGCCCAGTCAGGACGATATTGTCCGATAGGAGTTTTAATTTCAAACCAGTATGGGAGTTTAAAATAAAATTCAATTTGCTCACTGCTTTCGCAATCCTTTGCAAATTGATTTTCTACACCACTATCGAGCGGAATGTAATTTTCATAAATTGTCTTTGAACTGTCATTAACTGTATGAGTAAATTCGTCAATGTAAATTTCAAAGTCGTTGTCATCAAACAAAGTCATTTCATAAATCTTGCCTCCGATTTTTTCATATTTAATTCCTTCAATCATTAGCTGGTGTAGCTCTTCTCTGATTTTTGAGACTGCATTGTCCATAAACAACTGTGGATTGAGCAATAACTCTTTTATTCGTTTAGAATTTTTTAATATTTCCAAAATGGTGCTCCGTGTCAATTCCGTTTTGCTTTGTATATAAGCAAGCATATCAGGAATTTCAAAATCAATTCCGTATTCGTCATTTGCACTGTCGCTCAATAATTGTCCATCCACTCCTTCATCTGTTATCAAAACTTTTTTCTTTGTTGACCTTATTGTTGGTTTTTTCGTTTCATCCATTTTACTTACTGCATTTGCAGCAAGCGTGATAAGTTTTTCCGTATCGTAATTAACGCGATATTTTGTTTGAAATCTTATCTTCTCCCAAATCTGTAAAAACTTTGGGTCTGCTTCAAAACCTTTTCTGTAATTTACTTTCTTCTTATCATTTTTATTTTTTGTCCTGCCTGAAAAATCAACTCCGCAATCTTCCTGAATTTCTTTCTGCAATGCTTTTGCAAAATCTTCATAGCGTTCATTTGCAACAACTGTAAGTTTATTTATGTTACGGTCAAAAATTCTTTGTCCGTCCTGATTTACGGACAATCGTAATCCTCTGCCAATTTCCTGTCGCTTTTTTATTTCCGATTTAGTTTCATTCAAAGTGCAAATTTGAAACACATTGGGATTGTCCCACCCTTCACGCAAAGCAGAATGGCTGAATATAAAACGAAGTGGAACATTCACATCAAGCAACTTTTCTTTTTCCTGCATAATGAGTTTGTACGTGTCATCGTCTGACTGCGTTTCTCCTCCTGTGTCTTTTACCCTGCCTTTATTGTCTTGTGAAAAATATCCATTATGTATGTCATTAACCGTATATTGAATTAAACCCTTATAAACTGGTTTGGAAATTTCCTTCTGGTAAATTTCTTCAAACCATTGGGCAAACTTTCCTTTGAGTGGGTTTCCGCTGGAATCATACTCACGATAATTTTTTACTTTGTCAATGAAAAAAAGCGAAAGAACCTTAATTCCTTTGTCTTTGTAGTTTTTTTCTTTTTTGAGATGTTCTTCAACTGTTTTGCTAATCATAAAACGCATAACTGCATCATTCATTCCGCCTTGCGTTTCGCCTTTCTTCAAAACAATCCCGTTGCTAAGTTCAATCTGCTCACTGCCAAAATCAATTTCATAAATTTTTAGTCCATCGTATTTTTCATTTCTGTTTGATAACAGGAATAAGTCAAGGTTTCGTCCGCTTGCCGTAACGGATTTTCTTTTTACACAGCTCACTGTGTTTACATCAATTTTAATTTTCGCCTTAATAGCATTTCCTGTTCGTGTGATATTTTCCAATTGGAGAAATGGAGAGTTAAAATCATTTTCGCTTATAACAGAATCAACCTCTATCTGTTTCACTAAACCCAAATCATACGCTTTAACAGGATTGAGAGAATACATCAGATTGTAAAGGTTTATATGAGTTGCTGAATAGCGAAGCGTGCAAAGCGGACTTAAATTTTCAATTGCCCGTTTGCGGATTTCCGTTTCCATATTCTGTGGTTCGTCAACAATCACAATCGGTTTGCAACTTTGAATAAACTCAACCGGTTTTTTCCCGGTGAGTTTATCATTTGGTTTGTTGATTATGTTTTCATCTTTAGCAAATGAATCAATGTTGATTACCAATACCTGAATTGTATTTGCAGATGCAAAACCTCGCAGGTTGGAAACTTTCCTGCTATCATATACATTAGAAGTTATCGGTACCTTGTCGTAAAGATTCTGAAAATGTTCTTCTGTTATTTCCAGATTTTTCATTACGCCTTCACGGATGGCAACCGAAGGAACAACAATTACAAATTTTTTAAAGCCGTAAAGTTTATTCAATTCATAAATTGTGCGGAGATAGACATAAGTTTTTCCTGTGCCTGTTTCCATTTCAATAGAAAAATTCCATTCGTTGCTTATGATTTCATCTTTAGTGGAAACTTTCAAACCGTTATTTTTCTGAACATGCTGAATGTTTTCTGCTATCTGGTCAAGCTGTGAAAAAGCTAATTTGTTTCCGAAACCGTTTTCAGTAAGCAATGCTCCTGGCTGACTGATTGAAAATTCAAAGTCGCCACTGCTCAAGGGCTGCCCTTCAAAAATATCAGTGATGGCTTTTACAGCCTCTAATTGAAATTCCTGCTTGCTGTCAAAGTGGAGTTTCATTCTGGCATATAGTTTAAAAAGCGCAATGCTTGCCTAGCACTTGTTTTGAATTTTATATAGGATGATAAATTATTCAAAATATTTAAATCAATTCTTTGGGAGATTGGAACATAAAGTTCACTAATGTCAATTTTCTTTCTTCTTCTTGAAAATTCACTAAAAGCAATCGTAAGGGCATTTTTAATTGTTTGTTTTGGATTATTTAATTGTTCTATTTGCCTATAATGGTTTGGTAGCTGTAATTCCTCAATTGATTTACTCGTATAAATAATTTCTCTTAATAAATCAATATCTGCAAGCATCCATGCTTCTGTCATCTGAATCGGAACAATGGGTACTAAATTTTTACATGCCCTTCCAACGATAGAATTTACAGCATTGAGCGATGGATTAATTTTGAAATTAAATGCATTGTCATCTGTTCGATTATCTGAATCAGTATGAATGCATAGTACATTTGCCCATGGAATTTTTTTTGATGCTTCAACAACATTATCAATAAAAGTAGTTTCTTGAATAAATACATGCTGAGGCTCATATACTTCTATTTGCCCGGTGCAACTAAATGCAAGTTCCTCAAATGTTTTACGGATTATATTGCCCAAAAAGCGTTTATCCGTTTCGCCTTCTGTTGTATAGCCAACTGTCAGAATGTTCATTTTTTATTGGAATTCGTTTCGTGATCTTTGGTCTTTAAAAAATTGATAGCTTCATTTTTAGTAAGTTCCTTTTCCTGTTCGGAAATCAAATTATCAAATAAATTCATTTGTGCCGAACCCCTGACCACCGGCAAAATTTTTGTGAATTGGCATTTCCTTTTTTTAGTGTCCTCCTCAGAAATTGTTGAAACGAGTTGTGAAAACCACACCGTTATATTCAATTCTTTAGAATCAAAAATATCGGCAATAAAGTTTGATGAATGAGTATTAACTATTACTTGTCTTAATGGTAATATTGGTTCTTCCGTTTCTAAGAAATCTGTCGTTATTTCTTTTAAAAGTTTTATCATCATATCTAATCTAAAAGGATGTACACCATTTTCCGGTTCTTCAAAACATAAAATCCCTTTATATTTTTCATCATATTTCAAGACACATAACGCCAATAACCTCAATGTTCCTTCTGAAAGAACCCGTGAAGTAAATTCCCTGTTATCTTCATTTTTTAATTTAATAACGAACTGATTATTTGCTAAATCTTCTTCTACTTTTACCTGTACAAAATTCGGTAGCAGATTATTTAATTGTCTGGATATATCAGACAATAAATATTCTCCCTGCATTTTGATTCTATATAATGCGGAAGCAAGATTTGCTCCGCTTGGGGTAATAATATCAGATGCAATCCTTGGACTTGGTTTTCGTAAATCAACAGGATTTAATTGTAAAAAATGCCAATTCTTCATTTCTTCTTTTGCTGCAAAAGCGTGAGGAAATTCTACATCATTAATACCACTTAATACAGTTTGGGCAACTGCGTTTGCAGGACTTTCCTTTCCGCCTTTTTTCCCATCTTGCGGTAATTTAATAGTAATTATTCCTTTCTCCTCAATAGTATAAATGTATGGCTTCCCTCTTTTTCCCGTTTTAACTTTTGGTCTCCAAACTTCCGCTACTTTTTTAGGTAAATATTTTTTTATCCATTCATCTTTATCAGGTCTGATAGTAATTAACTGTTCGTGAGTTATAAATAAATCTTCAATTCCTCTTGTGTTATTTTCTCTTTTGATTTTCAATTCATAGCGGAGACGGGTATATTTCAGTGTTGCTTTGCCTCCCCAATTGTCCTTAATAGTTTTATCTAATAACATTTCAACTGCGAAAGAAATTTCTTTCGCAAAATCATTTGAAGAAAACATTGTAAATTGCTCAATCGCCTCCCCTCGTTGCTCACTAAAAGACGTTCTTAAATCCAT
>Ga0265292_1003227_pt1 | contig 10219 bp, 3 predicted proteins | sample Munlanlewell296A_FD_189080 | JGI IMG/M metagenome (GOLD analysis project Ga0265292, IMG submission 189080) | Leachate microbial communities from a municipal landfill in Southern Ontario, Canada - Leachate well 296A | ecosystem: Engineered > Solid waste > Landfill > Unclassified | place: Canada... | reverse complement strand
GCGATGGACTATTTGCTCATATGAAACAAAAAATCCTAATACACCGTGGAATTTCTAAAAAACGCAGGAAACAAATGATTGATTATTTCTTGGAAAATTTCTAGCAGACCGTTTTTACCTATATCCCGAATTTTTCCTGATTTTTTCAGTTGTACCCAATTTGGGTACGACTGGGCACGCAAACTCGACTACCATTTTCCAACCGTGTCGAATCAGACACCGTTAAAAAGTCACAAAAAAAGAGGAGGCCGTTTTACCGACCTCCCCTTTTAATTTCTAAACTGTTTCGCGAACCCTAAGGCTTACAAGTCTGCTCCAAACATGTTGTAGAGAACTTGTGACGCCTCTGCACGATTGATTTCGCTTCCTGCATTAAAGCATTTGCCTCCTGTACAGTCGCTACCTTCTACAAAGCCAAGACCTGTCGCTAAGATTATGTCGTCTGCATACCATGCAGTAGTGTCTAGGTCTACATACGCATCTGTTTCAGCTATTTCATATGCCAAATCTGGATTTAGATAGTCATATACGCGTAGTGCAAGTACCACAAACTCAGCACGATTGATTGATTCAGATGGCCTGTATGTTCCTTCAGGATCTCCTTCAACAAGGTCCAAATCTTTTAATTCTGCAATGTAGTTTGTGTACCATTCTCCAAGAGCAACGTCTGTAAACGGCTTCATGGTTGCTTCTGTTGGATCGCCCATTACGAGCACTCTCCAAAGCATTGCTCCCGCTTCTGCTCTATTTAATGAGTCTGCCGGTGCAAATGTTCCGTCGTCGTTACCTTCTATTACTCCTGCATCCACAAGCGTTGCAATTGCATTTTCCGCCCATGTTGGGATGTCGGCGCTATCTCCAAATACTGCTAGAGTTGTAGCCGTGTCTTCGTCGGTTGTGTCGTCGTCTGTACCTGTGTCGTCTGATGTGTCGTCAGTGGTGTCATCGGACGCATCGTCGCTACCGGTATCATCTGAGCTGTCGTCTGAATCATCGCTAGAGGAGCTTGAGGAAGCATATGTAAGCGTTACATCGTCTGCATAATCACTATATTTGCTACCATTTGTGGCCCTTATCATATAAGTCACAACGTCACCATCTTCTAGCGCCGTATCGACATATTCTTCCGTGCCAATTGCAACTGTAGTATATGCACTTCCATCTACCGGATTTGGGCTAATACCTCTAAAAATTTGTATAAATGTGGAGTCATCGTCTGGATCGTTCCAAGATAGCAATAAGCCTGCTCCGTCTGGATTATCAACTACAGTAAAATCGCTAGGTTCGCTTACTGTATCATTTACATTCTCACTCTTTACATAAATCGTGTCTGCTGTTACGGAAGTGTCTTGTTCTATAAGGCTTGTACCGTCTGTATGGTAAGTCTTAATTTGATACGTACCGCCAGTCCCGGATGTCGCTGGTGTAAGTACATTATACAATCTAAAGCTTACTGCTACCGGTGCAGATGGAGATGCTGTAGTTGCTCCTGTCCCTACCGTCACCGTAACTACTTGCCCAGAAACGCTTGTTGTAAGTGTGCCACTTACCCCACTAACTGCGGTAGCGCTTGCAACATCGCCAACGCCCCAACCCGCTGGGAAAGTTACTTTTATAATACCACTGTTTGATATTGGAGCTGATGATGTAAATGTAACTGTTGCCATAGAATATGTTACATTTGTGACTATAGATGGCTCCACATTCGTTGAAGCCAAAGCACCTACTGTTATAGGATTTGTAGCAAGTGCAACAGCTAGGTCTGAAGCGACTACTCCCTTGCCGGTGTCTGTGACCGTAAAACTTGTGCTACCTGTTGTTGAAACGTAGGTGCTATATATACCGGAAACTACTATTTTCCCCGTACCGCTATGTGCTCCATTAGATGTACAAGTTATAGTTTGGGTTGACCCAACACATCCCGAGAATGCGTTCACCCCCCCTGCAAAATCTTCTGATACAAATGTTGCTCCAGCTACATTTAACTGCGCTGGCATCACAATCGCTACTGTATCAGTGTCCCCAATTGCTAATGGCAAAGTAAAGTTTATATCTGTGTTCCCTGCCGTTCCAACTACAGCATTGTCCGTAGAAAGAGTGATTGTGGCCCCTGCATCCGCGGCTGTTGTTGCTGTAACCGCAACTGTTGCATCCGTGTTTATATTCATATCGGGTTCTGGCGTAGAGTCTTTCACCATAAAATCATTCATATTTTGACTTGTCGTCTCGTAAATTGAAATGATACCCGTCATCGTAATTGTTGCATCGGTTTTCACTGCATAATAGTTTGCCGCCGCAACAGTTGCGGAAACTGTACACGTCACCACCTGCCCTGAATCGGAACATGCAAGTGTGGCATCACCATTCGCCACAAGGTTTGTTGCAGAATATGCAACGTCCGCCACGTTAAGATTGGCTGGTGCTGTAAAGCTCACTGTATCTCCGTTAAATAGCCTTTCTGAGGTTGTGAATGTTAAGGTTGTAACGCCAACAGTCCCCACGGTTTTATTTCCTGGATCAGACAGTGCTAAACTTGCGTTGGCATCAGTAAAATTTACTCCCGAGTCTGTGGGGGTACTAGTACTTATTGGAACTCCCGTGGCTGTAGTTATATTATCTATGGTAATTAAAGCGTTGGCAGTAGGAGAGGTTCTATTATAAATCGTATCCACTTTGAGCCCGGATATTGTAATAGTTCCGCCACCAGCGCATGCTGCGCCACTAAGAGTAATGTTAACCTTGGTGCTACGTCCTTCCGTGTTGAGCTCTTGATAGGAAAGTGCCGAAGGTGTTGCACCATAAGCACATGTTCCACCATTCGTTACCGTTATGTTGCCAGCCGCCACCGTTTGATCAAAAAATACCCAATCTTTGTATGGTGGTGGTATTACAACTTGTACTACCTCGTTCAAGCCAAACTCATCCCCCGCTGAATCTGTTATAACGATGGGGGTAATGGATGCCGTTACAGCACCAACATCTGGCAAAGTAGTAATATTTCCACCGGTTACCGTGTAATCGTTTAGAGCTGCAAAGGCTGTGCTAATTCCTAAAATAAAAAAGGCGCTTGTACCTAAAAGAAGCAGGAGAGCTCTCCTTATCCTTGGTGCGCCCAATGAAAATGGGTTTGGCATGGGAAAAACTAAAAGAATAAAAACTGTATTGTATTATGCCAAAACAGTTCTTATTTCGCAAATGATTTTCACAGATCCTGTTACCTATTTTGCAATATGTTGCACTGCCATTTATTTACTTTGCTCTACACTTGATTGTATCTCTTCATACAAAGAGCTAACTAAATCCTGTAAATCCTTGTCCGGATTGGTTGGATCTATAACGTTGGTAGAAAAGTTTTCCAACGCTTTAAGGGCATTATCCGGGTCACCTGCTTTTACTAGGATGCGCACCGTGTCCCTGATTGCCTCAATGCCTGTTGGGTCACTTTGATATAGCGTTTTTATATATTCTGCCGCTTTTTGGTAGTCTTCCATCGTTTCATACATATAGGCAAGATTATTTAGCGTGGCCCAATTTGTTGGGCTTAGCACTAATACTTTTTCATAATACCTTACCGCTTCTTTCCATTCTCCAAGCTGTTGATAATAAAATGCAGCTCCAAAAAGACCATCTACGTTTTCTGGATTTTCTTGAACCAAAGCTAGTGATTCATCCAACGCTTCTTCGCTAGATGCCCTTAATTCCTCTGGCATGTCTGGATCACTTTGGTCCCATTTGCTAGAACACGCTGTAAGCAGTAATAAAGAAAAACATGTGGCTATTATTTTTTTGTTCATAGTGATTAGTTATTTAACTGCGATAGTATACACGTTTTTGTGCACAAAAAAAGCCCCCGTTCGTATGAACGAGGGCTTTTGAATGTGTTTTTATGCACATTTTCTCAAAGAACTAAAACTAGTACTTGAGTGAACCACTGTAGACTGTAGTTCCGGAAGTCAAGTAACCCAACCATTTAACGGTTGCGTTAGTCTCATACCACCATAAGTCTCCAGCTGTTACTGTACCTGAACTTGATGTTCCAAGATCAACAGAGAATTGGACAGGGTCCTCAACTCCACCTTCTTGGTCAACAAGTGATACCGTATCCATTTCAAGATAGTAAGTCGCTGAACCATTTCTATCTATCGTTATGCCAGTATCTGTACCAGCTTGAGGATAGAATGTGATTGAACCTGAACTTGCGTCAGCAGTTTGAGTAGAAGAATAGAAGTAACCTGTAGCCTGTGTTGCACCACCAGTTTCCTTTAGGTAAGCAACCAAGTTATCAGCAGCTCCAGCAGTTGTGTCTGTTCCAGCTGTTGAAGTATCTAAATCTCCATCTCCTGCAGTAACGTCGATAGTTAGTTTTTCTTTGTAGAGAACTACACGATCAAGAGCAAAGTACTTTGTATCCGTTTCATTTGTGAACGCGAATGCAATTGTATCTATTGCGTCTATATTCACATTGGCCGCACCCTTTACCGCAGCTGTGAATTCATAATCTACAAATGTCCATGTGTCGGCTACTAAAGTTGAAGATGTTACGGCTGGATCTGTTCCGGCATCATCATCTAGAGTCGCCACAACCGTAGCATCATTATCATCTGTCTTTACCCAGAAAGAGATACCATTGTAAGCACTTAGATTCTGGTTTGCTGTAGTAAATGTGTAAGTAAATGACGCTGCTGTAGCTACAGATACTGCATTTAAGTAAGCGGAATTCCCCACACCACCAGTTGCTGGTGCTGTGGATGTTCCTACAACTGTCCATGCGTTACCGACTAGAGCTGTATCATTGAAATCTGCATTTACAGTCGTACAGTCATTTACCTCAGCTGTGCGGAGTTGAATTTTGTCTCCGTTTGTGCTTGGGGATGTAACTGAGAAGTAGAATGGCTTTTCAGCAGTAGAAGGGTTAGCAGACGTTGGGCTTGAACTTGAAAGTGCAAGTGTAGGTTTGCTTTCATATACTACCATCTGGTTAGTACCAGTGTGGTAGCCTGAGCCTGGAAGAGAGTAAAGAATGTTGTCTGCATCTGCGAATGCTGTATCAGCATTGTCGATTACAGTTGCCGTTACAGTATCTCCTGTATTACCTGCATCTGTGAAGGCTGTTCCTTCTGTCCATGCAGTTACAACTAATCTACTCTCAGTTGCGTCACAAGCTGCGTTTACCGTCACACCATCGATACAAAGCAAAGTACCAACTGGTAGGTTTGCTGGGTCAGTATTAGCCTCGTCATTAATCACTAAAGTTTGAGCACTTCCTAAAGCAGCCAATGTTGCAACTGCCGTGTTAATGTCATGAGCAGAACTGTCTGTCCATGTGATTGTTCCAAAGCTTAAGTATGCTCCAGTTGCTACAGTTGTAGCATCTATGTTAGCACCTGTGTAAACCTCTCCACTTCCTTGTGCCAAAGCACTGAAGTCGTCGTAAGAAAGAGCTAGGTCAATAAATTCACCTGCAGTTGCGCTTGTTCCTGTTGAAGTGAATGGATTAACAGTCACATATGCTGTAAGAGTTGCTGAACCTGTTGTTGGAACATATAATTCCAATTCGTTGAAGTCAGCCGTACCACTTACAAGAGATGTTGTTTTTGTTAATGTGTCACCATTTTCGTCTTCGTATGCAATCTTTACCGTGTAGTAGTTGTTATCGTAATCAGCTGGTGCTGTATACGCACTTTGTCTAGCATTTAAAGAAAGTTTTGTAACAACGAATGGTTCGAGAGTGCTTGTAAATTCAAATGAAGAAACTTCTACATCTGAAGCACCTCCAACAACGATGTTTTCACGTGCTGTACTACCAGCAGTGGCAACTGTAAGTACGCCACCCGCTGAAGTTAATGCATACACGCTTGGTGTTGTTGCATTTGGTGTTCCAGTTGGAGCGAAGCTACTTCCGTCTTCGTCATAAACTGTAACATTTGATGCCAATGAAATACCAAAGGCAATGTTTTCTACGTCAGCATTTGCATAAGCGCTGGTTGTAAGATCACCAACTACATATACAGTTTGTGTTTCTCCTGCATCAATAGTCCAATCTGTAATATTGTCGAATGTTGCAGTAAAGTTGCTCGTATTTACACCTGCGTTTGCGATTTCAGTGTCGCCTACCATAAGTGAAATACTTCCAACGTATGTGCTCAATGCAGTATCCCAGTCGCCACCAGCAGCTATCGTTTTCCATGCGTCAGCACCTCCGTTGTCATCCAAGTAACCTTGAAGTACTACGTCTGTGATTTCACAATCAGAAGCTCCTCCGCAAGCGAATACCAATGCTGCAAATTCAACATCTGAAGTACCCTTTACGTAAGTATTTGCTCCTGACAATGAGCTTGATAGAGAAAGTGTCAAAGATGGTGACTTGATAGTCATCGTCTTGCCTGTGATTGTAGATGTTGGAACAAGAACTGAAGAGTTCGTAAGTGTCTTGTTGTTTACATCCTTCATGGTTGGGTAAGTCGTGTCGAAAGGCAATGAACCAATAATTGTCATATTGTTCAAGGTTGATGTATTTGCAACATCAGTCTTGAGCGCAAAATTGTATTCAGAACCTGCAACAGCTTCCCAGTTGTCTGTCCATAGGTAGTAAGAAATCGTATCATCAGTATCAGTTGTAGTATCGTCAATCACTGTACCTCCAATTGTAGCTGTAGTGAATGAACTTGAATCAACTGAGCTAGAGAAGTCAGCTAATTCACCAGTATCTGTGTCTACTACTTTGATATCTGTTAAGTTAGAAGTCGTACCATTAAGAAGTCCTTCCGTATCATCTGTTGTATCCTCAGAAGCTGTTAAAGCAACTGGGAAGTTATCAAATGTTACGTCTGACACAGTAACTACAGAGAAGTTTAGAAGAACTACATCCTTGCCATTGATAGCAACGTCTGTAGCTGTAGGACCGTTTGAAGAAATCGTAATGTCTCCACCTACTAAAGTCTGGTAAGTACAGTCGCTTGTTGAAGCTGTACAAGTACCTGCAGTCTCAACTGTAGAGTCTGTACCTCCATCGTAACCCTTGCGGTTTACAGAAAGTCCGTAACCGTAAAGAGCACCTTCAACCAAAACATCTGTGTCTTGGTCAACGTAGAATGTAAGAGTGTCGCCTGTGCGTCCTGTGTTTAGGTCAGCTGTAACGTAGAAGCTCTTTGTAGCTCCTTTTTCCATAGCGTAACCTTCACCCAAGTCGAAACGAACAACATCTAGATCGTCTGTGGCTTCAGCTGTAGCAATAGCTTCGCTGTCGTCACCAGAAACGTAAAGATTGAAGTTCTCTACATCTGCAGTACTAATTGTACCAGCAACGTAAAGACCAATTTCTTTAACTAGTCCACCTTCTGTTGAATCAAGAGAAAGTTGGAATTTAGAAACTGTTACAGTATCTTCTCCAACTTGTGCATCATCAACAGTTCCGTTCTTAAGAACGCTTACCGTACCTGCATCTGTCGTAGAAAGGCTGAATTTATCTCCGGAAACTGGGAAATCTCCTTCCACTGTAGCCGTGTCTGCATCAACTTTTTCAGCTGAAGCAAGTTCAAATCCAACTTCACCTGTAGCCGTTTGATCAGCTACGTCCATACGAACTGTAAGAGTTACAGTGTCGCCTTCAGCTACTGCTACATCCAAATGATTGAATGTAGCTTCGTGAGTTGAAGAGTTCACAGTTGTTCCAGATGTAAGACGTTCTGAACCGTTGTAAAGATAAACGGTAGAAGTAGCTACATTAGAAATTCCATATTGGTGAACTGTAAGTCCATCAACGATTGCATCGTCACCTTCGGCTGTGAAGTCGAAAGATGCTAGAGCAACTGAAGTTGCATTGGATGGGATTGTTCCTGCAACAGCAGAATCATCGCTCAATGTAACTTGAACAGTTGCGTCTGAAGATGTTGGGTCTGTAGGCTCTTCATCTTCACCGATGTACACTGGGTACATAGCGTTGTAAGTCATTTTAGCAGCTGCAGCACGTACAATTGAGTCACCAGGACCCATATTGTCGTTAGCGTAACCACTCATAATGCTGTAAACGTATGCTGTTCCCATGTAGGTGTCGTACCATGCTCCTGAATCAACATCAGAGAACATGTCGCTAGCTAAGGTGCCATCATTTTCAAGACCGGCTGCGTCAACAACCATCTTTGCGAATGTAGCGCGGTTAACTGTTTCACCTACTCCAAATGTGCTGTCTGGGTTTCCTTCAACAATGCCGTAAAGTTCAGCAGTGTTAACATAAGGAACGTACCATTCACCAGCTACAACATCTGGGAATCCAGCGTCGTAATCAGCGTCTGTAGATCCTACAAAAGCTAGAACAAGGATTTTTGCAGCCTGTTCCTTTGTAAGATAGTCGTTAGTACCGAAATCATCTGTTCCTGCATAACCGGTCATGATGCCTGCATCAGAAAGGGCATCAATTTGGTCAAAAGCATAGTTGTCAGAGTCTACATCAGCAAAAGATAATGCTGAAGCAACACCTGCGAAGCTTACAAAAGATGCAAGCAAAGCAACAAGGCCTAAGCCGGCTATGGAACGTTGGAACTTTTTAACAAAGTTTTCCATAGAATTAGAATTAAAAAGAAATAAAAGGGTCAAAATAAGCAACTTAAAAAGTAAAACAGAATAAGCATTATTTTTGTTTTACTGCACGACCGTCACCTCGACCTAAAAAGTGACAAGTCCATATATAATAAAGAATGTGTTTTTTTCTTTTACCGGGTTGTCAATGAACGAAAGCGAATAAAGTTCGTAAGAGACTTAAGGGGTTTGTTTTGGTTTTGTTGTCGCTTGGGCGTGCTGTCTATTAGAACGCCACGAGTAGACAATTTGTTTCAGTTTCTATGTTGACAAGACAGTAGACTGGTAGTCCCAAGGGGAATTGAACCCCTGTTTCCGGAATGAGAATCCAGTGTCCTAACCCCTAGACGATGGGACCAAAATATGAGTACGGCCGATAGTTTAATCAGATATGTCCATTCTTTCAAGATTTTGTGGACAATGTGGACAAGCTTTAAACGGCTGTCTACATAAGGTTACGGGTGTTTTTGGCTTAGATTGGCTGTTTACAGATTGAGTTGCGTTTTTGTCTTTTTGTTGCATTTTACTTATTGCTTAAATTTTAATTTTCACTAAAGTGTAGGCATATGGCTGATCACTATTCAATTTTAGGCGTTTCAAAAACTGCCACCGACGACGATATAAAGCGCGCTTACAGAAAAAAGGCGCAACAGTATCATCCTGATAAAAATCCGGGCGATAAAGGGGCCGAACAACAGTTTAAAAATGTTCAGGAGGCTTATGAAGTTTTGTCGGATAGGCAAAAGAGATCCAGATATGATCAGTTTGGCACGGCGGATGAATCTTTTTATGGCGGAGGCGGGCATGGCGGCGGATTCCCTGGTGGATTCTCCGGCGGGGCTGGCGGATTTCAAGGAGGCTTCCCGGGTGGTGCTCAAGGTTTTAATGCAGATTCATTTTCTGGTTTTGCAGATATATTTGAAAGCTTTTTTGGAGATGGCGGACTTGGCGGAAGGGCCGAATCGTCCGGCAAAAAACGTGGAGGGCCTATGCGTGGCAAGGATATAGAAACCGAATTACAGATTAAATTTGAAGAAGCTGTGTTTGGCACGGTTAAACATTTGGAAATAATCAAACCTGAGGTGTGCGAGCATTGCGCCGGGAAGGGCAACGAGCCGGGTACCGGTGTGCGTAAATGTGATACCTGTGGAGGCCAGGGACAGGTAAGAACCGTGCGCCAAACCATTTTGGGCCAAATAAGCAGTGTGCAGGTCTGTTCTGCGTGTGGCGGGCGTGGAGAAATCCCGGAAAAACTGTGTACAGTGTGTAACGGGCAAACCAGGGTGCGCCAAAAACAGGAAATTAGTGTGACCATTCCGAAAGGTATAGAGGATGGCACTACAATAAGACTCAAAGGCAGTGGTGCAGCGGGTGTTTTTGGAGGTGAACATGGGGATTTGTTCCTACACATTACGGTTAGCCCTCACCCAAAGTTTTCACGTAGTGGAAAGACCATATTTTCTACAGAGTTCGTCCCCCTACTCCAGTGCGTGCTGGGGGCGGATGTTAAGATTGAAACCATACATGGCAAAGTGAGCTTAAAAGTTCCGGCCGGTACTCAACATGGATCGGAGTTTGTGCTCAAGGGGAAAGGTGCGCCCGCCCTCAGAGGCGATTCCATTGGCGACCATAAGGTTACGGTGCA
>Ga0265292_1003226_pt1 | contig 10223 bp, 9 predicted proteins | sample Munlanlewell296A_FD_189080 | JGI IMG/M metagenome (GOLD analysis project Ga0265292, IMG submission 189080) | Leachate microbial communities from a municipal landfill in Southern Ontario, Canada - Leachate well 296A | ecosystem: Engineered > Solid waste > Landfill > Unclassified | place: Canada... | reverse complement strand
CTTTTATTCCTTTTAAACCGATAATTATATTTCGAATAAAAATAAATCCCTTGGCCATAATTTTACGAAGTAAAGGCGCGCCTGCGCGACTGTTATTTCGGGATCCGATTACTATCTGACCGTCTTCTTTTGTTTTAGCTATCAGTTTTTCCACTTCATCAATTGGTGTTGCCAGATCAATATCAGTAAAGATGACATAGTCGCCTTTAGCCTGTTTGATACCGGTGAGCACTGCAAAGGCTTTTCCCTGATGTGAGTTTTGAATAAGACGGAATTTTGGGTACGTTTTTAAATATTTATTCTTAATAACGTATTTTGAAGAATCGTTTGAACCATCGTCAACGATTAAGACTTCAGAAAATCTTTGATCGTTTTGAGTATAGTTCCCGATTTTATCCAAAACACCTTTTTGAATATTGACCTCTTCGTTGTAACAAGGAATGATAAGGGAAATTTTCATAAACGGTTAAATATTAAACTGTTAAAACCTAAATAAACTGTTAAACATTAAACTACTAAACAAAAAGAGTTTTTAGTGTTTATGGTTTAATAGTTTTTTTAACTGTTTAAGTTTTAACTGTTTAACTGTTTTTATCTCACTAACTTGTATATTTTAATGCCTTCAACTATCCACTCACCAACAATTTTATTTGGTGCAAAATAGGCAATATCCCACTGAGGATCACCAATAATCGGTGTGCATTTTTTTTCACAGACAACAAAAAGTTCGTCGGCTTTATCAAGCGAATCCTTTTCAATAGCTCTTTTCCCCCATGTTTCTAAAAAATAACGGTATGTTGCATCAGAATATTTTTCCGGCAGGGCTGTCACAGTAAATTTTTCTTTTTTAACATTATCTGAGATTTTTTGAGCAATATTTTGAGCCAGTGAAATCTGATTGTTTGAAGGATGTTTAAAATAAGGATATTTTTGAAAGTTAAGAAAAATGAAACCGATGACGAAAACAATTGTTATAAATTTTTCCCAAAATGATTTTTTTGGGAAAACTAAAAAATAACTGATGATAATATAATAAAGTGGATAAAGAACTCCAAAATAATGTGGATGTTTAGGGCCGTTATAAAAAGACATTCCCAGCATTGTTAAAAGAAAAAAAAGAAGAAAAGTTTTAAAATTAGAACTTCGTTTTATCAAAGTTACAAAAGCGAGTAAGAGAAAAAGCAAAAGAAGATAAACTAAGAATCTATTCAAATTAATATTGAGTGAATAAAGATTTAAAAAATAAAAAGAATCAAAAAGGCTATTAAATTTAGTTAATAAGGTTGATCCTGAAGATTTAAAAAGAGCTAAAAAAAGCTTGCTGTTCAAAAATTGATGACGAAGATCGAAGATGATTAATGGAGAGGAGAAGAGAAAAAAGTTAAAAATTAAAAGTGAAAAGTTAAAAATTATTTTTTTTATGTTTTTAAAATTATTTATTAAAAAATAACCCATCATTAAACTAATTGGTGGAATTAAAAAAAGTGCCAGGTAATGGAGTTGAATGGAGAAAGAAATAAAAGCCCCAGATAAGGCAAAAAAATACCACTTATTTGTTTTCAAACTTTTTATGACAAAATAAACCGTTAATAAAGTAAAAAGCGGTAATAGATTAGGATTCCAGGAAAAGCGGGAGAAATCAATCATTACAGAAGAAAAAGTTAAAAAAATAGTAGAGATTAAAGCGACTTTTTTGTCAAACAACTCTTTGACAACTATGTAGTTTATTAAAAGTCCAAGCGCAGAAAAAAAGGCGACGCCAAAGGCTAATCCTACTGGCTGGTAATTAAAAAATAAAAGCCAGGGAGCAATAAAATAGTAGTAAAATGGCCCAAGATAAACCTGGCCGATTGACGTTGGGGGGCCAATCGCAGGAAAATGTTCTAAAGTGATAATTCTTTTAACAATAATAGCATCGCGGCCCTGATCACCCAAAAAAGTAACAAAACCAGTTAGCTTATAAAAACGCAAAAAAATTCCCATAAGAATTATTGCGATTAAAATCCAATTCTTTGCTACAATATTAGTTATGCGGCGCATATATTCTTATTTAATTCTAACATCTATTGTCTTAATTTCTACTATTGTTCTCTGGTTGAGTGTTGGTTTTCTTACTATATATAAACATTATGATGGGCCATTATATATAATTCCGGCCAAAACTTTTTATAATCCAAAAGAAATTGATAATCTTCATGTGACAACAGGATCTTCAAATAATTATTTTGCGGCCCATTTACCGTTGTATCCATTATTGATAAGGGGATTTAAAGAATTATTAAATTACGGATTACGAATTAACGAATTAGCTTATCTCAAGTCAATGGTTTTAGTAAATTTAATATCAACTATCGGATTGGTGCTATTTTTTTATTTTCTGCTAAAGAAATTTAAACTGACAAAAAATCCTTTGGTATTAGCGTCGGTTTTATTATTTTTACCTCGGTTTTTAGTGGTACGGACAGTCGGAGCTCCGGAAAGTTTATTTCTGCTGATGATATTATTATCTCTTTTCTTTTTTGAAAAGAAAAAGTTTTGGTGGGCGGGTTTGTTTGGGGGATTAGCAACCATGACCAAAACACCTGGAATACTATTATTCGCAGGGTACGGGTTAGTGTTTGTTGAAAAATTTATTAAAACAAAGAAAGTTAGTTGGCAATGGTTAGGAATTATCCTGATTCCATTAGGGTTATTAGGGGTATTTGGGTTATATGCGAAACAATATAAAGATTTTTTTGCTTACTTTCATTCCGGTGATAATATTCATTTAGTCTTTCCTTATTCAGTTTTCAATTTTCAAAAATCTTGGGTAGGGACAGCCTGGCTTGAAGAAATTATTTTTTATTATTTTATGTATGGATTAGCCTTAATTAATTTAAAAGACAGTAAATACAGAAGCTTCTTTTATTTCGGCTTAGTATTTTTTACGGCGACTTTATTTGTGGAGCATCGGGATATTAGCCGTTACTCTTTACCTCTCTGGCCATTGGCAGTAATTGCTTTTGAGAAGTTTTTTACTTCAAAAAAGTTTTTAATTATTCTAGTCATCTTATTACCGGCAATATTTCTATATGCATGGAATATGCTTCTTTATAACGTCATGCCGATCAGCGACTGGTCAGCGTTTTTGTGATAAAATTAATTATGCTTAAATTTTTTAAAAAAAGATGGTATTTGGTCTTATTTGTTGTTTTAATAACAAGTTTTATCTTCTATAAAAAAAACACCGCCGACGTGGCTAAAAATAAAGTTGATAGTTATGTCATAAAACGGGAAGATCTTAAAGAAGTTTTGACACTGTCCGGAGAAATTGATGCCGAGGAAAAAGCTACGTTAAAATTTCAAACTTCGGGGAGATTGGCGTGGGTGGGGGTAAAAGAAGGCGACTATGTTAAAAAATATCAGACTTTGGCCAGTCTAGATCAGCGGGATGTAAAAAATAGAATGCAAAAATATCTTAATACTTTTGTCAGTCAAAGATTAACTTTTGAGCAAACAAAAGATGATTATTGGAATAAACAATATGATCTTTCAGAGTCAATAAGAAAAAGCGCTGAGCGGACTTTGCAGGATAGCCAGTATGATTTAAATAATTCGGTTTTGGATGTTGAGTTGCAAAACTTATCTTTGGAGTATGCTAATTTATGGACGCCAATCGAAGGAATTGTCACTCATGTATCAGTCCCTTTTGCCGGAGTTAACATTACTCCAGCCGGAGCTGATTTTGAAGTGGTTAATCCAAAAACATTATTTTTTTCAGTCGCAGCCGAACAGGGGGATGTCATTAATCTTCAAGAAGGGGCAACTGGTGAAATTAGTTTTGATGCATATCCAGAAAAAAAATTTAATGCCAGTTTATATTATATTTCCTTTTCTCCTAAAGATGGAGAGACAGGAACTGTGTATGAACTCAGACTTAAATTAAATGATCAAGCACAAAAACTTGGACTAAAATTAGCCATGACAGGCGATGTTGATTTCTTAATCAAACAAGAAAAAAATGTTTTATCAGCTCCATCATCATTTATAAAAAAAGATAGTAAGGGTGACTATGTTTTTATTGGAAAACCTGATAAAAAGGTAAAAAAATATATTGATATTTCGGTTGAGATTGACGGAAAATATGTGATTACAAACGGACTTCAAGATAAAGAAATAATCTATGATTAAATTAGATAAAGTTGTTAAAAGCTACAAGATTGACGAGGAAACAACTTTTTATGCTTTGAGGGAATCATCGGTTGAAATAAAAGAGAAAGAGTTTGTTTCAATAATAGGTCCTTCCGGATCGGGCAAGTCGACTTTAATGCATCTAATCGGTTTACTTGATAAACCCTCCCAGGGAGAAATTATTATTCAGGGAAGAAGAATTTCGGGTCTCAACGATGATCAGATTTCCTCACTCCGTAATGAGTTTATAGGATTTGTTTTTCAGCAATTTAATCTTATTCCAAAACTGACCGTTCTTGAAAATATACTTTTGCCATCTTTTTATGCCAGAAAAAAACTAGAATATGATCCGAAAGAAAAAGCCATGGGGCTGATTAAAAGATTCGGTCTGTTGGGCAAGGAAAATTCCTATCCAAATAAAATTTCTGGCGGACAACAACAGCGAGTTTCAATATTGCGGGCATTAATAATGGAACCAAAGATGATTTTAGCTGATGAGCCAACAGGAAATTTAGATAGTAAAACAGGTACCGAAATAATGGAATTGCTCAAAACTTTAAACGAGGAAGAAAAAATTACAATTGCCATCGTGACCCATGAAGTTGATGTTGCTAAATATGGAAAAAGAATTATACATGTGAAAGACGGAAAGGTAGTCTAATCAGTTAAATCGGTCAAGTCGGTTGAATCAGTTAAATCAGTTGAGAAATAAACCATATGAATTATTTTTTATTTATTGTTAAGTCGGCCTTTGAAGATTTTAGAAGAAACAAAATGCAAACATTTTTAACTTCTTTAGGAATTTTGATTGGAGTTTTTGCCGTGGTTACTCTGACTGCGATGGGTTTAGGTTTAAAAAAATATATATCCAATCAGTTTGATGCATTGGGAACCAATACCTTATTTGTAGCGCCGGGAAAATTACTTCAAGGCGGCGGCTTCGGAGCATCATCTTTGATCGGCAACCGTTTTGATCTGAAAGATTTAAATAGGCTAAAGCGAGTTCGCAGTATCAAATCAATAACTCCTCTGGCATCAAAATCAGGAACAGCCAAAGGAACAAAAAAATCGGAATTTGTAACAATATTTTTTTCGTCAGATGCTTTTTTTGATATCTCTGGTTTTGAGATAGATAAGGGGAGATTTTTGGATAAACGGGATATTGATAAAAGAGCTAAAGTGCTTGTGGCTGGACCAAAAATAGCCGAAAAACTTTTTGGCTCGATTAATGAAGCTCTTGATAAAAAAGTAACTATCGATAACGTAAGTTTTACCATTATTGGAGTAATAAAAAGTAAGGGAGGCGGGGGATTTGGAGGACCGGACTATGATTCATATTTTTTCGGACCTTACACAACCGGGTTTATATTTGATCCTGACAAAAAATTTATCCGTTTTGCCATGAAGACAGATGAAAATATTAGTATTTTGACTGTGAAAGAAGAAGTAAAAGATACGATGTTAAAAAGATACAAAGATGATGAGTTTAGCATCGTTGAACCAACGGAAATTTTATCGGTCGTCAATGGAATATTTGGAATTATGAATATCGTTCTGGTGGCAATTGCCAGTATTTCACTCCTTGTTGGTGGAATTGGGATAATGAATATTATGTATGTGACTGTGTCTGATAAAACCAAAGAAGTTGGAATAAGGCGGGCAATTGGAGCAAGAAAAAACGATATTTTATTTCAATTTATAGTTGAGGCAGTAGCCTTGTCTATTCTTGGTGGAGCTTTAGGACTTGGGCTGGCATATGTTGGAATTTTAATTGTCCAGCCATTTTTTCCGGCTTATATGGATTTTACATCAGTTGCTTTAGCTCTCGGAGTATCGAGTGCGATTGGAATTATTTTTGGAGTTTTACCTGCTCGCAAAGCCGCTAATCTCGAGCCAGTTGAGGCAATACGGTATGAATAGCCATACAACTGCGTCAGTTGGATGAGGTTATTTTTGACAATTTTGACAAAAAAATGAGCTCCGGCCGTTGTGTTTTACTCGTTTGATAATTGTTTTACAGTTCAGACAGGGTTTATCTTCACGTTGATAAACTAAGAAATTCCTTTGGTGATTTCCTCTTGATCCGTCAGGAAGAATAAAAGCTTCGTCAGCGCCGGAAGAACCACAGTCTCGGATCCCTTCACTAATTGTTTGTTTTATAGTTTTGTATAGAAGATTTGTTTCCTTTTCAATCAAAGAATTAGACAATCTTTGCGGATGAATTTTAGCAAGAAATAGAGAATCATTAGCATAGATATTGCCAATGCCGGTTATAAGATCTTGGTCCATCAAAACTGGTTTAATCGGTCTTTTAGTTGAATCAGTTAAATCGGTAAGAAATTTAGGAGTAAAACGCTTATCTAAAACATCAATACCTTTTGGTTTCAATGGTTGATCACTGATTTTTATCCAGCCGAATTTACGTAAATCGTTGAAGAATATTCCCGATCCGTCTGTGAACTCGATAATGACCCTTGTTGTGTTTGCCGGCATTTTATTTCCTCCGGTGAATGGGATAATGTTTTTGAAAATAGCACGATTAACATCTTTTGAATAAAGAATTTGACCGGAAAGTTTGAAATGGATATTCAAGAAGTTATAAAGTTTGTCAAGTTTATCAAGTTTTTCAAGTTTAAAAACAAGAACTTTACCATAGCGGTCGACGGAAATTATCTTCTTGCCAATAACATCTTTCTTATTACCAACGAAATTTTTCGGAGAAAGAATTTTAATATCAGAAATTATTTTTCCAATAAGATTTGGTTTAAGTTGACGTTTAATGGTTTCAACCTCTGGGAGTTCAGGCATAAGTGTGTAAAAGGGACTCTCTTATATAAGGTCCGTCCTCATTTAGGACGGACCTTATATTTAATAAAATCAAGTATTCCTTTTTTGAATCTCTCTTCGCTGAACCTTTCCGCTGTTTTACGGGCAAATTTTCTCATCTCCAAATATTTTTCTTTGCTTAAACTCGTTAACTCGTTAACTTTATTAATCAGAGAACTTTCTTCTAACTCGTCAAAAAGATAACCGTTCTTTCCGTCTATAACGTATTCCGGCAAACCTCCTGATCGGAAAGCAATAACCGGAAGCCCATATCCCATCGCCTCAACCGGTGCGATACCAAACTCTTCGTCTTTTGAAGCAAACAAAAAGGCTTTGGCATTAACATAAGTTTTTTTCATTTGTTCATCGGTTAAATTTCCCAAGAACTCAATAGACGAACCGGCTATTTGTTTCAATCGCTCTTCGTCGCGGCCAGAGCCGACTATTTTTAAATTAAACTTGGCCGCGTTAGCAACTTTTATTAGAATATCAATATGTTTGGCACGGGCAAGGCGGGAAACTGTCAAGAAATAGTTCGAAAGTTTATCAAGTTTGTCAAGTTTATCAAGTTTTTTAGGAATAGAAACAGGAGGGTATATAACCACTGAATCACGGCGGTAGAATTTTTCAATCCGTTTTTTTGTTTCTTCACTGTTGGCAATTAAAAAATCGGCTCTTTGAGAAGAAGTAAAATCCCAAATCCGTAAAAAATGATTAACAATATATCCATAGATTTTTATAAAAAAATATTTTTGCCATTCAACAGCAGTTTCGTATCCGTAAAGATAGCGGGGCGGGTGATGAATATAAGAAATATGAATGGTTGGCTTATTAGTTTTAATTCCTTTGGACATCCAAGAACCGGAGGAAGAAATTACCAAATCATATTTTGAAAAATCAAAACTTTCCCAGATTAAAGGAGTTAAAAAACGAAAAGGGGAATAGAATCTATTTATAAACGGTAACTTTCCAAACCAACTCACATAAACTTTCCAGTCTTTAATCAAATTTTTGTGCGATCCTAAAGAATTTAAATCAAAAGTAGTTGTATAAATATCAGCTTGGGGAAAGATTTTTTTTAAAGAAACGAGGACGCGCTCAGCTCCTCCAAATTCGCGCAATTGGTCATGGACTAAAGCTACTTTCATAGGTTATTATATCGTACTTTTTAAAAGTTCTCGATACCGAAATTTTTTATCGGAAAACAACAAACCCTGCCTGCCGGCAGGCAGGCGAAAAAAATTTGATATCTTCGAACTTCAAAGATCGTGTAAAATGTTCTGATGGATGTGTTAAATGCTATTATTTTAGGAATCGTTGAGGGAGTTACAGAGTTTCTTCCGATTTCTTCAACTGCCCACTTAATTATTTCTTCAAAATTATTAAATATTCCGGCGACAGAATTTCAAAAATTTTTTGAAGTTTTTATTCAGTCAGGAGCAATTTTAGCAGTGCTATTTATTTATTGGAAAATAATTCTTAAAAATCGAAACTTAATGATAAATATAATCCTGTCTTTTTTTCCAACAGCAGTTGTTGGTTTGTTACTTCATAAAGTAATAAAAAATATTTTTTTTGAAAGCTTTACTTTGATTGCAATCAGTCTATTTGTCATTGGTTTATTTTTTATTATTTTTGAATTTTTACTCAAAAAGAAAATCGTTAAGACTAATAAAAAAATTATTCAGATGACGATTGTTCAGGCTTTGATGATTGGACTTGGTCAATCATTGGCGGTTGTTCCGGGAGTGTCAAGGGCGGGAGCAGTCATATTGACAATGATGATAATGGGTTTTAATAGGGAAGAGTCGGCCTTGTATTCTTTTGTTTTGGCGGTACCAACTTTACTGGCAGCTTCAGCTTTCGATTTTATAAAAACAGATTCACAATTAATTTTTGCAGGAAATAATCCACTGTTTTTGTTTATCGGTCTGACAACTTCCTTTTTAAGCGCCTTACTGGCGATAAAATGGTTTATCAAATTTTTACAGAAAAATTCCTTATCAATCTTTGGAGTTTATAGAATAGGTCTTGCTTTAATAACTCTATTATTGATTAGCGCATATTGACAATCTATATCAAGTGCCGAGGCTCAGAGTCGAACTGAGATCTGAGGTTTTTCAGACCACCGCCGTGACCACCTTGGCTACCTCGGCAAAAAAAAATTTGTGCACCAGGATGGGATCGAACCATCGACCTCGTGTTTATAAGACACGCGCTCTAACCACTGAGCTACAAGTGCTATTTTAACACTTTAGTATATCAAAAACTGCCAATTTTTTTAGTAGAATAATCTGCAACAGCCTGAATCCCCATAAGTATCTTTTCTTTCAAAACCGTATTATGTACAACTAACCCACATGTACCATGACCAAATCCTTTCTGGTCTATGTTAGATTTTTTACTTTCCTTTATATAAGGTCTAATAAATTGACTTTTTGGAATTTGTAATTGAGTACTCCAATAGTTAATTTCTTTTATTATTTTCATGTCTTTATACAAATGTAAGTGAATTTTCATATTTTTTTCTTTAATTCCCAATGCTTTTAAATACCAATATTTTGTAAATTTTAAAACACTTGGATCGGTATTATTAATACTAATTGTGTGGGCGCTCGCCTTATTGCCTTCTCCCCAATATAAAAATAAACCTGCAATGTATAAATTATTTTTTGAAAAAGGAAATAAGTTTTTTTTTGCTTCGTCTAAATACTTCTCTAATCGATCTTTCTTTTTAATTTTCATTGTTTCTCTAAATTTTTCAATGGCTTTATATTTTATTTTTTTAACTCTATCAAGCTGTTTGTCTGAAAGAGGATATGTTTTTAACCAAAGGCTTAATGTACTTTTACTAACTTTAATCATTTTTCGTATTTCAGAATATGTCTTACCTTCTTTTCGAAGCTCCACAACCTTTCTTCTTTCGTTTATTTTAGTCATAATCGAACTTGATAATTAATACGAGAGAGTATGATTCAATGGTAGTATATATTAAAGGCAAAGTCAAACATGGTGGACTTAGCCAGAATCGAACTGGCGACTGGTCAATGCGAATGACCCGGTATACCACTTACCTATAAGCCCTTCGACTCGCTCAGGGTAAAAACTCCCATCAACTGTACCTCTAGGGAGAATTGAACTCCCATCTCCAGTTCCGGAAACTGACGCTCTATCCATTGAACTATAGAGGCATATCCGTTGCTTGCCCTCCGAAGCTTAAAGCGTAG
>Ga0265292_1003225_pt1 | contig 10224 bp, 7 predicted proteins | sample Munlanlewell296A_FD_189080 | JGI IMG/M metagenome (GOLD analysis project Ga0265292, IMG submission 189080) | Leachate microbial communities from a municipal landfill in Southern Ontario, Canada - Leachate well 296A | ecosystem: Engineered > Solid waste > Landfill > Unclassified | place: Canada... | reverse complement strand
TAAAACCCTTATTGACAAAAATTTATCGAAACAAGTGGATGTATGGAAGATATGTTATGTTGAGAAAAATAAGCCCTCCCCTACATTTCTTACAGTGTTGGATGAGATGTGGGAGGGAGCGAAATGTAGGAGGATTGAGTGAGCTTTTTCTCCCCCCACCAAGGGGGAGATACAGAGGAGCGGCATGAAATCATGACGGGACGTTTGATGGCGCGATGAGCGCCATCAATGGGCATAAGCGAACGGGATTCATCGCACGCGATACATTTCGCACGAAGTTCTTTTGCTTCTTTTCTTGTGCCGCCTTGAAATGATCAATTCGTGTACGGCATTCCTTTGGAACTCCGTCAAGAAAAGAAGAGAGTATGTGTTTTCCAATTTTTAGCAATGTATTTTGGACAAGTATGATTTCGGGTATTAATTTATTCAACACTATCCGATGGTGTCATTACGTACACGACATACGAAATATGGTTGTTTTTCTATTTTTTCATTTCGTATCTTATTACTATAAATAACGGCAGCTGCGAAGTAGCGCCGGTTGGTACACCGCTTCATTTTCCTTCCACACAACATCGAAGTATCTGACCCCTACCATTTCGCAGTGTGTTACACACCAACCTTTCAAAAAAAGATCAATCACTCTTTTTTTATACAACCATGATCACTCTTCAACATCGTACGCTCCGATTCCTCATCGAAAATAGCGCTGCTCAATATCCCAACCATCCAGCCCTTTCCATGATCGGCGGACAGACATATTCGTATGCAGACCTCCATCAAAAAATCAAAGCGATCTCTTCCGCACTGCATGAACGTGGAATTATTACTGGGGACAGGGTCGCGATTCTCGGAGAGAACAGACCGGAGTGGGGCATTGCATACTTTGCCATTACATCTATGGCGGCTGTCGCCGTTCCGATCCTCCCTGATTTTCACCAGACAGAGATTCTTCACATACTCCGGCATTCGGAAAGCAAAGCAATCTTTGTCTCTCAAAAATATCTCGCAAAGATCGAAGAGAACCTCCCTTCCAACATCATAACAGTGATTGCGTTGGATGATTTTTCCGTACTCCCTCATGCGAACAGAACGAACATCCTTTCAAACTTATTGCATCAAGGTGAACAGGAATTTTTACTTCTAAAAGAAGCGGCATTAAAAATGATTGGCAAAATCCCGAACAATGTCACGCCGGAGAGCCTTGCCGTTATCGTGTATACTTCCGGCACTACCGGCCACTCAAAAGGTGTGATGCTAACTCATAACAATATCGTCTCTGATGTCATCGGCACAACTCATATTGTCGATCTCAATCATTCGGACAGGCTTCTTTCCATACTTCCGCTCGCACATACGTACGAATGTACGCTTGGTTTGACCACCGCCCTTGCCGTCGGCGCCACAATTCACTACCTCGATAAATTACCGACCGCCAGCGCACTTCTTCCAGCAATGAAACAAATTAAACCAACCGTGATGCTGTCTGTTCCTTTAGTGATTGAAAAAATATTTAAAACGCGAATCCATCCGCAATTGAACAACAGCATCGTAAAACGGAGCATTCAGAAAATTCAATTTCTTCGGAAACGGTTACACAAAATTGCCGGGAAAAAACTGCTCGCAACATTTGGAAGCAAATTGCGTCTGTTTTGCATCGGCGGCGCTCCGTTAGCACCCGATGTGGAATTATTTCTCCGCGAAGCCTGTTTTCCGTATGCTATGGGGTACGGGTTAACTGAAACATCGCCGCTCATTGCCGGAACAAACTCCTTGTTGACCAAATATCGCGCAACCGGAAAAGCGCTCCCCGAAACCGAAATCCGTATCGACACTCCGGATCCGGATAATGGAGAAGGTGAAATCATCGTCAAAGGACCTACGGTGATGCGTGGTTATTATAAAGATGAAGAACGTACCGCATCAACATTTACAAGCGATGGGTGGTTTAAAACCGGCGACCTGGGCGTTATTGACAACGATGGGTATCTCTATATTAAGGGACGTTCCAAAAATATGATCCTCGGTTCCAACGGAAAGAACATCTATCCTGAAGAGATCGAATCGATAATCAATGAATTCGATTTGGTGTTGGAATCGCTCGTTGTAGAAAAAAATCAACAAATAGTAGCACGAATATTCCTGGATTACGATAAAGTGGAAGAGATACTCAAAGACGATGAATCATCAGAATCGAAAACCCGGGAAGGAATCTCTGGATTATTAAAGGTTTTGAAGCAACAAATCAATGGCAGACTCCCTTCCTATTCAAGAATTTCTGAAATTCTTGAACAAACCGAACCGTTTGAAAAGACCGCAACACAAAAAATAAAACGACATCTATATTCGTAACGAAAAGAATCGTTGTGCATATATCAAAAATGCTGCGAAAAAACACTTCTTCACAGCAAAAAACGTCATTCCATTTCACCGAACCTTGTAGATAGGCTGGTTTTTTCGTAAATTATGGATTACAATTATCCATGAAGAAAGCGGAAAAACACCTTAACACTGTTTATCAATCTGTTGTACGATCTATCAAACAAAAAAATTTGATACTATCGGGACAACATGTCACTGTTGCTGTTAGCGGTGGCATTGATTCAATGGTGTTGCTTGACATTCTGGCATCACTGCGAAATCAACTGAAGATCACTCTCTCGGTTGCCCATGTTAATCACGGACTTCGCGGTACGGCGTCCGATCTTGATGAAAAATTAGTGCGGCGAAAAGCGTCAGAATACGGAATTCCGCAGTATTCCGTTAAAGTGGCAACAACAGAACGTTCCGTTGAAAAAAAAATTGCTATTCAGGAAGCGGCGCGTGAATTACGATACGAGTTTTTTGAAAACCTAAGAAAATCGCACAAAGTAGATCGTATAGCTACCGCACATAATGCTGATGACAATGCGGAAACAATGTTATTTCACTTCTTTCGCGGATCGGGATTACAGGGTTTAACCGGAATTCCGATGCATCGGGACCGCTTCATCCGTCCACTATTGACGGTTACACGAAACGGAATCGAAGAGTATGCCAAGCAGCATCAGATATCTTTTCGGGAAGATGAAAGCAATTGGAAAACGAAATACACTCGGAACTTCATCAGAAGAACAATAGTACCGCAAATCGAGCGAAGGATTAATCCGTCGTTAATTGCAACACTTCAAAAAGAATCCGAAATTTTTTCGATGTTTTCCGAATATGTGAACGAAACAGTCCGGGCATTGTATCCGAAGATTGTCAACGGTACAATGCTATCCATCGAAGCAATGCGGAAAGAGCATCCATTTATTCAACGGTCGGTAGTAAAAACGATGCTGGAATCGCTGCATATTGAACCGACCTTTCCGACAATCGAATCGATCGTGGAACTTGCGGATCACCAAAAGGGAGCCCTCACCGAGGTTAATAGCGCATTTGTCGCGGAAAGAACACGCGATGCAATCGCACTTCACCAGAGAGCGTCTGCGAATGCGTTTGAATTTGTCGTTCCTTCGCTGTCTACTGTTACAGGCGATGCGTTCACGTTTTCCGTAACAAAAGGAAAGAACCACAATACCAAAGGGACTGATTCGTCTATAGAGTATATTGATGCAGAGAAAGTCGCTTTTCCGCTGACAGTACGTTCATGGAAGCACGGCGACTCTTTCGTCCCTTTAGGAATGAAAGGGAAGAAAAAATTGAGTGATTTTTTTGGAGAAAAAAAATTAACGGCAGCTCAAAAATCGGCCGTTCCAATCGTGCTGTCCGGCGATACAATCGTATGGGTCGGCGGTTTGCGGCTCGATGACCGATGTAAGATTACAAAAAAAACCTGTTCATCATATAAACTATCGATTAAATTCTATGGCAAAAAAGACGGTCGTCGTTAACAACGAAGAATTCGCCCCGTACATTGATCAAACAAAGATCAGTAAAAGGATTAAACAACTCGGTAAGAAAATCAGCAAGGATTTTAAAGGAAAAACACCGATTTTTATCGGAATCCTGAACGGTTCATTCATCTTCTTCTCCGATCTGATCCGTGAGATCAGCGTTGAATGTGAAGTGGACTTCCTGAAGCTCTCCAGTTACGGCGACGCAAAAGTTTCTTCCGGAAACGTTCACGTGTTGAAAGATCTGAACAGTCAAATTAAAGATCGGCATATTATCATTGTCGAAGATATCATCGATTCCGGACTTTCGATCGATTTTATCAAACGATTGCTCCTGGCGCAGAACCCAAAATCGTTTTCTGTTGTTTCACTATTATACAAGACAAAAGCGGTTAAGATCGATTTCCCGATAGAGTATATCGGTTTTAAGATCCCGAATGACTTTGTGGTCGGTTATGGATTGGATTATGCTCAAAAAGGACGTAATCTTCCGGCCGTATATAAGATCGTTGAAAAAAAGTAAGAGCACGTCGATAGAATACACCGACAGTGTGTGTTCCCGAGTATGAAAAAAAGTAAACGTAGAAGATCCAAGAGAAACCAGAAAATCAGAATACTATAGAAATATCATTGTAAGATTTGGAGTATAACGTATCATGGCAGAAGAAAAAAAGAACGATCAACATAAGCAGGGTGAAAAACAGAACGAAAAACGTCCGTTTCTCCCTAAAATAAAACGTCCGAAAGCGCCGAACCGCAATGACGATGAATTTAACTGGGGAAAAGCATTGCGCGTTGTGCTCAGTTGGTCGGCAATTATTATGGCCGTTTTTCTGGTGATGACAATATTTAAAGGTGCGGAAGCCACCGAATATGAAGTAACGTTCACCCAATACCAGGAATTCCTGCAAAAGGATCAAATTGCCAAAGCAACCGTAAAAAAATCGAATTTGAACGACTTCGATTTTCATGGCATTATGCGGGAATCGCAGGAGGTCACCCTGGCCACAGGAAAACGGGTGAAGGTGGAAAAATTTATGCTCACTCTTCCGTATACGAATATCGACGACGCGGTAATTGCACAGTGGAACACGCACAAAGTGGCTTTTTCCATCTCAAAAGATGATGGCATCTGGACGAACATGCTTATTACTGCATTGCCGTGGATCATTATCATCGGTGTCTGGATTTTTATCTTCCGGCGTATGCAGGGGGGCGGAACAAAAGGGATCTTCTCGTTCGGTAAGAGTCGTGCGAAAATGTTGAACGAAGGTCAGATCAGAATCACGTTCGCCGATGTAGCAGGATGCGATGAAGCAAAAGTGGAATTACAGGAAGTCATCGAATTTTTACGCGATCCGGCAAAATTCCAACGCCTCGGCGGTAAAATTCCGCGCGGCGTACTGCTGCTCGGCCCTCCAGGTACAGGAAAAACGTTGCTGGCACGTGCTGTCGCCGGAGAAGCAGGCGTCCCTTTCTTCTCTATCAGTGGTGCGGATTTTGTTGAAATGTTCGTTGGCGTCGGCGCCAGCCGTGTACGCGACTTGTTCGATCAAGGAAAAAAGAGTGCGCCGTGTATCATCTTTATTGATGAGATCGATGCTGTCGGACGCCATCGCGGCGCCGGACTCGGCGGTGGTCATGATGAACGCGAACAGACATTAAATCAATTACTGGTGGAAATGGACGGATTCGAACAGAACAACGGTGTTATCCTCATCGCCGCAACGAACCGTCCCGATGTGCTCGATCCAGCGCTGATGCGCCCAGGTCGCTTCGACCGCCAAGTAGTTGTGGATCGTCCCGATGTGCGCGGCCGAGAAGGAATTTTGAAAGTGCATACGAGAAATATTCCGCTTGCATTGGATATTAAACTGGAAACGCTCGCAAAAGGAACGCCCGGACTCTCCGGTGCAGATCTTGCGAACCTGGTAAACGAAGCAGCACTGCTTGCTGCGCGGAAGAATCAAAAAGAAGTAACGATGCGCGATTTCGAAGAGGCGAAGGATAAAGTGATGATGGGAACAGAACGAAAATCGATGCTCATCTCAGACAAGGAAAAACGGATTACCGCATATCACGAAGCAGGACACGTGTTGGTCGCAAAATTTATTCCGGAATCCGATCCAATTCACAAGGTGACGATCATTCCACGCGGACGAGCATTGGGTGTTACGACTTCACTTCCAATCGACGAAAAACATACATACTCAAAACGGTATCTTGAATCGCTCATCGCGATGCTCTTCGGCGGTCGTATGGCAGAAAAGCTTGTCTTCAATGAGTACACCACCGGCGCCGGCAACGACATCGAACGAGCAAGCAATCTCGCCCGGAAGATGGTCTGTGAATGGGGCATGAGTGAAAAAATGGGACCGCAGGCATACGGTGCAAAAGAGGAGGAACTCTTTCTCGGTCGCGAAGTGACGAAACACCATAACTTCAGCGAAGAAACCGGTAAGTTGATCGATGACGAGGTAAAACGAATCATCTCCATAGCGGAAAAACGGGCTGGAGACATTCTCTCCACGAACATCGATAAACTCCATGCGCTCTCTAACGTGTTACTGGAACGAGAGATTCTTGACAGCGAAGAGATTGATAAAGTACTCCGCGGCGAACAATTGCCAGCACTGGTGAAAAACGGCAATGGAACCGCTATCCCGGCACCCGATCCCGTCATTGAACAGGCAGCAGCAATCATTGCACAGCAGGAGACCAACGGAAAAACGGAAGCAAAACCGAAACCGCGTTCGCGCACGCGGAAATCGTAGTGTATGATCAACGCAGCGAATATTGACTATAAAGCGGAGATAGCACGTAAAGCGATCCATTTCTGTTCGCTGAGCATTCCGATCATCTATTATTTTATCGAGCGTGACCTCGCACTGGAAATTCTGATGCCGGTCACGCTTGGTTTTTTGATCGTCGATCTGCTCCGGTATTACCACCAACCGACCGCTGATCTCTTTTATATGGTGTTTCGGTTCATGCTTCGTCAACACGAGCAGGACCATACATCCAAGCGCTTGAACGGCGCAACGAATGTATTGATTGCGGCAACGATCTGCGTTCTCATTTTCCCGAAGCTGATCGTTCTGACCGCGATTCCGATTCTTATTATTTCCGATTCCGTTGCCGCACTGTTCGGCCGCCGGTACGGAAAAAGAAAGTTTTTGCAGAAAAGCGTCGAAGGGAGTCTTGCATTCTTCGTGTTTGCTTTGATTGTTATATATTTTACACCGAAAATGGAATATTCACTATCGGAATATATGATCGGCGCGATCGCCGCACTTGTTGGTACCATTGTGGAAGCCGGTTCATGGAAAATCGACGATAACCTTTCAATCCCACTTTCTGTCGGTCTGGTGATGTGGGGATTATATTTTATTGTCTATCCATCGGTCAATCTTTTTTCTCTGACCATACATTGATCCAACGTTCATGTTCGATGACAGTCCCCGACTATAGTTGGCGGGAAAATTCATCGGAAGATTTTTTACGGAACTATAATGAGTAAACTCAAATTCGGTCTCCCCAAAGGCAGTCTCCAGGAATCAACGCTGCAACTTTTGTCAAAAGCAGGATTCAATTTTTCCGTTTCATCCCGCTCCTACTTCCCTTCTGTTGATGACGAGGAACTGGAAGGCATGCTCATCCGCGCACAGGAAATCCCCCGGTATGTGGAAGACGGCGTGTTCGACGCAGGCCTGACCGGGTACGATTGGATCATTGAGAACGGCGTGGATATTGTCAGTGTCTGCGATCTGATCTATTCGAAACAATCGATGAGAAAAGTAAAATGGGTGCTTGCCGTACATCAGGATTCTCCCGTGCAGACGGTGAAAGATCTGGAAGGAAAACGGATTGCAACGGAAGTTGTTGGCATTACTAAAGCATATTTAAAAAAACATGGCGTGAACGCCGCCGTCGAATTTTCGTGGGGCGCAACAGAAGTAAAAACACCAGATCTCGTCGATGCAATCGTCGAAGTAACGGAAACCGGCAGCTCGCTCCGCGCGAATAAACTGCGGATTGTGGATATCGTGCTGGAATCGAACACCAAACTGATCGCCAACAAACTGAGCTGGAATGATCCCTGGAAGCGGGAAAAGATTGAAAACCTGGCAATGCTTCTGCAGGGTGCAATCAATGCAGGTTCGCGCGTCGGACTGAAAATGAATTTAAAGAAAGCAGATCTCGAAAAAGTGATCGCCCTGATCCCGGCGCTTCGAACACCAACCATTTCACAGCTTTCCGATTCCGAATGGGTGGCGATCGAGACAATTTTGGAAGAAAAAGTTGTCCGTGCTATCATTCCACAACTGAAACGCGCCGGAGCAGAAGGCATTATCGAATATCCGCTGAATAAAGTGATTTACTAAAAAAACAGGATACCTGCCTTCAATCCATCCCGCACGTGTTCTATTCAATATTTCCTCCTCCCCAGGAGAAACATTGAATATGGAATCTCATTAACGCGCTGCTTCAGTAAAATATCACATGGATTCAATCCTGATTGTTGATTATTGATTCCACTGATTCGATGAGCGGAATAAGCGGTTTCACCATTTGCGGAAGTCTGTACACCACCTGTATCCCAAAGACATGTGCTCCGCGGATAGGAAGGTATGTCGTTCCATCGGGGGAGTTGAAACTGTATGAAAAAGCATTGTGAATAAAATCGATCAATTGAAACATTACATACGCGTCAAGACTGCTGTTCCATGCAGTTCCTTAATATATTTCTCCGCGCATTCCGACAATTACAGCATCATCAATATTCCATCTTCCTGAAAGTTCCGCCAACCGAAATCGATAGGAAGGATATACCTGATTGCGCACTGCAAAGCGAATGTTTAATTTTTCAAGAGTAGAAAACCATTTCATATTGTCCAATCCCAGAGAAACTTCATACGGATCTCGTTTGAGAACTGAAACAACCGTGTTGGTATATTGTCCGTAATAATTTTTTACTTGACTTAAGCGATCAATAGAAAGAAACGGCAAGCCAAACACTTCCGGTAAATATTGACGCAGCGGTTGAAGATGTTCCTATCCACACCGAACTGTCCGAAGACCGATAAAATGATATCGTTTCATTATCGAGAAATGGATATGCTGTAGAGCGCAATGCTTCGTTTCGAACATGCTCTCCTTTTTTTAAATCGTATTCATATACTCCATTACGTGTACCGCACCATAATGTGTTGTGATTTTTTGAAGGAGTGTTGTGTATTGCGACTTCGGAAGGAGCAAAGGGATTATTTGAGTAATTTTCTCATCTGCTGGATCGAACCGATACAGATGTTGTGCTGTTGTAAACCACATGTTCTGTCTATCATCTTCCATAATATTGGTAACAATAGCATTGTTGCCAACTAGTGTCCTGTATCGAAATAACTTTTAATAAGTCGGACCAAATAATCAAACCAATTTAATAAACTCACGACACTCAATTTAAAATCCAAACCGTCATTCCCGCATATTTCTGGTGGGAATCCAATATTTAGATGCCGACAAAATCTCTGCTTTTTGAGTCCCGCCACGGCGAAGTCCCCAAAGGCGGGACATTCGGCCAACGGCCCAGTTGGGGGATGACGACTTAGTTAAGGTATTATTGGTACAGGACACTAGAAATAAATGACGAAAGACATTTGATTCTCGATTATACACAGAAATATTGGAATTCACTCCCCCGAACCACAGTTGCCCATTATGATCTTCATAGATCGATTTGATAAAATTTCCACTCAGTGAATTGGATGAATCCGATTCATGAGCAAGAGTGATAAATTTATTGTTTTGGGGAGAATATTTTTTTATACCATCACCATCTGTTCCAATCCATATATTTCCACTTTGATCGGAGAATATTTTATTGATCGTCAACGGTGATTCTCCTTTACTGTGATTGTTAAACAATTTTTTTGCAGTCTTTCATCATTCGAGAACAAATAGATTGTCCCTGTAGTTGTTGAAGCCAAGATTCCTCCATTCCTCTCACCAGAGAGATCGCTCATGGGAACATTAATCAATGCATGTCCTATCATTTTACCATTACCGACATCGGCAATAAAGACACCGTTGTCCTCTGTTAGTATCCATACAAAACCATTCGTCGCTTGGTAGACTCTCTTTACAGAACTGTAGTCAGTAAAATTATTTAACGGCCTTCTGGTGAACAAATCTGATTCAGCATTGTAGTGATAAAAACTATTCGCTGTAAATACGCACAATTGGTCATTCAAATCAACAAACAGTATTTTCGGATTTCCTTCAAGTCCGTGACGGGTGGGAGCAGATTCTGTATACCGAATAATATTTTTCGATTGCACATCAATTA
>Ga0265292_1003223_pt1 | contig 10225 bp, 6 predicted proteins | sample Munlanlewell296A_FD_189080 | JGI IMG/M metagenome (GOLD analysis project Ga0265292, IMG submission 189080) | Leachate microbial communities from a municipal landfill in Southern Ontario, Canada - Leachate well 296A | ecosystem: Engineered > Solid waste > Landfill > Unclassified | place: Canada... | reverse complement strand
ATGATGGGGATGGCCCACAATTCGCCCAGCGTCAGGACGGTCACCTTCTGGTAGGACGCCACGAAACTGCTGAGACTTTCCGGGTCCACCCGTCCATCGCCGTGCGAGATCGCTTCATGCGCGATGTCGTACACGCGCGGAAGTCCGGCCGACGGTCCGTCCAGCAGGCGAGGCAGTTCCCTGCTGTAACCGATCGGCAAGTGCCTCTTGGCCGTGCGGATCTGTTCTTCGATCAGATAGAAGTTGTCGAGGAGCCATTCCCCGGCCGGCGCGATCCGGCGGTTCGCATTGACCGCCGACGTCAAAAGGTTGCAGGCTCCCGTCAGGACGCGTTCATTCTTCGCCAGCCGGGTCAGAAGCGGATCCCGAATTCCTCTCGGACCCAGCTTGTGCCAGCCCGCAAGGGTCTTGCCATGAAGCTCCATCCGGTCGCTGCTGAACAGTTCCGAACGCAGCGGCGGCTCGTCGCCGGCGTACATTTTCGCCGATCCGCTCCCGCGGAGGCTCGCCCCTATATGGCGCAAGTTCGCGAGGATGGACTTGCCGCTCACCTTCAAGTCAGGAGGTCTCCTTCTATCTATGGATCAGGCTATGGATCAGGATTGGCGTTTCAGCAGGTAAGGTCTTCCAGGGGGGGCATTCACGGGTTTCGCAAGACATATGCCGGTTATTCCGGCGGCATGAAGCAACCTGTTCATGCCGTGCGATGGATTTTTCGCATATTCAACCACCCTGCCGGTTAAAGGGGCCATGACCCTGTTTGGACTCCATCGAGGACGGTGCACGCCCATTTCATCCGGTCGCCTTTTTTCTCCGGTCCTTTGGATGATGCGCCGCTCCCGTTAGCAGGTGCGGCGCACCGTGACCTGCTACCGCGCGTAGCTGCTTGCCCCCCACCAGTCGACGAGGACAACCGGCTCGTTTCCAATGATACTATGGCTCATGACTGCGGCGGCCAAAATCCTCGGCAGGATGCGGAACAACCCGACGGGTTGGAGGATCGATGAGGTGGCCCATGAAAAAGATTGAGTACCCCTTCACGATCCGCCGTCTGTCGAAGGCAGAAGGGGGCGGATGGCTGGTGGAGTTCCCCGACCTCCCCGGGTGCATCGCCGACGGAGAAACGATCGAGGAAGCGGTTAACAAGGAGGGGGTGATCTTAAACACCCTGGTCGTCTCCCTCATCGCCGAGGGCCTGGGACGCCGGGCTACGGGGTAACTGGTATACGGCTTCCGGAGCCGTTCGAGCCCGCAAGGAGCCGCATGCTGTTTCCAACGACGAGGAGCGACACCCCCATGTCCGCAGCGACGCCCATCCAGAGCGTGACCAGACCCAGGGGGGCGAGAACGAGAAAGACCGCCTTGGACGCCAGGGAAAATACGACGTTGAACCGGATGATCCGGAGCGTCCTGCGCCCCAGGCGGACCGCGAAGGGAATCTTCCGGAGGTCGTCCCCCATGAGGACGACATCCCCCGCCTCCAGCGCCACGTCGGTCCCGGCCGCCCCCATGACTACCCCCACGGTGGCCATGGCCAAGGCCGGAGCGTCGTTGATCCCGTCGCCCACCATGGCGACCTTCTTCCCTTTCTCCACTGCCTCCCGAACGAGCGCGATCTTTTGTTCCGGAAGGAGCCCCGCGTACACCGCATCGATGGGAAGCAGGGAAGCGACGGCCTTTCCGGTCTCGGGGTTATCTCCGGTGAGCATCGCCAGTTCGGTCGCCCCGAGGTTGCGCAACTCTCCGAGGACGTCGGCTGCACCCTTTCGAACCGAATCCTGTATGGCGATCATCCCGAACGCCTCTTCCTCGGTTCCGACGACGACCACGGTGGCTCCTCTTCCCTCCCACTCCTTCACCGCCTCCAGGTCCGAACCGGCGATCCCAGAAGTTCCGATGAAAAAAGAGGGGTTGCCCACAAGGCAGATCTCTCCGTTCACCCGCCCCCTGATCCCCATGCCGGGCACGGCCTGCACATCGGTCGCCGCCGGCGGCTGGATCCCCCTGTTTCTCGCAACATCCAGAATAGCTTCGGCGAGGGGGTGCTCGGACCGGGATTCGATCGCCGCGGCCAGGCGAAGGACCTCCTGCTCCGATCGGCCGCGGAAGGACTGGACGGCAACGACTTCAGGATTGCCGAGGGTCAGTGTCCCGGTCTTGTCGAAAAAGAAGGTGCGGATTCGTCCCAGTTCCTCAAGGTATGCCCCGCCTTTGAAGAGGATCCCCTCCCGGGCAGCCCGCGTGAGCCCGCAGACGATGGAGACGGGCGTCGAGATCACAAGAGCGCATGGGCAGGCGATCACCAGGACCACAAGCCCCCGGTAGAGCCAGGTGGAAAAGGGCTGGCCGAACATAAGCGGAGGCACGACGGCAAGGGCGAGGGCAAACGCAATCATCGCGGGGGTGTAGTACCGCGCGAACCGGTCAATGAAGGCTTGGCTGGGGGCACGCTGTGCCTGGGCGTTCTCCACGAGGTGGATGATCCTCGCCAGCGAACTGTCGGAGGCGAGCCTGGTGACCCGGATTTCGAGCGTTCCCTGCCCGTTCAGGCTCCCCGCCAGGACGGGAGAGCCCGGAGTCTTTGATACCGGGATCGACTCCCCCGTGATCGGTGCCTGGTTGACGAAGGAAGTCCCTTCCATAACAACTCCATCAACCGGAATCCGTTCGCCCGGCCGGAGAAGGACAAGGTCTCCCACCGCGATCCGTTCGACGGGCAGCCGGACCTCTCCGCCCTGCCTGATTACAGTGGCCTCCTTGGGGGAAAGGTCGAGGAGGCGCCGGATCGCGTTGCGGGAGCGGTCCATGCTCCTGGCCTCCAGCAGTTGGGCCAGCGAGAAGAGGAACATCGCCGATCCCGCCTCCGCCCACTCCCCGATCAGGAGGGCGCCGACCGCGGCGACGGTCATCAGCGTGTTCATCTCCAGCTGGCGGTGCCTCGCGGCCTGCCACGCCCGGCGGGAGACGTACCATCCCCCCGCAACCGCCGCGAGGAGGAGGAACGGCTTCGCCGCGGAAAGCCGGCCGAGCAGAAGTTGCAGGACCAACCCAACGAGAAGGGATCCCCCGGAGAGAGAAGTTGCAACGAGACGCCCGTGTCGCTCCCAAAATGGAATGTCTTCCTGTTGACGATCCTCGACGTTCGCGCGAAACCCCGCTTCGTCGATCGCCTGCACGATCCGCTCGGCGGATACGGCGTGCGGGTCGAACTCCACGGTGAGCGTGGAATCGGAAAAGGAAGGAACCGCACGGCCTACCCCGGGAAGGCTCGCAAGAGCGGAAAGGATCGGGGTGGATTCATGGGCGCAATCCATCCCCTCGACCCGGAAAACCCGGCGCGATGCCAAGGTGCAGACGTCCCCGCAAGAGCATGCCGGAGTTTCTTGCACCGTTACGCCTTTCATGCGAACCTCCTTTTCGACTCTTTCAACTCAATGCATGAGCATACGTTCATGCATGGTCGCAAAAAAAACCTGCTACACAACCCCTTCCCGGACATGGCGCAACGCCTCCCTCATCAGGGTGTCGATGTGTTCGTCGTCAAGGGAGTAGTAGGCCATCTTCCCCTCCTTCCGGTAGCGGACGAGATTCCGGCTCCGCAGGACCCGGAGCTGGTGCGACGTAGCGGATTCGCTGACCCCCAGGAGCTTCGCCAGGTCGCACACGCAAAGCTCCTGGACGGTCAGGGCCTGGAGGATCTTCACCCGCGTAGGGTCTCCCAGGTTGCGGAACGTCTCCGCGAGGGCCAGGATCTCCCTGTCGGGGGAAAGAGCCTTGCGTGCCTTCTCCACATGTTCCTCGTCCACGTAATACACTTCGCAGACATCGGAAGTATTGCGGTTCATGGCACTCCTCAATACATCTGAATATATGTTCATGCTTGATGGTATAAAACAAAGACGTAGGGGTCAAGTTGAAAATTTAAGCTGATGAATTTCGCCGATTCCTTGCACAAGGTAACGCATTCTTCCTTCGTCGTACTCTCCGCCGCGCCTCCCCAATTGCGGGTGGTGCTGCGATCGTCCCGAGGAACTACGGATCGAAGTCAGTTTCAGTCGGCAGTTAGACACTTCTTTTGAACTGGCTCCCTCCTGGGGCGACCATGACCGACCTTGCCCAACTCATTCGTCGCCGGCTATCTTCCGGCTTCGATAAACATCATAATCCGGCACAAGACGATCATAATTGCCATCCATCAAGGGGGAGGAGATCATGAAATCGGCGGAGGCGCGATTGCAGGCAATGGGAATATTCCAAACTACTGCCATTCGCAAGAGCGCCTTGACATCCGGATCGTGGGGTTGCGGTTCGAGCGGATCCCAGAAAAAAATGAGAAAATCGATCTCACTATCGGCTATCTTGGCGCCGATTTGCTGATCCCCGCCCAAAGGTCCACTCTGGAGCTTGGTGATTATGAAGCCAAGCTCCTGTTCCAATATTTCGCCAGTTGTGCCTGTTGCATAAATCTTATGGTGAGCCAATAGCTCTCGATTAAATTTTGCCCAATCAACCAGATCACGCTTCTTGTTGTCATGCGCAACGAGGGCGATTTTCTTATCATGTTCCATTGCGACTTTTTTATGATTCATGGAAATCTTCCCCTTTCTCGTGCAATATCGAATAAACCCATTATCGCCGCCAATCGACTCGACTTCCCGGGGCCGGGCTCACTTCCTGTCCAGGACCTCCCGCACCTTCCTCGCCAACGCATCCGGACCGAACGGTTTCTGGAGGAACGGAATCCCCGGATGCAGGACGAACGAGTCGTGGATCGCGTTGGCGGAATAACCGCTCAGGAACAGGACTTTCAGCACCGGGGATATCTTCGCCATTTCGTCGTACGCCTGCTTCCCTCCCATTTTCGGCATAACGACGTCGAGCACGGCCATCGCGATTTCGTTTTGGTACCGGAGGAAGATGTCGACCGCCTCCCCTCCGTCGCAAGCGATCAGTACCCTGTACCCGTAGGTGATCAGCGTCTGCTCTGCAAGATGCCGTACGGATTCATTGTCTTCCGCCAGCAGGATCGTTTCGCTTCCCTCGTGGGTTAACCCTTGGGATGCATAGACCTTCGCGTCGGCGGGGGCATCCACCGCGGGGAAATAGATCCGGAACGTCGTTCCCTTTCCCGGCTCGCTGTACAAGTGGATGAAACCGTCGTGCTGTTTCACGATTCCGTAAACCATGGCAAGACCCAACCCTGTTCCCTTATCCGGGCCCTTCGTCGTGAAGAAAGGCTCGAACACGCGTTCCTGGGTCTTCTCATCCATCCCGATCCCCGTGTCACTAACCGAAAGCACCGCATACCTGCCCGCCTTCATGTACGGGTACTGCTTCAGGTATCCCTCCTCCAGCGAGGTCACTTCGGTTTCGATAATCAGTTGCCCCCCCTCCGGCATGGCGTCCCGGGCGTTGAGGGAGAGATTCATCAGAACCTGCTCGACCTGTCCCCGGTCGGCGCGGATCGTCAGCGGGATCTCCGGGGGGAAGATCTTGATCTCGATATCTTCTCTTATAACCTTCCGAAGGAGTTTCTCGAGGTCGATTACAACCCGGTTCAGGTCGATGTTGTTCAGCTCGATGATCTGGCGACGGGCGAAGGTGAGAAGATGTCGGGTGAGCACCGACGCCCGTTCCGCACTGCGGAGGATCTCGTCGAGGTCCGAAATCGCCTTCGGGTCGTTCGCGATCCGGCGCTTGAGGATCTCCCCGAATCCGATGATCACGGTCAACACGTTGTTGAAGTCGTGGGCAATTCCCCCCGCGAGAGTCCCCACCGACTCCATCTTCTGGGCGGTCTGGAGCTGACGCTCCAGTTTCCGCCGCTCCTCCTCCGCCCGTTTTCGCTCGGTGATGTCGTTGATAATGGCGAGGAAGACAACGCCGCCGGCGGCCGAGACAAGCTGGAGATGGACTTCAACGGGATAGTCGGAGCCGTCCTTGCGGCGATGAACCGTCTCGGAAACCAGTACCTCGCGCTCCCCGGAAACAAGCGGTTGGACCATGGCACGGAACGCTTCTTCCGTGTACTCCGGCTTGATGTGAATCGGAGTCATTGAAGCCAGTTCTTCCATGCTGTAGCCGATGTTGCGCAGGCCACCCGTGTTAACGAATTTGAAGCGTAATGTCATTGGATCGAAGACGTAGATTTCATTGAGACTCCGGGAGATCACATCCTGCAACCAGGCGTGCTCCCGTTCCACCTCATACCGTTCCCGGTAGAAACGCGCTCGCTGATGCCGCCAGGCCAGACCGACGCCGGTGCCGGCGGCAATGAGCAGGACGCAGACCAGAGAAACCATCCACCAGAGCCGCTCCCGTGCCGGGTCGTAGACTTCCGAGAGATCCATGCGCGCGACCACGAACCAGGGCGAATCGGGGACTTCGCGCACGTCGGCCAACACCGGCTTCCCGCGAAAGTCCCTTCCTTCCACGATCCCTTTCTTCCCGAGCACCGCCTTCACCGCCGGCGACTCCGAACTTGGGTCAAGGGGAACACGCAGCGTGAGGGCGGTATTCTTGTCGAACTTGAGCTCGTTCAGAAAAAGGACGTCGTTTCCGTCCCGCCGGACCAGCAACGTCTCGGCTGTCCGGCTGGGCGTGGGCCAGTGGCTGATGAGGGGATAAAGATATTTCTCCGGATCGATGCGCAGAACGAGAACACCCAGGGGCCGCCTGCCCTCCTGTTCATCGAGGATGGGGATCAGGACCGCGAGGAAAATTTTCCCGTTGTACTCGTTCCGGTAGAAATCCTGAAATGCCACCTGACCCGACCGCGCGATTTCGGATGCACGCCGCGATATGGTGGAATCGGCCGGCCTCGGCGTTTCGGGAACCGAGTCCCGCGTAACGCCCCGGGTGTCCAGCAGAAAGACCCGGTCGTTCTCGTATTGCGCACCGTAATTACCGATCCACGCCCGAATCTGTCGTCGGGCACCGGCGTCCTCCGGCTGTTCGAGAAAGCGCCGGACCATGCTTGAAAAGGAGGCGTTCCTGAAGAAGACGGCGGCGTCCCCCAGCCGCTCCTTTCGATACTGCACCAACTCGCTGACCTTCAACTCGGCGATGGCCGATAGCTGGCTCTCCACTCCGTTGCGATACCGCCGCTCGTAGTTCAGTTGGTAGAGGTACCCCACGGTGACGATGCCCACCGCCAGAAGGAAGAAAACCAGGAGGAGAACATATTCGGTGCGTGTGATCTGCTCGTCCTGCCGACGAAGGAACCGGGCATGTGGCAAGGCAAGACCAAGCAGCGCAATCCCGAGAGCAACAAAGGCGAGACTGGTAGTGGCCGCGGGCGGGATGAAGGATCCGGTATAAAACAATGGGGTCCCGAAGAGATAGGCGAGGAGGAGCACGAATGACGTCGCTACCAGGAGGGAAGCGAGCCACCACGCCGCCCTGGCTCGCCGCGACCAACCCGTGAACGATGGAGGCAATGCGAAGAACGAAAGGCTGGCGAGGAGGAAGCAGAGCGCTGTCACCGGGGACATGTGCCCTATCGGCGCTCCGCCCACCGTGCCGGCGACCTTGAAACCGAGGTGTTCGACAGCCGGATGTATCCCAAGGAATGAGAGGAAGAACAGCGGAACCGCGACCAGTGTACCGGCGGTGTTGAAGACCAGGCCCACCCAATACGCCCCGCCGCGCAACGGCAAGCGCGTGCGGAGGAAGGCCGCGATCCCGTACAGGACGAACAGCAGCGCCGTGCTGGGCGCCATCGGTATCCTGCCCGACCCGAAACTGGTCAATAAAGGAAGCTGAAGGCCCCATCCGAGAAGAGCGATAAACCCCGTGCCGGCGGCAAGCAGAGAGGAGATGCGGACGAGGAGCCGAAAACGAATCGGCTCTCGAGGGATGTCGTCAACCATCGAGCCTCCTCACCTGCGGCGCGTTATTTTCCCCGATGCGCGAATGCGTCTCCTTACACCATTCCTCGCTTGACCCTTTGTCCGCAGCCGCGTTTTATTGTGCCATGAATGCTCAGTGGAGTCCCGGGGGTTCGATCCCCCCTGGTCTACACATGGATTGAAGTCTCCGGCCTAAACTGCCGATAAAGGATGAGCGATGTAATAAAAATTCACATTCCCTGGGGGAAAAGGATGCTCCAAGAACCTACCGTGATGTTGGACAATCTCGTTCTTTCCCTTTCGGATTCGCTGGACTTGATCCACCCCTGCGCCGTAGACCATCAGCAACGCGTGGCCTATATCGCCCTACGTATCGCGAAGGCCATGGGATACCGTCCTGCCGGACAGGCCGACCTGATGTACGCATCGGTGCTCCATGACATCGGGCTACTGTCAGTGGAGGAAAAGATCCTGTCGATGAATGCGGATAGCAAGGACGAGGGGCGGCATGCAGAGATCGGAGCAGATCTCCTTCGAAGATTTTCCTCCTTCAGCAAGGCATCGCAAATCGTGCGTATACACCATCGGTCGTGGTCTGATGAGTCAGGGCAGGATGAAGCTGAAGACATCATCAGGACCCTTGCCAACATGCTCTCCCTCGCCGACCATGTAGACAGGGTTGTGATTAGAGAAACGGAAATTCTCGGGCAGGCCAAAGCGGTCGTTGAAGGAGTATCGCAATTGGCCGGAAAGGAATTCTCCCCCGAGATCATTCAGTGTTTTCGCGAGCTCGCTGCAGAAGAGTCGTTCTGGCTCGATTTCGACTCCCCCAGGATCTACTCCGTGCTTTCCGGTATGGCTCAATGGCCTCGTGTGGAACTTGATCTCCACGCAATGGAGGAGATCGCGAAGATCTTCTGCCGGATCGTCGATTTTCGCAGCAGGTTCACATCCACTCACACGGCGGGCGTCGCGGGAGTAGCACGGGAACTGGCGCGGAGGATGTGTTTTTCCGGAAAGGGATGCCGGCTGATGCTGGTCGCCGGCTATCTCCATGACCTCGGGAAGGTCGCCGTCCCGAACGCCATCCTCAACAAGCCCGGGAAACTCGATCCTGAGGAATTCGATGTAATCCGGGCGCATACCTATCACACGTATCACATCCTCTCCACGATAGGTGGATTCGAAGAAATCGCGATATGGGCAGCGTTCCACCACGAACGTCTCGACGGAAAGGGATATCCGTTCCACGTGAGAGGGGAAGATATTCCGTTAGGTTCACGAATCATGTGTGTGGCCGATGTGTTCACCGCGGTCACGGAGAACCGGCCCTACAGGAAAGGAACCGGGCGGAACGAAACGCTTCCGATTCTTCAGAATATGGCGAGGTCTGGCTCGCTGGATGATAATGTCGTGAGAGTCTTGACGGAGAACTACGATGAAATCGACAGAATGAGATCGGATGTACAAGAGATATCCGCCTCCGAGTACTCGGATTTCATGAGTCAAAAGACAGGAGCCGGTCGGAAAAAATAACTGCCTCCGGACTCACTTCCTGTCCAGAACTTCCCGGACCTTCCTTGCCAATGCGCCCGGCCCATAAGGTTTCTGGAGGAACGGAATCCCTGGATGCAGGACGAACGAGTCGTGAATCGCGTTGGCGGAATAGCCGCTGAGGAACAGGACCTTCAGACCGGGAATCGTTGTGATCATCTCGTCGTACGCCTGCTTCCCCCCCTTCTTCGGCATGACCACGTCGAGCACGACCATCGCTATTTCTCTTCCGTGCCGGCGGAAGATGTCGACCGCTTCCTCTCCGTCGCGAGCGGCCAGGACCCTGTATCCGTAGGAGCTCAATGTCTTCTCTGTGAGGTGTCGGACGGATTCGTCATCCTCCGCCAGCAGGATCGTTTCGCTCCCCCCGCGGATGATCCCCGGGGCGGCAACGACCTTCGAATCAGCAGGAACGTCCACCGCCGGGAAATAGATCCGGAAAGTCGTCCCTTTTCCCGGCTCGCTGTATACGTGGATGAACCCGTTGTGCTGCTTCACGATCCCGTAAACGACGGCAAGGCCCAGCCCCGTCCCCTTGTCAGGCCCCTTCGTGGTAAAAAACGGCTCGAAGATGCGCTCCCGGGTTCCCTCGTCCATCCCGATCCCCGTGTCGCTCACCGAGAGCACCGCATACCGGCCCGCCTTCATGTACGGATACTGCTTCACATATTCCTCGTCCAGCCATGCCTCTTGTGTTTCGACCACGAGTTGCCCCCCTCCCGGCATGGCATCCCGCGCGTTAATGCTCAGGTTCATCAGGACCTGCTCCACTTGCCCCTGGTCGGCTCGGATCGTCGGCAGCCCTTCGGCCAGGAAGGTCT
>Ga0265292_1003222_pt1 | contig 10228 bp, 6 predicted proteins | sample Munlanlewell296A_FD_189080 | JGI IMG/M metagenome (GOLD analysis project Ga0265292, IMG submission 189080) | Leachate microbial communities from a municipal landfill in Southern Ontario, Canada - Leachate well 296A | ecosystem: Engineered > Solid waste > Landfill > Unclassified | place: Canada... | reverse complement strand
TGGTAGGAATAACACTTCTTCCTACCATTTACTATCTTATTTATAGAAACGGAAGAGAAGGAGTTTTAACAAAATTTGTCAAAAAAATCAGTCTCAAAAGACTGGAAGACAGATATGAAGGAGGGATGAATTTCTTTTTCAGGTACCGGAAAACAGTTTTGGCTTCATTCCTTGCGATAATACTTATAATGGTATGGCTCTTCATTACCATGGAAAAAGGGAAGTTCCCGGCAGTGCGGCAGGATGAGCTTGTGGTGTCGGTTGACTGGAATGAGAATATTGATCTGAATGAGAATCTTAAAAGGATCAGTGATCTGATTGATTATAGCGGAAATCTGGCCTTACAGACAAACTCATTTATCGGCGAGCAGCAGTTTCTCTTTAACCGCGATTATGACCAGTCGTACACACAGGCCCGGATATATATTAAAGCAAAAGACTACGATCTGAAAGATGTCATCGAGAAAAACTCTTATGAATTCATAAGGAAAAACTATCCGGGAGCATTAATTAATGTAGCTGCTCAACAAAATATCTTCGAGAAGATCTTTTCAGCTGCGGAATCTCCTCTGGTTGTTGAAGTCAGCCTGATGAAGGAGAAGGAGGTGCCTCCTGTAGATAAGATGATGAATATTGTTGGCGATCTTCAGAAAACATGGCCTGATGCCGGCATATCACCTCCACCTCTTGAAGACAAGATACTTCTCAGACTCGATCCTGACAGGATGCTCCTGTATGACGTTGATCCGACAATGGTTTATAACACTCTGAAAACATCATTGAATCAGAATAATATCGGTGAATTGAGAGCTTCTTATGAATTGCTTCCTATCGTATTATCGGACAAAGAGAAGCAGATAAGTGATATCATCTCTTCAGGATTTGTGCTAAATAAAGCAAGTCAGTCGATCCCTGTCAGTGAGATTGTAAAAGTTCAGAGAGTGCATGATTATAAGACAATTAAAGGAGGGCTACATAGCGAATATGTGCCTGTCAGTATGAATGTTAAGACGAATAAGCCTGCAGTTATTACAACCGGAATAAGAGATATGCTTACCATTGACCCGACTATTGATTTGAAATTCAGTGGTTCGCTCATTACCGGTCAGAAACTGTTTCGAGAGCTTGCCATTGTCCTTGTTGTGGCACTTCTGCTTCTCTATTTCATCCTGGCAGCACAGTTTGAGTCACTTACCCAGCCATTGATTGTACTTCTTGAAATACCGATCGATATAGCCGGGGCATTGCTGCTCGTAAAGCTCTGGGGAGGAACCATCAACCTCATGACTATGATAGGATTGATAGTGATGTCGGGGGTAATTATCAACGACTCAATACTTAAGGTTGACACTATAAACAACCTTCGCAGGGAGGGAATGGGACTGGTGGAGGCAATTTACACCGGAGGTTCCCGCCGGTTAAAGCCTATTATTATGGTAGCAATGGCATCGCTGGTTTCGACGATGCCGATACTCTTCAGTTCAGGTATAGGATCGGAGCTTCAGCGGCCCATGGCGCTGGCATTGATCGGAGGCATGTCGTTAGGGACGGTGGTGAGTTTGTTTTTTATTCCTCTGGCGTATTGGTTCATTTACAGGAAAAGTAAAAAGATTGTAAAATCGGGTGATATTTAGCCTTGCCCCATGCTCTCTGCTCCATGCTCCATGCTCCATGCTCCATGCTCCATGCTCCATGCCCTGATTATCATCCGTCATTTCAAACATCCGGCATTTTGCTCTTCCTTAAATCATTTTTCAGGTGTAAAAATGTTACCTTTGCACTTTATTTCTAATAGCCTGAAAAATTATGACAAATCCAAACAGGAAAACGGTACTTACAGCTTTTGTACTGATCAGTACTATTATTATTATACTTTCAATTGCACAGGGTTTCAAAGGATTAAGCAATAGCCCTGAAAGTAGGCATCCGGGACTGGATACAGTATACAGCATTCAGTCATTCAAGTTGCCAGATAATGTGACTTTTGCCGGCGAGAAAATGCCTCTCGACAATTTTGATACGAGGGAAAGTCTGGAACGCGAAATCCTGATCAGTGCATACAGACACTCCTCAACAATTCTAATTATAAAGAGAGCAAACAGGTTCCTCCCGCTAATCGAGAAGATTTTAAAAAAATATAATATTCCTGATGATTTTAAATACCTGGTAGCAGCTGAGAGTGAGTACAGTAACATGATTTCTCCTGCCGGTGCAACCGGCTTCTGGCAGATTATGTCTGAAACTGGCAGGGAAGAAGGTATGGAAATCAACACAGTTGTTGACGAACGGTACGATGTTGAAAAGTCAACCCGGTTTGCATGCGAATACTTTCTGAAGTCCTATGAAAGATATGGTAACTGGACCCTGACAGCAGCATCATATAACGGTGGAAGAGCTGGAATTGATGAGCAGATATTTATTCAACATCAAAATAACTATTACGATCTTCTTTTAAGCGAAGAGACTGCCAGATATATATTCAGAGCAGTTGCATACAAGTTGGTCATTTCAGATCCTGAGAGTTTTGGATTTAATATTGGTAAAGATGATTTATATCCCGAACTGAAATTTTATGAGGTAAAAGTGGACAGTGTAATAACTAATTTTTCAAGTTTCGCTGAAAAGTTTGGGACAAATTATAAAATGCTGAAATTTCTGAATCCCTGGCTCAGGAAACCATATCTGACTCCAAGACCCAACAAAGAATATATGATAAAAATTCCTGCGGAGGGAATGCGGAATATTGAAAAAACAGAAACTGTGAACTGATCTTTTGATAGGGGAGAGTTGAGATGAATGAGGAGATAAAAGTCCTTGGAGCCAGAGTCCATAATTTGCAAAATATAGATGTTACCATTCCGCGAAACAAGCTGGTAGTAATTACCGGTTTAAGTGGCAGTGGAAAATCATCTCTCGCCTTCGATACAATATATGCAGAGGGTCAGAGACGCTATATGGAGACTCTTTCAGCCTATGCCCGTCAGTTTCTGGGTGGAATGGAACGACCCGATGTGGATAAAATAACAGGATTAAGTCCGGTAATATCCATTGAGCAGAAGACCACAAATAAAAACCCCCGGTCAACAGTCGGAACAATCACAGAAATTTATGATTTTCTGAGGCTTTTGTATGCAAGGGCCGCCGAAGCATATTCGTATGCATCAGGTGAAAAGATGGTTAAATATACAGATGACCAGATACTTGAGCTTATAAAGAGCCGTTTCCCGGGGAAAAAGGTATATTTTCTGGCTCCTGTAGTGAAAGGGAGAAAAGGTCATTATAAGGAGTTGTTTGAGCAATTAAGACGAAAAGGATTCCTTAATGTTCGCATCAACAACGAAATAAGGGAACTGACATCCGGGATGAAACTTGATCGTTATAAAACCCATTATATTGAACTTGTAATTGATAAGTTAAGAGTTGGTGAGACTACCGATAAACGGCTTAATGATTCAGTCCTCATGTCGCTCGATCAGGGCGACGGGGTGATGATGGTACTTGATACAGAGAGCAATGAATCCCGCTATTTCAGTCGTCATCTTATGTGTCCGGTTACCGGTTTATCATATAATGAACCTGCACCTCATACTTTTTCTTTCAACTCTCCGCAGGGTGCATGCCCTCACTGCAACGGTCTGGGTGAGGTATCAAGCATTGATGAGAAGAAGCTTATTCCCGACAGGGAACTTAGCATAAGAAAGGGAGGTATTGAACCTCTCGGAAAATACAGGAATATCTGGATTTTCTGGCAGATTGAAGCAATTGCTGAAAAAAACGGGTTTACTCTCGACACTCCTATAAAAGAGATTCCTGAAGATGCTCTTAATAAAGTGCTTTATGGTTCTGATGAAGTACTTAAGTTGTCCAACACACCACTGGGAATGACCTCTAACTATTTTCTGACGTTTGAGGGTGTTGTTAATTTCGTCGGGAACATTGAAACTATAAACGGAAAGAAAAACGGGACAAGGATTAATGACCAGTATGTGCAGTATAATGTTTGTCCCGATTGCCATGGAACACGACTGAAGAAAGAATCATTGTTTTTCAGGATAGCTGATAAAAATATCGGAGAGCTCTCAGCACTGGATATAAAAGAGTTATCTCTATTTCTGGCCAATATTGAGGAGAAGATGAGCAGGAAGCAAAAATTAATTGCTTCAGAAATTCTGAAAGAGATAAGGGCAAGGCTTGGTTTTCTGCTTGAGGTGGGACTGGAATATCTTTCCCTTAACAGGGGTGCAAGAACTCTTTCGGGAGGTGAAAGCCAGAGGATCCGTCTTGCTACTCAGATAGGTTCAAGACTTGTGAATGTGCTCTATATTCTCGATGAACCGAGTATCGGACTTCACCAGCGAGATAACCGGCGGCTGATTGTAGCTTTAAAACAGTTAAGGGATGCAGGAAACTCGGTAATTGTGGTTGAACACGATAGAGAGATGATCCTGTCAGCCGACTATGTGATTGATATGGGTCCCGGTGCCGGACGTCATGGAGGCCTTATTGTTGCCCATGGTAATCCTGAAGAGATAAAGAACTCAGATACTCTTACCTCTGGTTATCTGAATAATAAAAGAAAGTTTCATATCCCTGAGGACCGGAGAAAAGGGAATGGAAAATTCCTTATGCTTACAGGCGCTTCAGGTCATAACCTTAATAATGTGGATGTTATATTACCTCTTGGAACTTTTATCTGCGTTACCGGAGTATCAGGAAGCGGGAAATCATCGCTTATTAACCAGACTCTTCATCCTGCACTGGCAAAGAAATTTCATAATTCCGGGAAATCGCCATTACCCTACAAGGAAATCAGCGGGATTGAACAGCTTGACAAAGTAATAGAGGTAAGCCAGTCACCAATCGGAAAAACTCCCCGCTCTAATCCGGCTACCTATACCGGTGTTTTCACTGATATCCGGAAGCTTTTTGAGCAGACAACTGAAGCCAAGATCCGCGGATTTGGTGCCGGAAGGTTCTCATTTAATGTAAAAGGAGGTCGTTGTGAGGGATGCGAAGGAGCCGGGATGAAAACCATCGAAATGAATTTTCTGCCCAATGTATATGTTCATTGTACAGAATGCAACGGAAAACGCTATAACCGCGAAACACTTGAGGTTAAGTATAAGGGACAGTCCATCAGTGATGTGCTGGGAATGACTGTTAATATGGCCATTGAATGCTTTGCCAATGTGCCTTCAATCTATCATAAAATAAAAACACTTAAGGATGTCGGGCTTGGCTACATCAAGCTGGGGCAACAGTCGACAACACTTTCGGGTGGTGAGGCACAACGCGTTAAGCTTGCGACTGAACTGGCAAGACGAGATACCGGAAAAACACTTTATATCCTCGATGAACCAACCACAGGATTGCATTTTGAGGATGTCAGAGTGTTGCTCGATGTACTTAATAAACTTGTTGAAAGAGGTAATACAATAATTGTAATTGAGCATAACCTGGATGTGGTTAAGATGGCTGATTATGTTATTGATCTTGGTAAGGAAGGCGGGAAAGCCGGAGGCAATATTATATTTTCAGGATCGCCGGAAAAACTTACGGAATGTGCAGAGAGCTATACCGGAAAATATCTTAAGGCAGAACTTATGGCATAAGAATTTAATTATATTTGAAAGAATAAATTTTTATCGATATCCAAAATGGAGAAACCATCTGATCTTGTAAAGGATGCTTTTGAACAGAAAACATGGCATGAGATTCATACAACAGATTCATGGAGAGTATTTAAAATAATCTCTGAATTAGTCGAAGGTTTTGAAAAGCTTGCACGTATTGGTCCCTGTGTTTCAGTTTTTGGTTCAGCAAGAACTTATCATAATGATAAATATTATAAGCTGGCTGAAGATATTGCCTTCAAACTGACACAGAATGGATATGGAGTCATAACGGGTGGTGGACCAGGTATTATGGAAGCGGCTAATAAGGGAGCTACACGCGGAAAAGGCAAATCTGTAGGAATTAATATTGATCTTCCTTTTGAACAACATCCGAACTCATATATCGATTCAGATAAACTAATCACTTTCGATCATTTCTTTGTTAGAAAAGTGATGTTCATGAAATATGCACAAGGTTTTATAGTTCTTCCGGGTGGATTCGGAACATTTGATGAACTCTTTGAGGCAATAACACTTATTCAGACCCGGAAGATCGGGAAGTTTCCGATAATACTGGTAGGCAGGAAATACTGGAGCGGACTTATAGATTGGATTAAAGAGGAGATGCTTGGCGTTGAACATAATATATCACTGGAAGACCTGAATCTGTTTACCCTGGTCGATACATCAGATGAGGCTGTGGATTGTATTGTTAAGTTCTATTCAAGGTACCTGCTTAGTCCTAACTTTTAATCAGACTTTTCTCATACGATCCATTTCCCTTGTTGCATCCTTGCGTTTGAGGGTTTCGCGTTTGTCGTATTCTTTCTTGCCTTTTGAGATTGCGATTTCGGCTTTTGCCAGACCTCTGGCGTTAATGAAGACTTTTATAACTATTATAGTGAGCCCGGTTTCTTTTACTTTCCTTTCAATTTTTCTTAACTCACGGGAGGTGAGAAGAAGCTTTCTTTCGCGGAGCGGATCATGATTATTAAGATTTCCCCACCAGTACTCCGAAATGTGCATACCCTTGATGAAGAGTTCTCCATTATTGAAAAAACAATATGAGTCGGCAATAGTGGCTTTTCCAAGTCTTATAGATTTTATTTCAGTTCCCGAGAGCTTAATCCCTGCGACAAACTTTTCGAGGAACTCATAATCGTGAGAGGCCTTTTTATTCTTAATAACAATATTGCCTGTACCACCTTTCATATAAACTGATTAAGCGAAAAATGCATAATAGACCCTGTCGGTCAGCATGGTAAGTATAGGTTTGTTGCGATATAAATCCATAAAAAATCAGATTTGAATGCCCGGCAAAATTAAGTAAATTTATGGTAAATTGTTTTTCCTTCTAAAATCATTAATTGTGACGCTGTGGAATTGAATTCAAACTATGACTTATTAGTTGTTACCGGGCCCACCGCTTCAGGTAAAACATCCCTGGCTGTTGCCATTGCAAATAGGGTGGGTGGTGAGGTCATCAGTGCAGATTCGCGCCAGGTGTACAGGGGTATGAACCTTGGAACAGGGAAGGATTATGATGACTATCTTATTGATGGCACCCGTTTACCTTGTCATCTGATTGATATTGCTGATCCAGGCTATAAATATAATGTCTTTGAATATCAGCGTGATTTTAATAAAGTTTATTCCAGCCTGAGGGATTGCAAAGTATTCCCTGTTGTGTGTGGAGGTTCAGGAATGTATGCAGACAGTATTATTACAGGATACAAGATGTTCGAGGTACCACCAGATAGTGGTCTCAGAATTGAACTTGAGAAAAAATCGATGGAGGAGCTCAAAGAGATACTTTCAACTTATAAAAATCTTCACAACACAACAGATATTGATACCAGGAAGCGTGTTATCAGGGCAATTGAAATTGAACATTCTTACAGGAATCGGGGGAAACAGCACACTGAATTCCCAAAAGTAAGGTCTCTTGTTGTAGGTGTAATGTTCGATAGAGAGTCGAGGCGAAGAAGGATTACAGAACGGCTTAAACAACGTCTCGATGCCGGTATGGTCGATGAGGTGAAGCACTTAATTGATCAGGGGATCAACACAGAGACCCTGATCTATTATGGTCTTGAATATAAGTTTATTACCCTCTACTTGACCGGAAAATTATCTTATGATGAAATGGTCAGGGATCTTGAGATAGCCATTCATCAGTTTGCTAAAAGGCAAATGACATGGTTCCGGGGAATGGAGAGGCGTGGCATAAAAATCAATTGGCTTAATGGTCACTTACCGATCGAGGAGAAGGTGGGAAAAGTATTGGAATTACTGCGAGAATAGTCGAAAGTCTATAAAGTCGAAAGTCGAAAGTCGTTAGTCAAAAGACTTTATGGACTTTATAGACTTTCGACTTTATAGACTTTTTATTTCAGATAAGTTTCAAGCCACTCAAAAAATTCACGTTGCCAGATCGCTGCATTCTGCGGTTTTGTGACAAAATGGTATTCATCCTCGAAGAAAAGCAGTCTGCTTGGAACACCATGCAACTGGGCAGCCTGGAAAGCCTCCATGCTTTGTGTATATGATATCCTGAAGTCGTTGGCTCCGGTAATGATAAGGATTGGGGTATCCCAGTTATCAACCATTAGGTGAGGGGAGTAAGTGTAACTCTTCGGCCCTATCCAGTATGGACCTTCGATGTCTTTATCGGGAAACCATAACTCTTCGGTTGAACCATACCAGCTGGTAAAGTTAAACATGCCGCAATGTGATACAAAAGCTTTAAATCTTCCTGCATGCATTCCGGCCAGGTAAAAGACAGAATACCCACCGTAGCTTGCCCCAACTGCGCCAAGTCTGTTTGCATCTACGAATGGCTCTTTTGCCATTGCATCGGTTGCGTCGAGATAATCCTGAATATTCAATCCGCCATAATCACCTGAGATCTGTTCTTTCCATGCCTGTCCGAAACCTGAGTCCCCACGACGGTTCGGAGCTATCACAATATAGCCTTTTGCTGCCATCATCTGATAGTTCCAGCGATATGACCAGCTTTGACCAAGTGCACCCTGAGGACCTCCTTTACAAAAAAGGAGAGCCGGATATTTTTTGGCAGGATCAAAACCGGGAGGATATATGATCCACATCTGCAGGTCTTTATTATCTTTTGTCTTGATGTATCTCTCCTCAACCTTGCCCATCTTAACGGATTCATAGATAGACTTATTTATAAAGCTGATCTGTTTAATCTGGCCGGTAGTCATGTCAACAACCGATACCTCCGGGGCCATTGACATCGAAACAAGACGTGCAATAAGCACTCCTGACTTGAGATTGATCGGGCCCAAATCATGTACCCCTTCAGTTACCTTATCCACACCTTTGCCGGAGAGGTCGGTTCTAAATATCTGACCTGTTCCAAGATATGCACATGTAAAGTAGATAGTCTGCTCGTTAGCCCAGGTAATATTCTCAACATCAAAATCCCATCCTTTTGAAACCCAGGTACGCTTGCCATTTTTTATATCATATACAAATAAGCGATCAAGATCTGCTTCATAGCCATCTCTTTCCATGCTTTGATAAGCTATCTTTGAACCATCAGGCGAAAATACCGGGTACTTGTCGTATCCTCTGTTACCTTCAGTTATGTTAATCTCTTCAGATGAAGATAATTCATAAAGAAATATATCCGAATTTGTGCTTTTGGCATCTGCCATTCCATTCAGTCTTTTTGAGGTATAAGCAATAAACCTTCCATCCGGACTCCAGGATATCTCACCCTCATCGAAGTAAGGTGCAGTGGGGGACTCAAATCTTTGTCCTTCCATGATATCTTTACCTTCCGAAACATTGCTTCCGTTAAATGAAGCAACAAAAAAATGACTGTAGGAAAAGTCGCTCCAGTAGTTCCAATGGCGGTACATCAGGTCGTTGATGATCCTGACATTTGCTTTTGGGAGATTATGTTTCTCGTTGGCAGTCTGATCCATCTTGACTCTCTTCGTAAAATAAATCTTATTCCCTGCCGGTGAGATGCTGAAAATCTCAAAATCGCTTAACCCGGAAACTATCTTCTGCTCTGAGCCGTCTGGATTCATAGTACACATGTTCCCTTTATTGACAAAGGCGATTGACTTCCCGTTATTGAACCATTGCGGAGAACTGCCTCCGTCGCTGGTCAGTTGTACAGGATCGCCTCCCGCTGTTGACAATTTAAAAATGTTGGTTCTTCGGGCTTCACTCTGAAGGTCAATATCTGTAACAGTGTATAACACAGTCGAACCATCAGGTGCGAGTGTAAAAGTTCCAAGTCGTCCGAATTTCCACATTATTTCAGGAGTCATTACTCCTCCGGCTTTTTCTTCGTCAGTCAGCTGGTTATTGAATTGTGGCGATGTTTCCTGAGTGACTGGTACTTTTTGTTTGCATGAAGCAGAAAAAAGCAGAGCTGAAAGAACTACCGGTAAAAGATATCTTTGCATAATAGTATGATTTAATTACTGAATTATTTTTTTTTGAGGGCTTCAGAAACTTTAGCTTTCAGTTCGTCATACAATTCCAGATTGTCTTTAAGAATCTGTTTGACAGCATCACGTCCCTGTCCCAGTTTAGTATCACCATAACTGAACCATGAACCGCTTTTCTTG
>Ga0265292_1003221_pt1 | contig 10231 bp, 7 predicted proteins | sample Munlanlewell296A_FD_189080 | JGI IMG/M metagenome (GOLD analysis project Ga0265292, IMG submission 189080) | Leachate microbial communities from a municipal landfill in Southern Ontario, Canada - Leachate well 296A | ecosystem: Engineered > Solid waste > Landfill > Unclassified | place: Canada... | reverse complement strand
CTGGACCTTTCGTTGCAAGAAATGTTCAAATGGGCCGGCCCGCTCGGGGCAAAACTCAAAGACCGGCTCAACCAGTGGTTGCAGAGGCAGGCCCACCGTCCGACCGGCAGCGAGCCGCCGGAAGAACCGCTGGACGAATTCACCCCGTTGCAGCCTCCGCCGCTGGCGCAGCCGGCTTCTGCCGCACCGCCCGGCGTGACGGTCAAGACCAACCTCCCGTCTACTCCGGCGATTACTTGGGTGCTGCCGAAGGTGGGCGATATCCTGGAGCCGCCTGAGGCTCCCAAGGTCAACGAGGAATTTATCAAAAAGCGTGCCCGGCTTATCGAGGAGACGTTGGCATCTTTCGGCGCGCCCAGCCAGGTGATCGAGATCAGCCGCGGGCCCACGGTCACAATGTTCGGTGTGGAACCGCTCTTCGTCGAGTCGCGCACCGGTCAGACGCGTGTGCGCGTTGGCAAGATTGCTTCGCTGGCCGACGACCTGGCCCTGGCCCTGGCCGCGCCGCGCATCCGCATCCAGGCCCCGGTGCCGGGACGCGGCTATGTGGGCATCGAAGTGCCAAATGAAGAGATGGCACTGGTGGCGCTGCGTGAAGTGGTGGAGAGCGAGGTGTTCACCCGCAACAAAGCGCCGCTGCGATTTGCGCTTGGCAAGGATGTGGCCGGGCACCCCAAGGCCGCCAACCTGGATTCCATGCCGCACATGCTCATTGCCGGGACCACCGGCTCCGGCAAGTCGGTGTGTGTCAATGCCATCCTGAGTTGTCTCCTGTTGAACAACACCCCCGACGACCTGCGCCTGATCCTGGTGGACCCCAAGCGCGTTGAACTGACCGGTTACAATGGCATCCCGCACCTGCTGGCCCCGGTGGTGGTGGAGATCGAAAGGGTGGTCGGCGCGCTGCAATGGATGACGCGCGAGATGGATAACCGCTATCACAAGTTTGCCGAGATCGGTGCGCGCAACATCGCCGATTACAATGTCCGCATGGCCTCGCCCCGTCCAGGAACCGGGACTACCCCGCAGGGCGGCAGGAAACTCCCCTACCTGCTGGTGGTAATTGACGAACTGGCCGACCTGATGATGATCTCCCCCGACGAGACCGAGCGCACCATCACCCGTCTCGCCCAACTGGCGCGTGCCACCGGCATCCACATGATCATTGCCACCCAGCGTCCCTCGGTGGACGTGGTGACCGGTCTCATCAAGGCCAACTTCCCGGCCCGCATTGCCTTTGCCGTGGCGTCCAACACCGACAGCCGCGTCATCCTTGACCAGCCCGGTGCGGAACGTCTGCTCGGGCGCGGCGACATGCTCTTCCAGGCCCCCGACTCTCCCGCGCCGGTGCGTTTGCAGGGTGTCTTTGTCTCGGATATCGAGATTACCCGCTTGGTGGACTACTGGAAACAGCAGGCGGGTGCATCCAGTCCCTATGGCGCCGCGGCCGGGACCTCGAACCTGCCTGCTGCATCCATGCCACAGGGCGTACCTTTGAAGCCCCCAGGCTACGGGGGCAAGCAGGTGCCGATGTTTGAGGATATCACCGCCCTCCAAGGTGACCCGCTCCTGAATGACGCCATAGACACCGTCCGCCGCGAGGGACGTGCGTCGGTCTCGATGCTGCAGCGCAGAATGCGCATCGGCTACACGCGCGCCGCGCGTCTGGTGGATACGATGGAAGAAAAGGGGATCGTCGGTCGGCCCGAATCGGGTACCGGCGTGCGCGAGGTGCTGGATTACGGTCCCGCTGCACCGCCGAAAGAAGATTAATTTTGCATAGGCAACCGGCGCCTCTTGGGGATGGGTTCACCCGCCATCCCAAAGATCGTAATATTTGCAAGGGTGTATTGCCAGAGACCCACATAACCTATATAATCTTGTAAGAGAGCATTCCAAACAGCTATCCTTAGGAGGTAACGTATGAGTAAGGCAATTGCCGATTTAATGAATGAACATGAAGCGATTCTATCTGCCATTCATATCTTGGAAAGGATGATCGCTACTATAGAAAAAGCCACATCAGTAGAAACAAAGGATATTCATGATTTCATCGGGTTCCTAAAAGAGTTTGCAGACAAGTGCCATCATGGGAAAGAGGAGGGACTTTTATTCCCAGCGATGATCGGGGCAGGCGTTCCGGATAAGGGTGGACCTATTGGTGTAATGCTTGCTGAACATGCCCAGGGCAGGAAGTTGATCCGGGATATGGAAGAATCAATCTCAACGGATGTGGACCGGATGAAGCTCGCGCAGGCGGCCAGAGAATATGCGAACCTTTTAAGGAATCATATACAGAAAGAGAATAATGTATTGTTTCCCATGGCTGAAAGAGTGTTAACAGAAACACAATTAGAAAAGCTTTATAAAGGGTTTGAAGAACATGAAGAAAAGGTAATTGGCCAGGGGCGGCATGAAGAACTTCATGCCATGCTTAAAAGCCTTCAGGAAAAATACCCAATGTAAATATGAGGATTGTTGATCCACCCACTCCGGGCACCGGCGTGCGCGAGGTGCTTTCCTACGGTCCCGCCGCGCCGCCGAAGGAAGGGTAATATGGGGATGTTAGCCGCCTTGTGTGCGTCGGCAGATGACGCGATGTCTAATGTGCGAGTCTATTGATACTTTCCCTGCCTTTTTGACCTATTGGGCTAAATTTCAGGGTAAACCCTTGGACGACCAGATAGAAGGTTGGGCGACGGAGTACATGTCGCTTTGGCCAGACCTTCTGGTCAGGCAAGTCGAAGACTATGCATCGCAGAATTTGGACTGGCGACAAATTGCTCGTGAGAAGGTGTTCCCTTACCTGAACGAGCGACTTCCCGCCATGCAACAGGCCCATCAAAACTTATTGGGATTGTGTGAGCCCATCTATTCCAAAGCGCAACAGGTGCTTGCTTTGGACAGCAAGGCAATATTCGTTATCTATGTGGGCATTGGCTGCGGGGCGGGATGGGTGACGCCGTTTCGTGGTTCGCCAGCAATTTTATTTGGGTTAGAAAACATTGCTGAGTGTGGTTGGAGTGACCCCGAGACAATCACGGGGTTGGTTGCTCATGAAATTGGTCATATTGTGCATCATTATTGGCGAGCGCAACATGGGAAGCCAATTAACTCTGGACCCTGGTGGCAACTCTATGAAGAAGGATTTGCACAACATTGCGAAAGTCTGATACTCGATTCGGATACTTGGCATCAAGCGAGCGGCGGCAACGATGATAATTGGCTCGATTGGTGCCAGAGTCACAAGGGCTGGCTTGCTGCCGAATTTGTGAGAACGGTGGGTGCTGGTAAACCTGTCTCCCCGTTCTTTGGCTCGTGGCTTGAAATCTGCGGCAAGAGTGAAACGGGATACTTTCTGGGATCTGAAGTGATTAAGGGACTAGAGAAGCACTTCAATTTGAAAGAGATTGCATTGTTGGATAACATTGAGGTTTACTTAAGGCCAATTCTGGAACAAATGATAGAGCGTGGCGGCTAACACCGGGTTGCAGCCGATGTTGCTCCGCTACGCGGCTGAACCCGCCCAACACCCCCTATTTACCCTATCACCACGGCGATTCCCAGAGAACCATAATTCTTGCCATAGGTCTGTAACTGGTAGGCGCGTGGTGAGATGTGAAACCGGTCCACGATCCAGGAGTAGTAGCGCTGGAGTTCGAAGAGACGCAGCCAGGGTGCGTAGGTCTCCATCGCCAAGGCTTCCTCGTGCGGCTCGAAGTTGATTAGTCCGCGCCCCCAGGGAAAGTGGGTGAAGGCACACCACTCGGCCGAAATGAGCGGTGAATGATATTTATACTTGCGCGGTCCCACAATGCACGGGTGCTCGTTGAGCGCAAAAGCGATGTCGGTCTTAAAGGTCAGGCGGGTGCCTTCGAGGATGATCTTTGGAGTCAGTTTGTTTCCCATGACTCGAATTATAAACAGCTTTATGGTATGATTTCCGCACCCACAGGGTTCTTATGGATGACAATATCACCATCATCGAAGGTCCACCCCCCGTATTCGAACCCGTCCAGGATGGCTGGGCGCTCAGTCTCGGCGAAGGCCCGTACCTGCCGCTGACCCTGCTCACGCGCCTGCGGACGTTTAACGGCCCGGCGTTGGTGGAACGTTGTTACCGCCGCTGGCGCCTCAACGAACCCATCCATCTGCACTATCGCAACGACCTGGGGTTGGAAGAGAAAGCCCCCATCGTGGCGGCGCGCTCGCTCGAGACCGACGACGGGCACGTGCTCCTGCTCTGGATCCAATTGGACCCGCAAAAAGTCCGCCTTGAGCTCGATGCGGGGGATGATGAGGCCGACGAGTAGCAGCAGGCCCAGGGCCTGCCCTGAGCGACATCGTACCCGAAGGGTAAGGCGAAGGATCCAGGAAGGTGCGGACGACCCGGTTCCTGGGCCGTTTTACTGCTTCTTGCATAAATGAGTCCACTGCAAAAAGGTCTTTAACACGAAGGACACGACGTACACAAAGGATAAATGATAAAGGCTTTTCCTTCGTGCCCCTTCGTGACCTTTGTGTTTAGATGGTTTTTGCATTAGAGTCATAAATACGTGAACTTTGAACGATCAAAATACAGGGACCTTCGGCAGCAATTTTGGTTCACATCTTTGCGCAGTACCCTGTGGTTTGTGTCAATAATCACGCAAAAATCACGCGCGGCTATGGATTTCGTCATATTGACGTAGCATTGATAATCGGGTACCTTTAAGGTGAAAGAGTTTTCTTGGTGGAAATGCTTATGCTGGAATGGTTGGACATAGCGTAGAGAAGAGCGGGCCTCCCGTCCGGGGTGCCCGCTTTATTTAATTTTTTTTTCACCATACTTCAATCTTCATAAGGAGATAAACATGTCAGGACAGATTAATGCTTTCGAAATGGCGCAGAAGCAGTTTGACGGTGTTGCCAGGCTGCTCAACCTCGACCCGCAGGTGGCCGAGCTGCTGCGCTGGCCGATGCGCGAATACATCTTCCGCATCCCGGTACGCATGGACGACGGCTCGCTGCGCGTCTTCCAGGGCTATCGCGTCCAGCACAACGATGCCCGCGGCCCGAACAAGGGCGGCATCCGCTTCCACCCCGCCGAGACGCTGGATACCGTGCGCGCCCTGGCGACCTGGATGACCTGGAAATGCGCCGTGGCCGACATTCCGCTGGGCGGCAGCAAGGGCGGCATCATCGTTGACCCGTCCACGCTTTCCGTTGGTGAGAAGGAACGCCTGTGCCGCGGTTGGGTGCAGAAAATGTGGAAGAATATCGGTCCGCGCCAGGATGTCCCTGCTCCTGATGTTGGTACTACCCCGCAGATGATGGGCTGGATGATGGACGAGTATTCCAAACTCTCCGGCGTGTACACCCCCGGCGTTTTCACCGGCAAGCCGCTGGGCGGCGGTGGTTCGCAAGGCCGCACCGAAGCGACCGGATACGGCGTCATCTACACTGTGCGTGAGACTATGAAGCATCTGGGCATTGACCCGAAGAAATCTGTGGCTGCCATCGAAGGCTTTGGCAACGTTTCGCAGTATGCTGCCATCGGTTTCATCGAAATGCTGGGCGGAAAGGTTGCCTGCGTCTCCTGCTGGGACCGCAATGACAAGGCCTCCTATACCTACAGCCACAAAGACGGTGTCGACCCGCGCTTTTTGCTCACCATCGTAGACCAGTATGGCACGATTGATAAAAGGAAGGCCGAGGCCGCTGGTTACGTTGTCGAAGACGGCGAGAAGTGGATCGAGAAGGATTGTAACGTTTTGATCCCGGCTGCCATCGAAGGCCATGTCAATACCGAGACCGTCAAGAAGATTTCGAAGAACGTCAAAATCGTGGCCGAAGGTGCCAATGGCCCCTGCACGCCCGAAGCAGATGAATACTTCAAGAAGAACAATATCTTTGATATCCCCGACTTCCTTTGCAATGCCGGCGGCGTAACCTGCTCATACTTTGAGTCTGTCCAGAATGATGCCAACTACTACTGGCCGAAGGAAGAAGTGTTGCAAAAACTCGATCAGAAGATGACCACCGCCTTCCACGGTGTGTTGGATATGTCACTCAAACAGAAAGTAACCATGCGCGATGCGGCCTACATGGTTGCCATTGACCGCGTGGCAAAGGCCATGCAGTTGCGCGGCTGGATCTAGTCCAACCTGAAATTTCCGTGGTAGTCCCGGTTCCAGCGGGGTAGTCCCGGTTTCCGGACGGGGCACGGGGCAAAAAACCAGGACGCCAGGTCAATCCCGGACGGGCACCGGGACTTCCTGGCGTCCTTCGTTGTTGTATAATAAGGCTATCCACTACGGAGCGAGTGTGTAAAAATGGACCTGCCAGAAGAGACCCCAAAACCGGAAGAACCTACCCCCGTCGTAGTCCCGGCTCCAGCACGGGGCTCGGAAGAGACCTTCCCCGAAGAGCCGATCTTGCCGGAGGGCTTTACCCCGATTGGCGACCTCGCCCATCTGCCACGCGCCCGCCGCAGAAGGGCGCAGCGCATGTTGGTCCCACCTGCGGCGGTCGAACGAGCTGCCTTGTTAGACGATCTGGCGCGGCGTGCCTTCCCCTCGTTTGAGTTCTTCCTGTTCGCTTTTCTGTGCGGGGCCATTCTGGGCGCGGCTTACTTGCTGAATGCGCCGGCGCTGCTCCTGCTGGGGATTTTGCTCGCTCCGCTTCTGACCCCCTGGGTGGGTCTGACGTTGGCCGCGGTTACCGGTTCCTGGCGTTTTTTCTTCCTGACTCTGGGCGGGCTGCTGGTAGCCGGGGCGCTGGTATTCCTGACCGGGGCGCTGGCCGGGCTGGCTGGCCGTCTCTGGGATAATTTGCCATTTTATTATGCCAGGACCCATGCCCAACTGTGGTGGCCGGATTTATTGGTTGTGGCGCTGGGGGCGGCTCTACTGGCAATTTTCTTCGTCCGCTCCGAACAAAAACCAATCCTGGCCCCGTCCCCCGTGCCCCGTGTCCCGTCCGAGAACCGGGACTACCCCGCAGGAACCGGGACTGTTTCGCAGGAACCGGGACTGATTCGCGGGAACCGGGACTATCTCGCAAGTGTGATGCTTGCTTACGGGTTGTTCCTGCCGATCAGCGCGGCGGGCATCGGGCTGGGCATCGGGAGGGATATCGGTGGCGTGACTCTCTGGCCGAACGGCTTGCTGGTCTTCCTTGTCCATCTGGCGCTGGCTACGCTGGTCGGAGGTATTGTTCTGGTTGTATTGCGTTTCAAACCGATGAAAGCCAGCGGATACCTTCTTCCAGTTTTACTTGGGCTGCTTTCCCTGATGGCACTGGTCGTTTTTACCGGGCTGGCGACGTTCATCCGGGATGGCATTACTACCGCCCGCCACATGGCGCCGACGCCCACGACCCTTATCCTGCCCTCCGCCACCCCGATTGTTTTCCAGACCCCGACGCCGCTCCCCACCAGCGTGCCGAGTGCCACGACTCTGCCAACCGACACTCTCGAACCCACTCCTTCGTATGCAATTATTACTTCCCCTGAACTGAATGGAGCAAATGTCCGCACCGAGCCGGCCAGTGGAACTGTGGTGATCACCTTGAGTAACGGTCTCCTGGTTCAGGTCCTGCCCGAAATTCAGAACGTTGGCACGATAACCTGGGTACATATCCGGGTCAATAACGTAGAAGGCTGGGTGTTGCAAACGGTCTTGACCGCTACCACGCTGATACCGACACCAGTCCTCACGCCAACCCCCTAGTATTTCATCTCACTTATGGAGTTCTACAGGGTACTGCGCAAATATACGAACCAAAATCCCGGTATTTCCGAGCCTTTCGATACAGAAAAGTTCATGGATTTATGAGTCTACTGTAAAAACTCACCACAGAGAACACGGAGAGCACAGAGTTCTTCATTATTAATTCTCAGTGTACTCTGTGATCTCTGTGGTAAAAATCCCTTTTTGCAGTAGGGTCATTTATGCAAGAAGCAGTAAATTGTCGTTATTCCCCTGTTTTTTGGTTGCTTCAGTTCAGAAATTTATGTTAGGAGCAGTAAATGACCATCCACTTTGGTACGGACGGCTGGCGCGCCGTCATCTCAGACACGTTTACTTTCAATAACCTGCGCATGCTGACGCAGGCCATCGCCGATGCTGTGGCCTCCGAGACCTGGGACAAATCCGGAAACGGCGGTTCTGTTCCGGACCCAAAAAAGTTCGTCGTCGGTTTCGACACGCGCTTCCTCTCCGACCGCTACGCTGGAGATGTGGCGCGCGTCCTGGCGGCTAACGGTTTTACTGTTTATCTCGCGCAATCGGATGCGCCCACTCCTGCCATCTCGTATGCAGTCAAAAATCTCAGTGCCATTGCCGGAGTGATGATTACCGCCTCGCACAATGCCCCGCGTTATAACGGTGTCAAACTTAAAGCCGCTTATGGCGGTTCGGCCCTGCCTGAGCAGTGCCACCGGGTGGAGGTTTACCTCAATGATAACGAGGAACGCGCCCGGGGTCCGAACTTGATGGACTTTGACTTGGCGCGCGAACAGGGCCTCATCCAGAAATTCAACCCCCTGCCGGCGTATTTCGAGCATTTGCGGAAACTCATCAACAGCGATGTGATTGCCGACAATCCTCAGCGTTTTGTGGTTGACTCGATGCACGGCTCCGGGCGTGGTGTGATCAAGGCATTCCTGCAAGGGACCGGCTGCGAGATCACCGAAATTCGCTCCGAGATGAACCCGGGCTTTGGTGGCGTTCACCCCGAGCCGATTGCCAAGAACCTGGGCGCACTGGCCGGGGCCATCGGTGCTGGGATGGGCAATTTTGGCGTGACCACCGATGGCGATGCGGACCGCATCGGCGCTATGGATGAACGCGGTAATTTCGTGGACCCGCACAAGATTATGGCTCTCGCCCTGCGCTACCTGGTTGAGAAGCGCAGTTGGAGCGGTGCCGTGGTGCGGACGGTCTCGACCACGCGCATGGTGGACCGTCTGTGCAAACGCTATGGCTTGAAACTCTATGAAACGCCTGTCGGCTTTAACCACATCGCCGATTACATGCTGACCGAAGATGTTCTTATAGGCGGTGAGGAATCGGGTGGCATCTCTTTCAAGGGACATATTCCCGAAGGCGACGGCCCGATCATGGGTCTGCTGCTGGTGGAAATCATCGCCGTAGCGAAGAAACCACTGTATGCGCTGGTGGACGATTTGCTCGCGGAGGTTGGCCCGGCCTTCTACGAGCGCACGGACCTGCGCCTGCATCATCCGGTCGCCAAGGCCGAGATGACCAATTTTCTGGTCAAAAAAGCCCCGGCGGAGATTGGCGGGCAGAAGGTGGCCGAAATCAGCAACATTGATGGTGTCAAGTACATCATGGCCGACGATTCCTGGCTGCTCATTCGTCCCTCCGGCACCGAACCGGTGTTGCGCGTTTACGCTGAAGGACGCAGCGCGGAGATGGTTAAAGCTTTACTGGGCTACGGTGAAACCGTCGCTGCCAGTGTGACTTAGAACCGGGAATTTCCAAAGACCCTCTTGTTTAAAAGCGTGGGCCCGAATAATCGGACCCACGCGAGGTCTACCAATAGGAGCAGGCCCATTTGTCTGCTCCTAAAATTTTATTTTTCCGGGGTTTTTCTCATGCGACGTGCCAGGAAGATGACGGCTACCAGCGCCAGCGCCAGGATAATCATGCTGGGCAGGCCGACTTCGTCGAAGAAGCCGGTTGCAGGCATTCCTTGAGCAGCAGCGGCCGTGGAGGTCATATGGTACGCCTGTTGCGTTTGAATGGCGGCCAGCGTAGCCGGGTCAGTGGTGGCTGTTGCAGCCGGGCTGTTCAGCGCAATGACCGTTGTGGAGGTCATCTGTAACGCCTGTTGCGTTTGCATAGCGGCCAGCGTAGCCGGGCCAGTGGTGGCTGTTGCAGCCGGGCTGCTCAGCGCAATGACCGGTGTGGGGCTGACCGGCGGCGTTCTTGGAACAGAGGTACCGGTCCGTAAGGGTAAGGGAGTAGGCGGAAGAGTCGCTGTCCACAGAGCGGCCTGGGCCGTGGATGTCAACTGTTGGACAGCCTGAGCATTCCCTGCTTCGCTCGTTGCCTGTTCAGCAACTCTTTGTGCGGTGTTGCGCGGCGCGATAGCCAGGAAATAGATTGCCATGCACACCAGGGTCAGGAAGACCAGGCCCGCCAAAACCCCGCGCACGATTCTGAACGTACGGTTGCTTTTCTCCTCAGGCGGCGGGGTGTCAGGAGTTTCCATCTCATTGAGG
>Ga0265292_1003220_pt1 | contig 10231 bp, 9 predicted proteins | sample Munlanlewell296A_FD_189080 | JGI IMG/M metagenome (GOLD analysis project Ga0265292, IMG submission 189080) | Leachate microbial communities from a municipal landfill in Southern Ontario, Canada - Leachate well 296A | ecosystem: Engineered > Solid waste > Landfill > Unclassified | place: Canada... | reverse complement strand
GCGTTTTGTTTTGTTCTCTAATATTTTTGGCTCGGATTTTTGCGGAAGTGGTGAAATTGGCAGACACGCTACTTTGAGGGGGTAGTGCCCGTAAGGGCGTAGGGGTTCAAGTCCCCTCTTCCGCACCAAATTTTTCACATAAGGATTTTATCCTTCCTTTCCGCCGATTCATTTGATTCGTATAAAATTATATCTTTAAATAGAAATTGAAATTTATCGCATGAATAAATAAGTTGAGACAAAAGAAAAAGGTACCACATGGAGAATATAATTTCTTTCGATAATATGCTTGATACTGTATCAAAACTTCCGGTTGAAGAACAATTGATGCTTGCCGAAATAATAAAAAATCGGATAATTGAACAAAGAAGAAAAGAACTAGCTAACTCTGTAAAAGAAAGTATAGAAGAGTATAATAGCGGAAAGGCAAAAACCGGTTCACTTGGCGATTTGATAAAAGATCTTGAAAACGAATCATGAATATTTATTGGACTTCATCCTTTAAAATTTGATTAACTATGAATGAGAAAAAAATAAGGTATACGGCACATCTATTGGAACGAATTGGTCGAAGAAAAATCGGGTTGGATGTAATTGAGAGTATAATAGAAAATCCGCAGCAAAAAATTATACGAATAATAATTCAAGATATTAATAATGAAAAAGTTGTAATTACAGCTTATATTTCTTCAAAAGTATCTAAGTATTGGAGTCAAAATGAAAATTAAGTATGATAAAGAAACAGACAGCCTGGTTGTAAACTTAACCGATAAAGAAATTGAGGACAGTGAAGAGATAAGACCCGGAGTAATAGCTGATTTTGCGGGAGACGGGTCTTTGGTCGGTATTGAAGTACTAAATGCATCCCGAAAAATTGAAGCGCTGGATGAAATTACATATAACTTTGGCAAAGTTTCTTAATCATCTAAGAAGGCAAACCAAATAGCGGTAAGCAAGCGCACCTTTTTGCGTCTATCAGGTTAAGTGTTTTCAAGTTGCAGGTTGGAGAATTAAACTATTCCTAATTTTAATTCTTGATCTTGCACTTGCTCGTGATTTTTATCCAATGGAAAATTCGAAATAAAGCAAGATCATGAACACGATTAAGATCAAGATCACTTATACAAATAAATATTGCGTAAGGTGAGTTAATTGATATAGGAACCCATGATAAAGTTTATTAATTGTGCCATACAAAAAAACAGCCCTGATTTAACAACCATTCCCGTTGAAAAAACACTGATAAATAAATCTTATGCTACTGCAATGCTTTCTTTTTCCATTTCATTTAAGAAATCATTACCAGATAGATATAAACTTGTAGGATAAGTATGGGCTTCTATGATCGGATAGCGGATATTTACCTTTGAAAATAGTTTTAAATTCTCGAACACATTATCGGTAAACTGGTCGGAAATAAGAATTAGGTCAATATCGGAAGCGGTATCGAAGTTATCTTTTGCATAAGAACCAAAAAGAAATACTTTGAAAAAATTTAATCCGTTCAAGCGGCATTCTCTAACAAAAGATTTAGCGGTTTCTATTGCAAATTCTCTATCAGCCATTTTCTTTGCTCATCTGTTTTTGAAATTATTTCATTAGTAAATTTCTCATCGCAAATCAACTGCATTTTTGTAATATACTCTGGATATCTGCCTTCTAATTGAAACCGGTTTAGATTTAGAAAAAACTCGCTTTGTTCATCGGTTAATATTAACTGTGTTTGTGAAAGGATATAAAGAAGATTATGGGTTCTTGGCGGAATATTTCCCTCATTATCTTTAATCCATACAGCTTTGCCTACCAAACCAATATTAGCGTCACCGGGTACAAATCTGATTAATCAACCAAAAGATATTCTATTGAAGTGGAATAGAGTTAGAGATGTAGAGAAGTATTTTATTCAAGCATCCAAACAATCAACATTCAGTTCATTTGTCGTAGATGATTCAACAACTAGCGATACAGTAAAAGCAATAACAAACCTTGATAACAACTCACAATTTTATTGGCGGGTCAGAGGAAAGAACGTAGCCGGATATGGAGACTGGAGTGATGTTTGGAATTTCACAACTATAGTAGCATTGCCTACAAAACCAGTATTAGCAACACCAAGTACAAATCTGATTAATCAACCAAAAGACATTCTGCTGAAGTGGAACAGAGTAAGAGATGCTGAAAAGTATTTCATTCAGTTATCAAAAGATCAGACTTTCGTGATAATAGCAAAGAGCGATTCAACTACGACAGATACGTTAAAGACAATAACCGGATTATCTGAAGGACAGAAATATTACTGGAGAGTTCAGGCTAAAAATATTGCCGGCGCCAGTCCTAGGAGCGATGCTTGGACATTCACTACAGTACTAAACAAACCAGACAATCTTGCGATAACTAGAAGTGGCTTAAAAGAAACAAAGCTTACATGGAAAGACAATTCAAGTGAAGAAACCGGTTACATTATTGATCGAAGAATTAGTAGTGTTCCTAGTTATGCAGTTCTAGATACTGTTAAAGAGAATATTGTAACTTATCTAGATAAAAAAGTCGAACAAGGGTTAACATATTTCTATCGGGTAAAAGGATATACAAAGGATGCAGAAAGCGGATATAGTAATGAGGTTAGTATAGTAGTCGTAAGTGTTGAGGAGAAAGAAATCCCAACAGAATATTCACTCTCTCAGAATTATCCAAATCCGTTTAATCCAACTACAAAGATTAAATTTGGATTACCGGAAAATGCGATGATTAAACTGACAATCTATGATGTTTTGGGTAGAGAAATTGATGTATTGATTAATTCAGAGTTGGAAGCTGGTTTCCATGAAATAAATTACAACGCGAGCAAACTGACAAGCGGTGTATATTTCTATACAATAAAAGCAAGTAACTTTTCCGATACAAAAAAGTTTATGTTGCTCAAGTAGCTTTGTTAAAATAAATCCCTCTGATAAAGAGGGATTTTTGTTATTGCATATTTACTGTATTTCTTTAAACGTATTCTTCATTTTTCTAATTGACATTCCGTTATTCCCATCTTAACTAAAAACCTTTTAGATAAAACCCCATTTGTTTATATTCGTAGAAAATTCAAGCAAAAAATATGAAAAAAAATAATCTACAATCACAAATCGTCATCTATCAGACTGAAGACGGGCAAGCAAAGGTCAGTGTTCGATTTGAGGGCGAGACTGTATGGCTTTCGCAAAAACTTATTGCGGAATTGTTTGATATCACCATTCCAACTATTAGCGAACACTTAAAAAATATCTTTACTACCAAGGAATTAGAGGAAAATTCAGTTATTCGGAATTTCCGAATAACTGCGTCGGATGGAAAGGAATACGATACAAAACATTACAATTTAGATGTTATTATTGCCCTCGGCTATCGCGTTAATTCAAAGCGAGCTACGCAATTTCGTATATGGGCGACAGCACGACTTCGAGATTACATAATCAAGGGTTTTGCTCTGGATGATGAGCGAATGAAACAGGGCGGAGAAAGGACGCGATATTTTGAAGAATTGCTACAGCGCGTTCGCGATATCCGTTCCAGCGAACGCAATTTTTATCAAAAAGTGACGGATATTTATGCCACCAGTATTGATTATCGCAAAGACGATGAATTGACCAAGAAATTTTTTGCAACAGTGCAAAACAAAATGCATTATGCTGTACACGGACATACCGCCGCGGAAATTGTATCTTTGCGCGCCGATAGTGTGAAGCCGATGATGGGGTTTTCCAATTTTAAAGGGAAATATATTACCGTCGGGGATGTGAAAATTGCCAAAAATTATCTTTCTGAAAAAGAGCTCAAACAACTCAATTTGATTGTGTCTTTGTATTTGGATTTTGCTGAACTCCAAGCAACAAACGAACGGTCGATGAAAATGAAAGAGTGGGTTACCAAGCTTGACGATTTTTTGAAATTGAGTGAGAAAAATATTTTACTTAACGCCGGCAAAATCAGCGCGGAGAAAGCGAGCGAAAAAGCGGAAGGTGAATTCGTTAGATATAAGAAAGAGCAAGATAAAAAATATATTTCCGACTTTGACCGTGAGGTGAAGAAAATACTAAAATCCCAAAAGAAATAATTTTTTCAATTAACATTTCGTAATTCTCATCTTAACTAAAAACCTTTTAGATAAAACCTCATTTGTTTATATTCGTAAAAAATTTCAAGAAATTATTGTAATTAACTAACCTTACGCAAAATTGTCATTCTGAACGGAGTGAAGAATCTTGACACCTCGATTTCAAACTGTTTTGAGATATTTCGCTCCGCTCAATATGACAATTACAATACTTTGCGTAAGGTGAGTAATTAACTAACCAAGCAATTCAAGATGATCTTAAATGAAAGCGCAATATCAGTTAGCACGGTGATGATCGGGATTTTATTTGCAGCACTGATCGCCGGAATTTCTTTTAGAGTTAAGTTCTTAACACTTAGCGGATCAATTGCTACATTTATTTTAGCTGGGTTTATTTTTGGTCTGGGCGGAATAAAATGGTCTATTCCGATTTTAACATTTTTTATTCTATCAAGCATACTCTCTAAGCTACGTAAAAAGAAAAATGAAAGTGTTGAAATCTATTTTGAAAAAAGCGGAGTTAGAGATTATTTACAAGTAATTGCCAACGGAGGATTGGGTGGAGTCCTTGTTGTTATTAATGCAGTCAAACCCAATGAAATATATTATATGATTTATTTGGCAACACTATCGGCTGTATGTGCAGATACTTGGGCAACTGAAATTGGAACCTGGAAAAAAACGGCTACGTATAATATTTTAAATCTTCAGCCGGTTGCTCAAGGTGTATCAGGCGGAATATCGGTACACGGAACAATAGGTGCAGTTCTAGGATCAATAACTATTTTGTTCTCAGGTATTTTATGGATAGATATTTCTTACATTCATTATACAATTTTAATAATTACAACCGGAGTTTTCGGCTGTATGATTGATAGTATTCTTGGCGCTACAATACAAGCACAAAATAAATGTTCAGTCTGCAATAAAGTAACTGAAAGAAACGTTCACTGCGGTACTGAAGCAGATCATTTCAGCGGCTATAAATGGATTAACAATGATGTTGTTAATTTTTTCTCGGGAGTTGCCGGAGCTCTTTTTTTGTTGTTCTTGAAAACAGCTATAAAAATCTAATTCTTATGAAAAAAATTACAATTCTATTATTTACATATATTATTTCAATATCTGCACAAGAACTGCCTAACAATTTTACAAATGCATTAAATGCATATAACAATCATGATTTTGGAACAGCTTACCAACTTTTTAAAGCAGCCGCTGAACAAAATAAATTAAATGATCTTCAAATTGTCTCTGCAAAGTTCTACTCTGCTAATTGTCTCCTAAATTTGGATCAGCTCGATGGTGCGGCATCAGAATTTGAATCTTTTATAGATCAATACAGATTTTCTAATTATCGCGAATCTGCTTTATATACTCTCGGAACTATCTATTATAAAAAAGGTGAATATAGAAAAGCACGTGAACGGTTAACCTCGCTGCTTAATGAATATCCATCAAATGAATTTACCGGTATCTCATATTACTGGCTTGGTGAATCATACTTAGCCGAAGAAAAATATATTGATGCAGAGGAAAATTTTAAAAATGCAATAACTCATGAAAGAACAAATAAATTTATTGTCAACTCTATCTACTCTCTTGCTCAAGTCTATGAAAAATCTGATAATTATAAAAAGGCAGTTGAAGAATATGATGAACTGCTTGCTTACCACAAAGATCATGAGTTAGGTCCTAAATCTCAGATGAGAATAGGAATCTGTTATTTCATTCTAAAAGAATATGATAATGCTATTCTTGAATTAAATGATCCATTGATTAAGCAGCTTCCAAAACAAGAATTGGTCGAATCAAAATATTTTCTGGCTAGTTCTTTTGTCCGGTTGAAAGAATATAAAGAAGCTTCTCAAGTTTACAATGAGTTACTTACCGCTGTAAACGATAAATCTAACAAAGATAAAATTAACTATAGTTTGGCGTGGATAAACTTCCAGCAAGAAAAATTTGATGATGCATACAAATTATTTAAGGAGCTTGCCGATACCGGATTAGATTCATTAAAATCAGATGCATTATTCTGGAGCGGAGAAAGCAAGAGATATTTAGGCGATTCAAAAACAGCAAATGCAATCTTCTACGATTTTATTGCGAAGTATCCAAGTCATAGACTTGCTTCAAAAGCTCAATTAGGGATTGGTTCTACATTAATTGGTCAAGGTGAGGGACCGGATGCAGAAAAAGCTTTACTGAATGCTACGATATCAAATGATAAACAAACTCGTAGCAAAGCATATACTTTGCTGGGTGAATCGAGATTAAATAAAAAAAATTACAATGATGCAAAAAAATATTTTTCTGAAGCATTAAAATTAACACAAGAACAATCTGAGTTAAAGAATAGATCTTTATTGGGACTCGCAGTTTCAGATTATTATCTAAACAACTATGATACTTCAATTAAAAATTTAGAAGAACTAAGGTCGCGCTCTAAAGACTTTGAACCGGATAAAGTAAATTTTTATTTAGCTGAAGCTTATTTCCAACAAGCAAATTTTTCTGCTGCTTTAAAAAGTTATAATTCCATTAATCCCAATTCTGAATTATTAAAACAGCAAACTCTTTTAGGAAAATCATATACATATTTCAATCTTAAAGACTTTACAAATTCGATTTACTACTTCAATGAGTATTTATCAAAGTATAAGAATGACCCAAACACGAATGAATACACTCTCCGTCTTGCCGACAGTTATTTCGGGAATAAAAATTTTGCAAAAGCCAGTACTATTTATCGGGAATTATTTTCAAAAGAAAAAGCTGTCTTGAATAACGACCTCGCTTATTATCAATACGGACAGTCACTTTTTAAGTCGGGTAAAACAAATGAAGCAATAGATGCTTTTGAAAAACTTCAAGATAAATATCCTAGTTCAAAATACACAGATCAATCCCAGTATATAATTGGGTGGATCCATTTTCAGCAGAACGATTTTAATAATGCAATCCGTTCTTACAGATTACTCCTTAACAAATATCCTCGTTCATCCATGAGACCAATCGTTTATAATTCGATAGGAGACTCATACTACAATTCAGGTCAATACGATTCTTCAATCGTTTTTTATTCAAAAGTTTTAGCAGAACACCCGGCTACGCAATATATTTTTGATGCTGTCAGCGGAATTCAGTATGCTTATGTTGCTAAAGAACAACCCGATGAAGCAATTAAATTTATAGATCAATTCATAACATCAAATCCTAATTCGAAATACAGCGACCAGATATATTTTAAGAAAGGTGATCTCTACTATAGTATCCAGGATTATAATTCAGCAATAAGATCATATAAAGAGTTTATAGCAAACTATCCGAATAGTTCACTCGTACCGAACGCATATTATTGGATTGGTAAAAGTGCGGCTAATATGAAAGACGAAACAGAAGCAATAAATAATTTTACTGCTGCTAAAGCTCGCTCGCTGAAATCAGAGATTGGTATTTCTTCAGTTATAGAATTAGCTAGAATTTATTCTGATAAAAAACAATACTCATCAGCTGTAAATGTGTTGAAAGAAGCTTCAGACGCAGTCCCCACCTCAAATCGTGTTCCCGAATTGTTATATCAGCAAGGTGTTAATCAAGCAAAGGACAATAAAATTGGTGAAGCATCTTCAACATTCGATCAGATCATAACTTATTATGATGGTTCGATCTTCGCATCCAAAGCAAAAGTAGAATTAGGCGTAATTGAATTGAAGAATAACAATTATGAGAATGCACAAGCGCTTTTTAAGGAAGTCAGTGAAAAGAGAACAGATGATATTGGTGCAGAAGCGCAATATTATTACGGAGTATTATTATATAATCAAAATAAAATTGAAGATGCGATCACATCCCTTGTACGCGTGCGTTCTGTTTTTGCTGCTTACGACGAGTGGTATACAAAATCATTATTAAAGCTGGGCGATTGCTATGTAAAGCTTAAGGACAAAAAGCAAGCACGGGAAATGTACCGCGCAGTTCTAAGCAGACATAATTCCGGAGAATTTGCAGACGAGGCAAAGAAGAAGATCAAACAATTATGAAAAAATATTTTATTCTAATAATATTATTCTTTAGCACATTTCTGTTTGCTCAAACGGAACAGCAAAGTATTGAACTACCGGATTTTGTAATTACCGGAAGACAGAATATTGATATACCAATAGCTGTTAAAAAGAAACCGGATTTAGTTTCAACAATTTCCAAAGATTTCTTAACACCACAATATTCACCGGAAGAATTCCCCTTATTATTTTCTTCCATGCCGGTCCAGATTCAACCCGGTATTAAACTTTTTGATGATTATTATAACGGAACTATTAAAATTCAAGCCGGCAGATATTCACTTCCGACCGGTATGCTAAGTATTAATCAAAATTTAGATAATTATATTTTCAATGCACGTGTTTGGGGATCAAATATACAAGAGTACATTTCAAACTCAGGCTATAATAATATAGGGTTCTCATTAAGTAATGAATTATTCTTAAGTACAAGATCAGTTTTTCTGCCGGGCTCAAAAATCAAATTAGCAGCAGAATATTTCCGCGATTCATATCATCTATTTGCAACAAAGAATCCGTCTTTTTTACGTGAGCGGAATAACGGTTCGGCAAATTTTTCTTTAGTGAGTTCATATAACCGCTGGATTAATTTTGGTTTTAGTCTTACCGGAAATATATATTCATTAAGTGAAAGCGGATTGAAAGAAACAAACTTAAATGCTAATGGTTTATTCGAATTCAAATTAAACAATTTTACTATCGGCGCGATAGGGAATTTTAAAAAGCAGTCACTTGAAAAAAATATTAGCGGTAATAATGGAAGCAGTTTTTATTTAATCGAGAGTTATATAAAAATATTACCAATCCGATCTTTACTATTAACTTTAGGAATTGATTATGCATCGAACTCTTCGAATTCGTTTTTTTCACCCTTTGGCTTATTTGAATTTAATTTTGATAAAGGGTTCACTCTTTCCGGTGAATATAAACCGCATGTGGACTACTTCAATACAACAGATATTTTTAATATTAACCGATACTTTAATCCCGGTGTGAATGATAATGTATTTCTTAAAAATAAAACTGACTTAAGTATTTTATTGAAGTACGAGTATAAAAAAATGTATTCATTATCTTTATCCGGCGGGTATTCAAAAATTGAAAATTATTTTTATTTTGAAGATGCAGTAGATATCGGCAAATTTGATTTATTTGTTCTTCCCGAAGTATCAATCTTTTCTGCCGGAATAGATTTTATTATAAATCCATCTTACTACGGTACTTTTTCAACAAATATTAAATTCAAAGATGTAAAAGATAATTTTGATAAGAATGTTCCATACGAGCCCAAGATTTCATCAAGTATTTCTTACGGTTACAATTTCAGTACAAATTTTGGGTTCAATGTAAAATATTTATTGGAACTAAATACTTATACTGATATAATTAATGCAAATAAATTAGACAATTATCACAATATTTCTTTTTCGCTGTTTTATGAATTATTAAAAGGATTTAAACTTACAGCCGACTTTCAAAATATTTTGAATCGAAGTAACTTTGTATGGAAACAATATCAAGAAAAACCTTTTGATCTACTTTTTGGTATTGAATACAGATGGTAAATGAGTAAGAAGTAAAAAAAATGAAATTAGCCGAACTGCAAAAAAAAGTAACCGATGTCCTCGGAGTTTCCATATCTCAAAAAGAATTATCATTTGAGATATTTATAGAAAACATTTCCGAGGTTCTTGGAGAAGGAATTACTTTAAAAGTTCCTCGTATCGGGTTTTTCCAGCAAAAAGTTATTTTAACCGGTTTTGATGTAAGTCAGTTAATATTTTCCCCACTCCCTGAAGATTTTACTCATGAAACTCATAATCTTTATTTAACAATTGAGGTTCTTCCCAAAGTAAAAACCAAACTTGAATTTGATGCTACAGTATTCAGCATTGGTGTTGGAAAACCTCTGCTGCCTCTATCAATAGATGAATTGCCGGATACTGAAACTTCTTATGCAATGTTGAGAAAATCAATCGAAGAAAGAGTTAAAGAATTAATCGCTGATTCAGATCAAATTCCAAACTTTAGTATATGGGATGATTATTATAAATCACCAGAAGAA
>Ga0265292_1003219_pt1 | contig 10235 bp, 4 predicted proteins | sample Munlanlewell296A_FD_189080 | JGI IMG/M metagenome (GOLD analysis project Ga0265292, IMG submission 189080) | Leachate microbial communities from a municipal landfill in Southern Ontario, Canada - Leachate well 296A | ecosystem: Engineered > Solid waste > Landfill > Unclassified | place: Canada... | reverse complement strand
CTTGCGACCTGCATAGATGGCGCTCGCGCTACCGACGGCGGAGTAGTGGATCCGGAAGTTCCCCCCGCCTAGGTCGAGGGCGCTCGGGAGGGCGACCCGCTGGTGCTCGCCCGGGAGGTTTAGATCGGGCCGAAGGACGACGCCGTCCCTCGTCCACGCGATTCCGTCCGGGCTCCGCGCCCGGCAGATGTCCGGGTCCGCGCCGCACGTGTACCACATCACATAGCCGGTCGGGGTGCGGGCCACGGAGGGCATCCGCGGTCCGACCGCCGCGTCGATACCCGGGCTCGCGGTGAGCACAGTGCCCGTCCGCGTCCCGTTCAGGCCATCCTTGGACGCGGCGCGCCGGATTGTCGAGTAGGTCCCATCGTAGGTCGAGTACCACATCGTGTAGGCGGTGCCACTCCAATAGACGCTGGGAGCATAGACGAAGTAGACCCCGCCGCCCTCGCCCGCGGCCGTTAACGCAATCCCGGTGGACAGCCAGGTGACACCGTCCGCCGAGGTCGCGACAAGGATGGAATAGGAACCCGTCGCGGAGTCGTACCCGCTGTAGTAGATGCGGAACTGGGAATTCACGACGATTGCATCCTCATAATTGGCCGCGCCCGAGTCTGCGCTCCCCGGGAGGCCGGCGGGGAGGACCGCCGCGTGGTCGGTCCACGTCAGGCCGTCTGAGGACGTCGCCAGGCCGATTCCCGTCCCGAAGCCCGGGCTCTCCATGTAGTCGAGGTCGTTGGCGGAACCGTTTCGTACGATTGACGAAGCGCCAGCGCCCCGGGATGGGGCCAGTTGTAAACCGATTCGGGTGACAGGCTAAGGGCCCAGGATGATGGAGCCCGGGGTAAAGGTGACCCCTTGGAGGGCGGACACCGAGGAGAGGTCGGCGAATCCGTCCGTCCATTGGCCGGTCGCGCTGGCCGCATCGAAGGTCGTCGCAACGGGGAGGACGCCTATGCCGACGAGCAAGAGCCAACGAGAACCGGCCCGAGGGTTCAAGCCATCTCCCGAGGAATACATGCTCCCTGTGGGCCATAATCGTATTTACGAGTGCGACCCGAGGCCCATGCCCTTTTGTCAATTCGACGCCTCGGAGCCCCGCTACGTTTTTATAGCCATCACCGCCTTTCGCGTCCCCGTCCGACGCCGGTCGGACATCAGAAGGGTGCTGATGGGATGGGTGTAATGGCCTTCAGTGCTCACCTTCGCGTCGACGGGTGAGACCTTGTTCCTGAAAGAAATCCAGATGGAGAACTTCAAGTCCTTTGGCCGCAAGATCACGGTCCCGGTCCTGCAGGGCTACACGTCCATCACGGGCCCGAACGGCGCCGGGAAGAGCAACATCTCGGACGCGATTCTGTTCGTCCTCGGTCCCAAGAGCTCCAAGGCGATTCGCGCGGGGAAGCTCACGGACCTCATCTGGAACGGCGGGAAGGACAAGAAGGGCGCCGGCTACTGCCAAGTCAGCCTCGTCTTTGAAAACTCGGACCGGACGATCCCCATCGAGGCGGACGAGGTCAAGCTCACGCGATACATCGGTCTGAGCCCCAGCGTGGAGGGCGGCTACAACTCCTACTTCTACATCAACGACCGCAAGTCCTCCCTATCCGAGTTCGACTCCCTCCTCGCCCACGCGCGCATCAGCGCGGAGGGGCACAACTTCGTCCAGCAGGGGGACATCCAGAAGATCGTCTCCATGTCCACGACCGACCGCCGCCGGATGCTGGACAACATCGCCGGGATCACGAAGTTCGACGACGACATCGCCCAGGCGGAGGGCAAGCGCAAGGAGACCGAGGAGAACCTGGACCGCATCCGGATCATCCTCGAGGAGATCGACAAGCAGATCCAGCAGCTCGCCACGGACCGGGAGGGCGCGCTGAAGTACAAGGAGCTCAACGACCGCCTGACGACGGCCAAGGCGCAGCTGGCCTACAAGAACCGCGAACTCATCGAGCGGCAGATCGTCGGCACGAAGGAGCAGGTCGCGAAGCACGAGGCGGACCTCTCGAAGCTCCTGGAGCAGAAGGAGGAGCTGCGGAAGGAGATCGAGGACGCCCAGGCGCGCCTCGGTGCACTCGAACAGGAGATCGCGGACCGGGGCGGCGAAGAGGCGAAGCAGCTCAAGGAGAAGCTCGACGGGCTGCGCATCGAGCGGGCGCGCGCATCCGACGGCATTGAGACATCCAAAGAGACCCTCAAGCAGATCAAGGTCGAGGCCGCGGACGGCACGAAGGAGCGGGCCAAGGTCCTCAAGGAGATCGAGGCCCTCGAGCGCGAACACGGGAACGTAGAGAAGCGCATCTCCGAGCTCGAGGACGCCGTGAAGGCCGTGGACGTGGACCTCCATGAGATCGACGAGAAGGCCTCCAGGGGCGACGCGAAGGTCCTCACGATCCAGAAGGAGATCATCGCCCTGAACAAGCAGGTCGACGAGATCGAGGAGAAGCTCAAGGGCGTCGTCCTCGAGGGCGACCGCACGAAGGACATGATGCAGCGTCTCGAATCGGAGATCGCCCAGCTCGAGGAATCCCGCAAGCAGTACCAGACCGAGTTCGACGACGCGGACTGGCAGCTCAAGGAGCTCAAGTCCCATTCCAAGGAATCGGGCAAGAGCCTGCAGAAGCTCCAGCAGGAATTCTACGAGAAGCGGAACCAGGAGGCCAAGCTCTCCAGGGAGCAGACCGAGCTCCAGCAAGCGATCCTCACCCTCACCCGCCAGTACGCCCAGCTCAAGGCCGAGGCCGACGTGGCGGAGAACTTGCGCAAGGGCTACACCGCCGCCGTCTCCTCGATCCTCGAGGCGCGGGAAACCGGCACGATCAAGGGCATCCACGGCACGGTGGCGCAGCTGGCCCACGTGAACCCGCAGTACGAGACTGCGATCGTCACGGCCGCGGGCTCGCGTATGCAGGCGATCATCGTCGACAATGACAGCGTGGCCGCGGAGTGCATCGACTTCCTGAAGAAGCGGAAGATCGGCCGCGCGACGTTCCTTCCCCTCAACAAGATGCTCGTCGGGAAGCCGCGGGGCAAGGCGATCCTCGTGGCGAAGGAGTGCCTCGGTTTCGCGATCGACCTGTGCCAGTTCGACGAGAAGTACCGCGACGCCTTCTTCTACGTCTTCGGCGACACCCTCGTCGTCCAGAACCTGGACGAGGCCCGCAGGTGGATGGGCGGTGTCCGCCTGGTGACCGTCAGCGGCGAGCTGATCGAGGCCAGCGGCGCGATGATTGGCGGTGAGGCCGAGAAGTCCTCGGTGCGCTTCGGCCCCTCGTCTGCGAACGAGCTCGAGAAGGTCGCCGGGAAGCTGCGGGAGGCGCAGGCCCAGGCCGAGCAGGTCGGCTCCCGCCTGGAGGACCTGCGGCGGGAGATCCTGGAGGTGGAGGGCCAGCTCAAGGACACGGGGAGCAAGACCGGCGTGGCGGAGGTCAAGCTCGGTTCCCTGGAGGCCAAGCGCAAGGAGTACCAGGGCAAGCTCAGCGCGGTGGACAAGGACCTGGAGGACCGCAAGGCGCGGTTCAAGGAGGCGCAGAAGACCGCCCAGCGGATCCAGGAGGACCTGGAGAAGTTCACGAAGGGGCTCGAGTCCCTCCGGTCCAAGCGGGACGAGCGAAAGAAGGCGGTCATCGACGCGACGCCTCAGCAGATTTCCTCGCGCATGAAGGAGCTCATGGCCAAGCGCGCATCCCTCTCCGACGAGCTCAACCAGCACCGGTCCAAGCTGGACGCCATGGCGACGCAGACGCAGGTCCTCGGGGACCGTAAGGCCGAGATCGAGGCTCGCCTCTCCACACTGGACTCGCAAAAGAAGGAGCGCGAGGGGCGCATCGGGAACTTCGAGGAGTCCCTCGGCCGGCTGGAGAACGAGATCCGCGGGCTCGAGAAGATGGAGGCCCAGATGGGCAAGAAGCTCAAGGACCTCCAGGACGCCCGGGACGCGGCCTACCGGGAGAAGACGGACCTCGAGGGCGGCTTCGACAAGGTCTCCCACAAGATCGAGACGAAGGACGATTTCATCCTCAAGCTCCAGACGGAGCTCAAGGTCCAGGAGGAGCAGCTCGCCGAGGCGGACCGCATCATGAAGGAGATGGCGGTCGAGCTCAAGGAGATGAAGCTCCCCACCCTAGAAACGCTCAAGCAGACGATCTCCGAGTGCGAGACCCAGATCACGGCCCTCGGCCCGATCAACATGCGCGCGCTGGAGGACTACGAGGCGCAGCAGACGAGGCACAAGGAGCTCGACGAGGAATACAAGCGCCTCGAGGGCCAGCGCCAGGAGCTGATGAACCTGGTGGCCCAGCTCACGGAGAAGAAGAAGGAGGGCCTCTCCAAGGTCTTCGTCGCAATCAACGAGAACTTCAAGCACGTGTACGCGGAGCTCTCGGATGGTGGCGAGGCCGAGCTCATCCTGGAGAACGCCGAGGACCCCTTCCAGGCCGGGCTCATCGTGAAGGTGCGCCCGCCGAACAAGAAGGTCCTGCGCCTCGAGGCCCTCTCCGGCGGCGAGAAGTCCCTCGTGTCCATGGCCTTCATCTTCGCCATCCAGGAGTACGACCCGTCGCCCTTCTACCTGCTCGATGAGATCGACCAGAACCTGGACGCGGTCAACGCGGAGAAGGTCGCGCGGATGATCAAGCACAACACCGCCACGGCGCAGTTCGTCCAGATCAGCCTGCGCAAGGTCACCCTGAAGGAGGCGGACCACATCGTCGGCGTGACGATGACGCCCGAGTCCATCTCCGAGGTCATCATGCGCGTGAACCTGGCGGACATCGAGGACGAGAAGCCCACGGAGGCGATCCCGGCATGAGCGAGAACTACCAGGCGATCCTGAACCACCTGCTGTTCCACAAGGCCCTCGTCAGCGAGACGGACGACGGGGAGCGCTTCAACCGCTACCTGACCGTGCTCGACGAGATCGACCAGGGCATGCACGTGGCGGTCCGCGACCCCTTCGATAAGTCCGTCGTCGCGGCCTTCGAGCTCGCCCTCGAGAAGCACATGGATCCCTGGGAGATCGACCTCGTCGAGTTCACGAAGCTCTTCCTGAACAAGGTGAAGAAGGACGGCACCGTGAACTTCGTGACCGCAGGCAAGCTCGTCTTCCTCGCCTGGTCAATCCTCAAGCTCCAGAGCGACAAGGTCCTGCTCGACGCGATGCCGCCCGACGCGGAACCGCCCGCGGAGGCCTGGGACCTGGACATGTACCGCGACCCGGAGGACTTGGACTACAACCATCTCGTCCTGGATGGAGGCAAGATCCCCCTCAGCGAGGCGATCCGCCGCGAGGGGCGCCGCGCCGTCACCCTGATGGAGCTCATGGACGCCTTCGACGAGGCCCGCCGCGAGGCGGAGATCCAGATGCAGCTCAACGCCCTGCGGGCCCAGGCCGCCAAGCGCTTCGCTCCGAACTTCCACCAGAAGGTCCACGGGGAGGACCTGACCGAGGACATCGGCGTCACCTGGGCGAGGCTCGCCCAGTTCAACGGCGACCCCATCCCGATGCGGTCCCTCACCGCGGGCGGCGTCTGGGACGAGGTCACGGTCTTCATGTCCCTGCTCTTCCTCGCCCAGCTCCGCAAGGTCAAGCTGTGGCAGAAGAGCGTCCCGTATGGAGAAATCTTCGTGAAGCGCCTGTCCATGGAGGAGAGCCTCGCGGAGGATGAACTGCTCGCGATCCACGCCCTGACGCCGAAGGCCGCGCCCACGGCCACGGAGCCGGGGGTGAGCTCGTGAACGACCGCTCGATCGTCGAGGCCGCCCTCTACTCGAGCGGCAAGACCCTGACCCTCGACGAGCTCATGCGCGTCACGGGCTTCGACGAGGCCGCCGTGAAGGCGCACCTGCGCGCCCTCGCCCGGGAGTACACGAAGCGGGGGAGCGCGATCGAGATCGCCCAAATCGGTCCGAAGTGGACGATGCAGATCCGGTCCGAATACACGGACCGCGCGCGTGTCTTCGCGCCCCCGGAGATCGACCGGGACCTCCTGAAGACCGCGGCCCTCATCGCCTACCACCAGCCGATCCTGCAGAGCGACCTCTTCGACATGATCGGCGAGAAGGTCTACGAGCACACGAAGGCCCTCGAGGACCTCCGGCTCATCTCCCGCAAGCCCTCGGGTCACTCGCTCGAGCTCACGACGACGCGGTACTTCGCGGAGTTCTTCGGCCTGAAGACAGCGAACCGGGAAGGCGTTCGCAAGATCATGGCCGAGCGGGCGGGCATCCCGTACAAGGGGAAGTCGGCGCAGACCGTCGAGGAGCTCGCCCCGAGCGGCGAGCCGACGGCTCCTTCGCCCGATTCGCCGCCGGCGGACCCTTCGGCCGAGGCCCCGGCGGTGACCGGGGACCCCGCGCAGGCGTAGGATCCCGGACTCGTCCCCTCCAAGGGCCAACGACTATCGCCCATGAGAACCAGGGGCTAACCGCTTTATAAGCTCGGACCCGTGGCCCGCCTTCGAGAGTCCTCGGAGGACGAGCCGAGGCCAGACCGTCGAACGAGCGGAGCTCCGAACCGTGAGCGGGTACCTGCGGGACAGCCAGCTGCGCCGGCAGCTGGAGGAGAAGGTCAAAGAGGCCACCCGGACGCGCCAGGCGGCAGAGGACGGTCTCGAGGCCGCACGAGAGGTCATCGACGCGGCCCGCAGGATCGACGCGAACGTGGTCGAGGCGGAGAAGGTCCTCGCGGACGCGACCGCCGCCATGGGTTCCAAGGATTACAGGCTCGCCGCGGAGAAGGCCGCCGAGGCCACGGAACGCGGCACGCGGATCTACCGCGAGCGGGGCTCCGCGATCCTCGGGTCGAGCGCGAACCTCGCCGCCCTCGCAAAATCCGTCGGCGCGGACGCCTCCGAGGCGGAAGAGGCCTTGGCGAAAGCCCGAGACGCCCTCGGCGGCGACGACCTTCCAACGGCAATCGATCTGGCGAAGAGGGCATGGAAGAAGAGCGAGAAGTCCCTGTCCGAGCATCTGTCCAGTTCCTTCTCCAAGGTCCAGGCCCTCATCCTGTCCGCGAAGAACCTCGGGCGGGACGTCGCCCCCGTGGAGGATTTGCTCTCCCGCGCCCGCACGGCCATGGAGGGCAATAACTTCCAGTCCGCGCTGGACTTCACCAAAGAGGGCCTCGACACGATCACGGAAGACCTCACGTCCGCGATGACGAAGGAGGTCCGCGAGGCGGAGGACCTCATCCGCGCGGCCCAGGAGCTCGGGGCCGACGCCACGAAGTCCACGACGCTCCTCGAGCGCGCGAAGACCGACGTGGGCAACCTGGAGTACGAGAAGGCGAACAACGCTCTCCGCCAGAGCCGCGCCGAATCCGAGAAGGCCCTCCAGAAGAGCCTGGAGGGCAAGTTCGCCGACTTCACGAAGTTCATCGACGAGGCCCGGGCCATCGGCGCGGACCCCTCGGCCGCGCAGGAGCACTTCTCCGAAGCCGAGGTCGCGATCAAGCAAGGCAAGTACAAGGCGGGGGCCCAGCTCGCGAAGCAGGGCTTCCAGGCCCTCCAGGACGCCCAGTTCCAGCGCGTCGTCCAGACGATCGGCGCGTCGCGGGAGAAGTTCGTCGCCGCGGTGAACATGGGCGTCGACCTCAAGGACGCGATCTCCAACCTCAACAACGCGCGCCAGGCGCTCCAGCGGAGCGCCTTCCGCGAATCCCTCGATTGGGCGCACAAGGCCGACGACGCCGTCGACCATGCGGTCGGCCGGATGCGGCGCATCCAGGAGCGCCTCAAGGAGCTGCACCGGGCCTTCGCCCAGGCCGAGGCCATGGGCGTGTCCGCGGTCGCCGCGCGCCGCGCCGCGGAGCGGGCCCGGGGGGCGTACCAGGGCCGTGATCTCGACGGCGTGGAGCGGGATATCGACACCGCCAACGAGGAGCTGCGCAAGGCCGAGCGGGAGGAGGTCATGCGCTCCATAGAAGGGGCCGAGTTCATCCTCACGATGGGGGAGCAGAACGGCGTGGACCTCTCGGATGCCTCGAAGTTCCTCGAGGACGCCATCGTCGCCACGAAGGCGAACGAGCACCGCCGGGCTTTCGACCTGGTCGCCCAGGTCCAGGCCAAGGCGGAAGAGTCCCTCAAGAAGCACGTGGCCGACCGGACGGCGGTCCTTCGGAACGCGATCGTCCACCTCGGCCCCGACGGCGATTCCCTCAAGGTCTTCATCGTGCGCGCCGAGACGTCGACCACGGCGCGAGATTTCGAAGGCGCCCTCCGCCATCTGGAGGAAGGCCGCCAGTTCGTCGAGGACCGCGACCGCAAGGAGGCCGAAGGGGTCGTCGAGTCCCTGGGTCTGGCGGTCCAGATGGGACTCGACCTGGGAGCCAACGTGACTTCGGAAGATGCCCTCTACAAGGATCTCAACGGTGCCCTCGGCCGCGGGTACGTGGCCGACGTGGTCGCAGCCCGCGACAAGGTGCAGGCAACCCTGGCCGTCTCCGCGGAGAACCTGACGCGCCTCGTGCAGGGCCGCATCAACACGGCCCAGGGCCTCAAGATTGACGTGGAGGAGATGTCCGAGTACTGGCGACGGGCGCGCATGGCCCTCGGGGTCCAGAACTATCTGGAAGGCTTCCGTCTCCTCAAGGAGGCGAACGACCGCGCGGGCAGGGCCACGGCCCTGCACCGCCAGGCCCACAACGCCCTCTCCAGCGCCGCCGCCTTCGTGGCCGAGGCCAGGAAGCGGAACGTGGACGTGATCAAGGTCGTCGAGATGCTCGTGGACGCGAAGAAGGCCTTCGAGCGGCTCGACTACGAGCAGACCGTGGACCTCGCCGGACAGGCGAGGGCAGAGACAGAGAAGCTCACGGTCCTCTACACGGCGGCCCAGAAGATCCTCCTGAACAGGGAGCGCATGGAGCTCGCGACGAAGCTCGGGATCGATGCGCCCCACCTGCGCGACCTCGCCTCGGGCGCCAAGGAGGCCATGAAGGCCAAGGCGTACGAGAAGGCGGTCCAGCTCGCGACGCGCTGCGACGAGGAGTTCGACGGCCTCATCCGCGAGAAGGTTATCGGCCTCCTGACCGGGTCCGAGTCCATGGCCGGGTCCGTGGAGGGCGTGAACCTCGCGACGGTCAACGACGAGATGATCCGCGCCCGCCAGGCCCTGGAGTCCGGCGAGCTGGGCCAGGCCGTGGACCTCGCCCTCCATCTCCAGGAGCAGCTCGAGAAGCTCAAGAAGCAGGGTGAGGAGGCCGAGGGCGCGATCCGCCACGTGCATGAGCTGATCGCCGACGCGGAGGCGATGAACCTCGACGTGCCCAGCACGATCACCCTCCTCGACAAGGCGGAGCGGGCCTACCGGATGGGGCATTTCGAGGAGGCCCTGGACCATGTGTCCCAGGCCGACGCGGAACTCATCCAGGAGCGGGACCGCGGGATCGCCGTGATGATGCGCCGCTTCGAGGAGTCCATCGAGCGGGCCCGCAAGGAAGGCACCGATACCCGCTCCGCGGAGAGGCTCTTCGAGCGTTCCCGCGAGTTCTTCCGGGCAAAGAAGTACCGCCAGGCCCTCGCGACCGCCCTGCAGAGCGAGGCCGAGGCCGAGCGCGTCGCCTTACAGCAGGTCATGGCCAAGCAGGCCGTCGAGACGATCGAACGGAAGCTAAGGGCCCTCGCGCGTCCAGCGCCGAGCGTGGACCGGATCGCCGAGGAAGCCCAGGCGGCCTACGGCAAGGGCGACTACGTCAAGGCCCTCGACACCGCGATCCGGGCATCCGACGCCCTCGCGGACTTCCGCCTCGCCTTCGAGGAGACCCAGGAGGTCCGCATCCGTGCGACCGCGCTTCGGCAGACGGCCCGCGACATCGGCGCGGAGGCCTACAAGCTCGACACGTACATCCAGGAAGGCGACACGGCCCTCGAGGCCGGAGACGTGGCCTCGGCCCAGGCGTCCTACGCCCAGAGCCTCGAGTGGGGCGTGGGCCTCGTTCGGGCCCACCTGAAGGATCTCCTGGGCCAGGCGGAGGAGATGGCCGCCACCTGCAAGAAGCTCGAGATCGATGCCACGCCGATTCTGAACCGCCTCTCGGAGGCGCGGACCCGCATCGACTCCGAGGACTTTGCCGGAGCCTTCGCGCGGATCAAGGAAGGCCGCGACGCGGCCCAGGCCGCCCTAGGTGCGCGCCTGAACGAGGCCATCCAGGAGGCCGCGGACAACGTGGCCCACGCGAAGAGGCTCGGGACGGACGCGACCAGCGCGGAAGATCTCCTGCGGGAGGCGAACGAGAA
>Ga0265292_1003218_pt1 | contig 10238 bp, 10 predicted proteins | sample Munlanlewell296A_FD_189080 | JGI IMG/M metagenome (GOLD analysis project Ga0265292, IMG submission 189080) | Leachate microbial communities from a municipal landfill in Southern Ontario, Canada - Leachate well 296A | ecosystem: Engineered > Solid waste > Landfill > Unclassified | place: Canada... | reverse complement strand
GACCATTTCCGTTCCGTTCGGTGAACCATGCTCGAAGTTTAGCACAGGCTGATATCGCTCCTCAGCCACGACGCCTCACTCCGCACGCGATCAGTCTGCCTGTTTACGCAAGAAAGATGGGATGTCCAAGGTGTCCACGCCAGACTGTCTCATCGCTTCCACTGCTTCGCGGTGACGGCCGGTACGGATGACGGCCGGCATATCCAACTCGCTGTAGTCGATGGTTGGTGCATCATGTGTGCCGGTACGCAATTGCTGTTGCGGCACGAGCACGGGTTTTAGTTGCTGTTTACGCACCACAGAACCCAGACCTGTTGCCACGATAGTCACGCGCATCTCATCACCCATGTCTTCATCGAACACGGAACCGACGATGACGGTCGCTTCGGAAGCGGCGAACTGGAAGCAGTTCATCACTTCGTGCAACTCTTCCAAAGTCAGGTTGCTGCTAGAAGTGATGTTGACCAACACACCGCGCGCGCCGGAGAGGTCGATGTCTTCCAACAATGGGCTGGCGATCGCTTGCTCAGCGGCACGTTGTGCGCGACCTTCGCCGGAAGCGGAAGCTGCGCCCATCATCGCCATACCGTTCTCGGACATCAGCGTGCATACGTCAGCGAAGTCCACGTTCACCATGCCGGGAACATTGATGACTTCGGCGATACCAGCCACCGCGCCTTGCAATACGCCATTCGCGGCCTTGAACGCTTCTGGCAAGGTGGTCTTGCCGCCCAGCACTTCCATCAGTTTCGCGTTCGGCACGATGATGAGAGAGTCGACGTTAGCCGCCAGCTCTTCGATACCTTGTTGTGCCAATGCCATGCGCTTGCCTTCGAACACGAAAGGCTTGGTGACCACAGCGACAGTCAGAATGCCCATCTCCTTAGCCACTTGCGCCACGATAGGTGCAGCACCTGTTCCTGTGCCTCCACCCATACCTGCAGTGATGAACACCATGTTCGCGCCACGAATCATGTCGGCGATACGCTCACGGTCTTCTTCCGCCGCCGCTTGACCGACGGCTGGCTTGGCACCTGCACCCAAGCCTTTGGTCAACGCGGCGCCGATCTGCAACTGGATGCCCGCCTTGCTGCGTTTGAGTGCTTGCGCATCGGTATTGATTACGATGAATTCGACACCTTGCACGCCTTGCTCGATCATGTGGTCGATCGCATTGCCACCGCATCCACCCACGCCAATCACCTTGATCACTGCCCCTTCAGGTTGTGCATCTAAGAGTTCGAAAGCCATCATTTTCTCCTTTAGTTAAAGTCCGATACAAAATACAAAATTTCGAAATACAAAAAATCAAAACACCCCAATCAAAAATTCCCTTTGAACCAATCCTTCATCTTTTCCAGCACATCCTTGAACGAACCCGAATTCACGCGCGACACTTCATTCCGCTGATACCGCTCCAAGCCATACACCAACAGACCTACTCCCGTCGCATATCGCGGCGTCTTAACCACTGAGGACAAGCCGCCGATATTGCGCGGCAATCCCAATCGCACCGGCAGATGGAATATCTCTTCTGCCAACTCCACCATGCCTTGCATGGAACTGCTGCCGCCGGTGATGACGATGCCGGATGACAACAGATCTTCATATCCGCTGCGACGCAACTCGGTCTGCACCAAGGAATAGAGCTCTTCGATGCGCGGCTCGATCACTTCGGCCAACGTCTGGCGCGACAACATGCGTGAGCTACGTTCGCCCACGCCAGGCACTTCGATGGGCGCATCGTTGGCCAACTGCCGCAGTGCACAGCCATATTTGATCTTGATGTCTTCCGCATCCTTAGTCGGCGTGCGCAAGGCCATCGCGATGTCGTTGGTGATCTGGTCGCCCGCGATAGGGATGACTGCGGTATGACGGATCGCACCGTTGGTGAAGATCGCCACATCGGTCGTACCACCACCGATGTCGATCAGACACACGCCCAATTCCTTCTCGTCATCCGCCAACACCGCCTTGCTCGATGCCAAGGGCTGCAAGATCATCTCGTTCACTTCCAAACCGCAGCGATGTATGCACTTCAATATGTTCTGCACCGCAGATACCGCACCCGTGACGATATGGATCTCTACCTCCAGACGCATACCGCTCATGCCCAATGGCTTTTTGATCCCCTCTTGTCCATCGATGCTGAACTCCTGCTCTAGGATGTGCAGGATCTGCTGGTCGCCTGGCAAGCTGATGGAGCTTGCCGTCTCGATGGCACGCACGACGTCGGTATGTGCGACTTCTTTTTCTTTGATCTTGATCATGCCGTGCGCGTTCGAGCTACGGATGTGTCCACCCGCGATGCCGGTGTACACCGTCGTGATCTTGCAGTCAGCCATCAACTCGGCTTCTTGCAAAGCCTGCTGGATGGTGCCGACCGTGGCGTCGATGTTCACCACCATGCCCTTCTTCATGCCGGACGACTCGGTCATGCCCGCACCAATCACCTCCAGCGTCCCTTCATCGGTCACCTCGGCCACGATGCACGCGATCTTCGACGTGCCGATGTCCAAGCCAACGATCAGATTCTTACTTTCTTTGCTCATCATTACTCCCTCAAACTTCACTGCCTGGCATATATGCCGAGAACCCGTTGCGATACCGCAAGTCCACTCGTCGCACCGTCTGCGCACTGACGGCCAAGCTATACGGATAGACCTTCACGAAACGCGCCAACCGCGCTTGCATCTCTTCTCGCCCCAACTCCAACACCATGCCGCCATCCAACTTGATCTGCCACGCGAAGCGGGGTGATAGACTGATCTGGCTGATCCTCTGCTGCATCGGTGACAAGGTCTCGCTCAACTCACCATACAATTTGGTCACCTGCAGCGCCGACTCAGGCTGACCGATAAAATCGGGCAACACTTCTGTCGTCTGTGCCGCGAACACTTCACCGTGCGTATTCACCAGTGCCGTCTTGTTCCAACGCGCCAGTGCCACATGCTCCTCGATGTCCACCTGCAATCCCCAAGGGAACTTGCGTCGCACACTCACCTTGCGTACCCATGGCAAAGTCTCGAACCCTTGGCGCGCACGCTCCAGATCGACGGTAAAAAAATTACCGCTCACTTGCTCATACACCACCTTCTGCAACTGCTCTTCCGACACGCGCTGTGGCGCTGCCACCAACTCCACCGTATTCAATGGGAACTCCGGCATACGCAACACATAGCGCACCGCCCCCACCACTACCAACATCACGCTCACGCCGAACAACAGATTGGCGATGCTGCGTAGAAGTCGGTGGTTATCCCACATGCGCAGACTCCAACACCTGCACCACGAGCTGCTCGAAACTGATACCCGCCTCACGTGCCGCCATCGGTACCAAGCTGTGGTCGGTCATACCGGGTGAAGTGTTCACTTCCAACAGATATGCGCTGCCATCCGTGCCTCGCAGGAAATCCACACGCCCCCAACCCTGCCCACCGATCACGGCGAAGCCTTGTTGTGCCAGTGCTTGCATCTCAGCCTCTTGCTCGGCACTCAGACCGCAAGGACACAGGTAGCGCGTGTCATCGCGCAAATACTTCGCTTCGTAGTCATAGAACTCGTTCGCGGGTTCGATCTTGATGACGGGCAAGGCTCGGCCATTCAAGATCGCTGCCGTGTATTCACCGCCACCGATGAATCGTTCTGCGATCACCAACTTGTCGTGCTTGGCTGCTTCCTCATAAGCGGCTTTCAGCTCGCTCACTTGTTTCACTTTGCTGATGCCTACACTTGAACCCTCGTTTGCCGGCTTCACGAACAACGGCAGTCCCAAGCGTTGCACCACTGCATCCCAATCGCTGTGCTCGTTCAACATCATGAAATCAGGAATAGGCAAACCCGCCGCTTGCCAGATCATCTTGGTGCGCCATTTATCCATAGCGATGGAGGAAGCCATCACACCGCTGCCGGTGTAGGGGATGCCCATCAACTCGAGCGCGCCCTGCACCGTACCGTCCTCGCCGTAACGTCCGTGCAGCGCGATGAACACGCGATCAAAGCGTTCATCCAGTAGGTTATGCAGGTCTCGTTTCGCAGGGTCGAATGCATGCGCATCCACACCACTGCGTTGCAATGCAGCCAATACCGCAGCGCCACTCTTCAATGACACTTCGCGCTCTGCAGAACGTCCGCCGAACAGCACCGCCACTTTTCCAAACTTACTCAAATCCGTTCTCCCACTATCTTTACCTCTGGCTGAAGTGCGATGCCGGTCTTCTGCAACACAGTCGCCTTTACTTCTTCGATCAAACATTCAATATCCGTCGCTGTCGCTTCGCCGATGTTCACGATGAAGTTGGCGTGCTTCTCCGACACTTGCGCACCACCGATGGTCTTACCCTTCAGCCCGCAACCTTCGATCAGCTTCGCCGCGTGATTTCCTTCCGGATTGCGGAACACCGAGCCCGAGTTGGGCAACTGAAGGGGCTGGCTGGCGCTACGTTTCTCCATCAACGCTTTGATGTCTTGGCGCGCCTTTTCAACATCGCCTGCTTCCAACTTCAACCACGCGCCGACGAAGTATTCATCGCTCGCCTCATGCAATGCGACATGGCGATAGCCGATGTCATATTCCTGCGGTGTGCGCTCCAGCAACTCACCACGGCGCGTCAACACTTGCACGCGCACCACCTTCTGCCATGTCTCGCTGCCGTAACAGCCCGCATTCATCGCCAACATGCCGCCCATCGTTCCGGGGATGCCGACGAAGAACTCCGCGCCGCACAGATTGTTGGTCGCCGCAAAACGCGCCAGCTTGGCACCCGCCACACCGGCCTGCACGTAGATCAGATCACCGTCCATGCGCAACTCGGCCAACGCTCCCAACATCAACAGCAACGTACCCTTGTATCCCCCATCGCGCACCAGCAGGTTGCTACCCAGACCGACCGCCATCAGCGGTTCATCAGCAGGCAATTGCTGCAAGAAGCGTTGCAGGTCAGCCAAATCCGCCGCTTGATACATACGCTTGGCGACACCGCCCGCACGCCAACTGGTATGGCGGCGCATATCGACATCGCAGCTCAATTCGCCGCGAAGTCCGTCTGCTGTGAACTGTGTCGGTTCGCTCATCTTCATTTCATCTGCTTGACCAGATTCGGCACGCCGCCGATGCTGCCCGCACCCATGGTCAACACCACATCGCCATCGCGCGCCATCTGCAGGATGGTCTGCGGCATGTCTGCGATGCTCTCGACGAATACAGCTTCGTTCTGCCCTGCCACACGCAAGGCATGCATCAAGGCACGACCATCCGCCGCGACGATAGGTTGTTCACCTGCCGCATACACTTCAGCCAGTGCCAATGCATCCACGCCAGACATCACCTTCACAAAATCTTCGAACAAGTCACGCGTACGGGTGAAACGATGCGGCTGGAAGGCCAGCACTAAACGCTTGTCAGGGAATGCACCGCGCACTGCCGCCAACGTTGCGCGCATCTCCACCGGGTGATGGCCGTAATCATCGATAAGCGTGAATGAGCCGCCGCTTGCCAGCGGGATCTCGCCATAGCGTTGCATACGACGTCCAACGCCTTCGAATTCCGCCAAACCGGCCACGATGGCTTCTTCAGACACTCCCACTTCCAGCGCGACCGCGATGGCAGCAAGTGAGTTCAACACGTTGTGCAAACCGGCCAAGTTGAGCGTCACATCCAGATCGATAGGCACAGTGTTGTGGCGGCACAAGGCAGTGAAACGCATCTTGCCGCCTTCGTGACGCACGTTCACCGCACGGATCTGCGCACCTTCACTGAAGCCATACGTCGTGATCGGTTTGCTGATCCGCGGCAAGATGTCGCGCACGTTCTCGTCATCCACACACAACATGGCGCGACCATAGAACGGTAGACGCTCGATGAAATCGACGAAGGCTTGTTTCAATTTATTGAAGTCGTGACCGTAGGTCTCCATGTGGTCGGCATCGATGTTGGTGATGACCGCCAAGATGGGAGTGAGGTAGAGGAAGGACGCATCTGACTCATCCGCTTCCGCCACGATGAACTCACCTGTACCTAGACGTGCATTCGCACCGCTGCTGTTGAGACGACCGCCGATGACGAAAGTGGGGTCGTAGCCACCTTTGGCTAACACGCTGGTCACCAACGAAGTCGTGGTGGTCTTGCCGTGCGTGCCTGCCACGGCGATGCCCTGACGCAAGCGCATCAACTCTGCCAACATCACGGCACGCGGCACGATGGGGATACGGCGTTCACGTGCTGCGACCACCTCAGGGTTGTCTGCCTTCACCGCCGTCGATGTCACCACTGCATCGGCGTCTTGCAGGTTGTTGGTGTCGTGACCGTAATGGATGGTCGCACCCAAGGTCTGCAAACGTTGGGTGACACCACTCTCTGCCAGATCGGAGCCACTCACTTGGAACCCCAAATTGAGCAACACCTCGGCGATACCGTTCATACCGGAACCGCCGATACCAACGAAGTGGATATGTTTGATCTTATGTTTCATGGTTTTCCTATCCCGCTAACGCAACACAAACTTGCGCCACTTGCTGTGTCGCATCCGGTTTCGCCAAGTTGCGTGCGGCTTGCGCCATCGCCAGCAACTTCTCTCTTGTCATCTCTCGCAGCAGTTGTGCCAACTTCTCTGCGTTCAATTCTGTTTGTGGCAACAACACCGCCGCGCCCTGCTCACTCAGGAAACGCGCGTTGTAGGTCTGGTGGTCGTCCACCGCGTGAGGGAACGGAACGAGCACACTCGCCACACCCGCTGCCGCCAACTCGGCGATAGTGAGCGCACCTGCCCGGCAGATCACCACATCGGCATTCGCGTACTGGTTCGCCATGTCGTCGAGGAACGCACGGATGTCTGCACTCGTTCCGGATTGCTCGTACAACTTTTGCACGGTCTCGAAATGCTTCTTGCCGGTCTGGTGCAATACCTTGGGACGCTCTGCTTCACTCATCAGCGCCAGCGCTTTCGGCAACGCTTCGTTCAAAGCCTGCGCACCCAAACTGCCCCCCACCACCAGCACGTTCAACTTGCCACTACGGTTCGCAAAACGCGCTTGCGGCTCAGCCACGGCCGCGATGTCCGCACGCACGGGATTGCCGCACCATGTCGTTGCCTTCAGCACACCAGGAAAGCCGCTCAACACGCGCGTGGATAACTTCGCTAACACCTTGTTACTCATGCCCGCGATAGAGTTCTGCTCATGGATGACCAGCGGACGACGCAAGATAGCAGCCATCAATCCACCGGGCAAAGTGATGTAACCGCCCATGCCCAGTACCACGTCGGGACGATGACGGAAGATGGCATCCGCACTCTGCCCCAACGCACGTAACAAAGTGAACGGCAACGTGAGCAAGCGCATAAGCCCTTTGCCCCGTACGCCGGAGAAGTTCACCCATGCGACGGGATAACCATGCTTGGGCACCAACTCGGCTTCCATACTTTTGGGCGCGCCTAGCCAAACGATGTTCCACCCTTGCACGCGCAACGCATCGGCCACCGCCAATCCTGGGTAGATGTGCCCACCGGTACCACCGGCCATGATGAGGATGGTGCGGCTCATATCGGCAACCCCTTGGCGACTCTGCGGTTTTGGCTACGACCGTCCCGCTGGGACTTAACTTGCATACGCAAGTTAGTCTTCGCCGAAACAGAAGGGTTGTTCACGATCAGCTTCATATTGGAAGTCCTTTCGCAACCCTTCTGTTTTCATAATCAATCCGCAGAAGCACCGCGATCGCGATCAGATTCACCACCACGCCACTACCGCCAAAACTCAGGAACGGCAACGTCAATCCTTTGGTCGGCAACACGCCCATGTTCACGCCGATGTTGATCATGGCTTGCACGCCCAGCCACACGGCAATGCCTTGTGCCACCAAGGCGGGGAACAAACGCTCCGACATCGCAGCCTGACGGCCGATGGCGAACGCCCGCACGATGAGCCATGCAAACAAGACCAGCACGGTAGCGACACCCACCAAGCCCAACTCTTCTGCAGTGACCGCCAGTAAGAAATCGGTGTGCGCCTCAGGCAGATAGAACAATTTCTCGACGCTGCCGCCCAGACCGACACCGAACCATTCACCACGACCAAAGGCGATGAGCGCATGACTGAGTTGATAGCCTTTGCCATATGGGTCCGCCCACGGATCCATGAAGCCGATGACGCGTTGCATGCGATATTCGGAAGAGAAGATGAGCGCAGCAAAAGCGAGCGGTAGCAACACCACCAGACCGCCGAAGATCTTGAGATTGAACCCGCCCAGCCACAGCGTGCACATAGCAATGGAGAGGATGACGACGAACGCACCCATGTCAGGCTCCAGCAGCAGCAGCGCGCCCACCAAAGCGATCACCGCGAACATCGGCAGGAAAGGTTTGAGCAGATGGTCTTTCACCGCACCTTTGCGCACGGCGTAATCGGCGGCGTACAACACGGCGAACAGCTTCATCAATTCGGATGGCTGTAGATTGATGACAACAAGAGAGAGCCAACGACGGCTGCCGTTGACTGATTTTCCGATACCAGGGATCAACACTAAAAGCAGCAAGACGACACCGAAGAGGAACAGGTAGGGCGCATATTTCTGCCAAGTCTGGGTCGGTACTTGGAAGGCGATCACCGCAGCGATCAAGCCGACCGTGATGAAGATGCCGTGACGTACCAAGTAATACGTCGCCTGATGGCCCGTGTATTTTCCTGCCTCGGCGGTGGCGATAGATGCGGAATAGACCATCACCAGACCGATGGCGAGCAAAGCCGCGACGATCCATGTGAGCGTGTCGTCGTACTCGGCCACGTTGCGGCGCGGAGGGTTCAGTGCGGCACTGAGCATGACGCCTCCACTTTCTTGACCGCCGCAATGAACGTCTCAGCGCGGTGCAGATAGTTCTTGTACATGTCGAAACTGGCGCAGGCGGGTGACATCAACACCGCATCACCGGCTTGCGCATGATCGGTGGCGAGTCGCACCGCCTCGTCCATGTCGCGCGCATTCACGATCGGTTTGCCGCAACCTTGCAAGGCCCTCTCGATGAGCGGCGCATCACGCCCGATCAGTACCGCAGCGCGCGCATGCTCCGCCACCGCCTCTTTCAACGGCGAGAAATCCTGCCCCTTGCCGTCGCCACCGAGGATGACCACAGCGGGTCGGCCCAATCCTTTTAGCGCGGCTTCGGTCGCACCGACGTTGGTGCCTTTGGAATCGTCGTAGTAGGTGACACCGAACAATTCAGCCACCTTCTCCACGCGATGAGGCAATCCTTTGAACGCGCGCAAAGCCTCCACGAGCGGCTCAAGTGGCATATCGAGAGCACGACACAGCGCCAATGCAGCGAGTGCGTTCGCCACGTTATGCAAGCCACTCACCTGCAACTCATCCGAGCGCAATATCTTGTGCGAACCGTGCATCAACCAGACCAAAGCGCCTTCGCGGCTGACACCCCAGTCGGCATCACTACTCGGTGGATTCAATCCGAAACTAATCTGTTTGCGCCCAGCGATCCGCATCGCTGCACTGCGCGCATCGTCCCGATTCACGACCTGCACGCCACCCCCGTGGAATATGCGCAACTTGGCAGCAGCGTAGCTATCCATGCTGCCGTCATAACGATCCAGATGGTCTTCGGTCACGTTGAGCACCACGGCAGCATCAGCATCCAAGCTGTGTGTCGTCTCCAGTTGGAAGCTGGACAATTCCAGCACCCATATCTGCGGTTGTTTCTCTTCACGCTCATGCAAAGCATCCAACACCGCTGGCGAGATGTTGCCCGCCACTTGTGTATCCAATCCAGCAGCGGCACACATCGCACCCACCATGCTGGTGACAGTAGTCTTGCCATTGGCACCGGTGATGGCGATGACTCTAGGTTTGGGCTGTGCTTGCTCGATCTCTTGCGCCAACAGCTCGATATCACCCACTACAGGGATGCCACGCGCGATGGCGCGCTGCACGAACGGATCCGCTAGCGGCACACCGGGACTGATGGCGATACGCTCGATACCGATCAAAGACTCGTCGCGGAAGGGACCGAAATGCGCATCCACTTGCGGCATCTCCTTGTACAGCGTGTCTGCACCCGGCGGGGTGGAGCGACTGTCCGCCACGCAGACTTGCGCACCTTGCGCCGTCAACCAGCGTGCGAGTGACAGCCCGGTCTCGCCGAGACCGATCACCAACACAGATTGATTGCGCAATTGATCCATCGTTTACCTTAGCTTGAGCGTCGCCAAACCGATCAACACTAACAGCATAGTGA
>Ga0265292_1003217_pt1 | contig 10241 bp, 7 predicted proteins | sample Munlanlewell296A_FD_189080 | JGI IMG/M metagenome (GOLD analysis project Ga0265292, IMG submission 189080) | Leachate microbial communities from a municipal landfill in Southern Ontario, Canada - Leachate well 296A | ecosystem: Engineered > Solid waste > Landfill > Unclassified | place: Canada... | reverse complement strand
CTGGCAACCAGCAAGGTGCCACGCACTCTAGCCAAAAATCCTAATAATACTGCTGTTAAACCACCAGCGGTAGTTGCGAGATAAGTTTTGGTAACTTCGTTTTTTTTATTTTGATCCGTTGCCAAACGATCATCCAAAACTTCATCCATATGACCAACGACATTAAAATCTTCCAATGAGCGTGGTAAAACCTGCCAACCGTCCTTACTTTCATTTAAAATACCAATTACTTCAACCTTATCGCCTTCTCTTAATTCCTGTTTATTTATTACAGCTCCTTTTTTAAAATAAACTACAATTTCTGCCTTACCATCATCCACATACATCAAATTACTTTTTATTTCCGTTATATCTCCAGAAACTTTGACCAACGAACCGAGCAATTCTTCTCCGATATCTTCCAGCTGTAAATCTATCGGCGTAATTATTTTATTGGTAGACAAAACATCTATCGCATATCTATTTTTTATTTTTATTCTTTTTATTTTATTAACCTCCGACACTTCACCACTCACAGAGATATAATCACCAATTTTTAATTCTGGGAAATCTTTTTTGTATTGATAAATTTGAAAACTAGTTTGTTCATCACTAATATAAAAAAATTGTTGTCCAAAAATTTTTGGCTCCACCGTTACCACCCCATACACTTTCAACCAATTAGAAGCTGTTTTGACAGATGCTATTTTAATTTCTTTTTTATCACTTTTGTCTATTTTCCATTTCACTACATCCACCTCTTGATCATTGGGCGATGTCAATCGTATTTCATCATCATTTTTATCAAAGCTAAGATGGTGAATAGACCTAAAAAATTTTAATGTCCCTGATGGTGAAATAATAGTACGTTCTGGTATATCATACTCTTTACCACTTTTATTTTTTATTTTCCATCCAGAAATATTTTGTGATTTATCTAAATAATTTTTTAATTCAATATATTCTGAAGAATCTTCTGTGCTGGTCACTTGATAATTACCAATTTTAATTTGAGCATTTTTAACAGAAAAACTCTGCCCAATATAAACTTTAAATTCTTTTTTACCAATCGTGCCCGCACTACTAGAAGCTAACACAGACACCAAATAAATTCCAGAACTAGCAAAGGAGTGTTCTGTCCAATATCCGGTACTGCTAGTATTGTCACCAAAATTCCAAATAAAATTTATGTCACCACCACGCGGATCAGCACTACCTTTTACACTAAAGACGCCAACCTCCCCAACATCCAAACCATACGGCCAATCAAGCTTCCAGCTTATATTCACCGGATCTTTTGTTTCCACCATTGAAGACTTAGAAGTGGTGGAAATTTTATTTGATTTAGTAGATGTCGCTAACACCAAAATATTATCAGTATTATTAGTGACAATACCACCTCCACCTGAATTATTATTTGAATTTATTAAGACTGGAACGACCAACTCATTGGCAAAATCAAGAGTAATTTTATTAGTAACCGCCCAATCACTGCTAGAATCAAAATCTTTTCCATCAATTTTTCTAATCAACGATTGTCCTTTTTCAGGAGCAGATAAAATTGCCACACCATAATCAATCTGATCAATCACATTATTATCTCTATCTCTTAAAATTACCAAATCACCGCTATTATTTAAATACCTATCAGTTAATAAATCTACTACCAACCAATCATGACTAAGAATCAAACCACTAAGTGGTTTGCATCCACTAACAGCGGAATCGCAAATTGATCCACCCAACAAATTTACCGTGCTGGAACCAACATTAAATAATTCCACTCGTTCATTTCCGTCAATTGGGTCAGAAATTACTTCATTTAATTTAATAAAACTCCAATCAAAAATACTGCTATAAGCAGTAGTCGTGGAAAATTCATTATTTTCCATTGTGTTAGAAGTTGAAGAAGTGACTATGTTCAAGGTAGTAGTTGAATCAATAGTACTGGAAGGTATATTATTTTCAATTACTAAATAATTACTATTATGTCCACCAATGGTATTACCAAAAATATTTTCTTGCCAATTGTTTAAACTATAGTCATCCAACAGAGGATCTTTTCTTTCCAAAGAAAAGTTGTTTGTAGCCACATAACTAAACTGCTCCACAAAATTACCAGCACCATCTTTTAAACCAATATCTTCACCACTCTCATTTAAATTTGTCCATGATGAATCAAATACCGAACCAATAAAATTAGGGTGATCACTCAAAAATACATCTGCATCCTGACAAATGGCAGCAAATTCTCCGGCCGATATCAGACTATCACTAGATGATACTGCCTGAAGATTGTGGTTAGTATTATTTTCCCAAAATTTCCAATCCTTCATATCTATTGTTTCTATCCCTGGGTTCCAAATTTCTATCCATTCATGAGTGCTGGTAGGATAAGCACCTATTTCATTGATTACTATATCACTGTTAATAGCCAATAAATTTTCTGCAATAAAAAAACTGCCAAACAATATGACAATTACAAAAAAATAATATTTCATACCCCCGTTAGAATATTAATTAATATTTTTATTATATCAAAATTTTAAATAAAAATGAAATATAAAAAAAGTCTCTTATTTAAGAGGCTTTTTAATTATTTTTTTCAAAATATCAAATGGTTTTTCTTTTTGAAAATTTCCTTCATAACCACCTTTTAATTTCTTCAGCATTGCGGCTGGTAAAGATTTTTTCAGATCTTTCAACAATTCCTTTGGAGCAAACAAATAGACTTTATCTACCTTCTGTCCTGATAAAAATTCTTTAACATCATTTTTGAATTCTCTTATAAAATTTACTCTTTCCAATTTACGTAATTTTTCAAACTTCGCCCCTGACTCAAAGACCATTGTGCCACGTTTTACCAAATCTTCACGATCAGAATATTTAGTTTTTTCTAATTTAAAATGAAAAACATTATTTATCTCTGCGTTACTAGCTAAATAAAAATCTACTTCCTGAGTACTGGCTACTAGCAATAGAGCGACTTCATCAATGAATTGTGGTAATTTAGACGAGATAATCATATAAAAAATTAATAAGATTATTTAAATAATTTTACATTAACATCAGAGGTTTGTGGTTTATACAACTCTGAATCTATTTTTCTATTAAAGCATCCACGTCCTACTTGATGATCCCAATTCTGATTGAAAGAATCATAAGGCATGGCATATCTAGTTGAATTAACCATTGAATTTTTATCACTGGCAACAGCAAAATCTGCACATAGTTCAAATGTTTGTTGGTCGATAACACGATATTCATATGCTTGTTTTGATTTTGGATCAGTTGGTACTACAAAACCTGAGATACTATCATTAAGCAATAAAATTTGATCTGGCAAAACACCTTTTTGGGTCCAGTAATTCAATAGTTGATTTTGCAGCATTTGCAAATCTTGCACTCTCTGTTCGTCAAAACGTCGATTGCGCTGGGCAAACGGAGTACCAATTATAAAAAATCCAGCGACTACACTTCCTAATACTATCACCGACAAAGTCACTGCCAAAATTTTTGGTATATTAGATACCAATTCTTTGCGTTTTAAATCCCACATATAATATCCAAATACCGCTCCCGCTACCAATAACACTACAAAAATCTTTAAAAAGAAACGGGTGGTCAATTCTCCACTTAAAAAATTATAAACAAAAGTAATCAAATCAACCACAATAGTAACTGCTGAAACAAAAAGAGTAAAATAAATTAACCATTTTCTTAGCTTTAACTCACGTTTTTGTGGTTCAACTAACAAATCTTTGGCCAACAACCATGCCGTAAACAAAAAAGCTGGCACAGCAATCAATAAAATTGAGGACGCTATACGAACTGTATCGGCAATACCGGTAAAATAATAATTAAGAGTATCAGGAAATAATGCGTTGACATACTGAATAAAAAGTGTGATAAAGCCAATGACACTCAAATAGAATGTCAAAATATTAAACAACTGTAGAAATACATCTTTTGGTGTACTTCTAATAATATTTTGATTTTCCATAATATAAAATTATAATTAAAACCATAGTAATTATAGCACAAAAAATATAAATTTTACAAAATATTCGCGTATTTCTTTTAGATTTGTTCTCTAAATTTAGCTCCTGGGCTTGGACTCGAACCAAGGAAATCCACGTTAACAGCGTGGCGTTGTACCACTCAACTACCCAGGAATATAAACATTATTGAATATCTGCGGCTAATAAATCCGAAAAATGTTTTGTACCAATCCATTTGGCAATCTCATGCGGGGCTAAAAATCTCTTATTATAATTTGGATTTCCTAAGGTAATGACAATATATTGTTTATTTTTAGATTTATTTTTTACCAACATGGCCATCGATGAAACCTTTCCTGAATAACCCGTCTTTGATGCTAGGATATTATAATTAAGATTTTTGTACAGATTAGGAATCAAATTACTACTGTGAATCGTATGGTTAACAGACTTTTTACCCAATTTAGACTGAAAAGTATAAACCGTCTGACCTAAAGCTGAAAAAAGTTCTGGATCGGCTAAATCAGCCATAAAAATAGTGAGCATATCGCGCGCAGTGGAAACGTTTTTATTATTTAAGCCAGATGTATCAAATAGAAAAGTATTGTTCATTCCTAATTCAACCACATTCTGATTCATTTTTTTTATAAAATCCTTTTCTTTCAAACCAGTTGCCAAAGCCAACATCCGTGAAGCACTGTTGTTTGAAATTACAAGCATCAACTCTAAAACATCTTTATTTAATATCGCTTCATTCTCTGAAAAACGAAATGCTTTTTTTGGCACTATACCAGTGCTAAACTTTTTTTTCTGAAAAAGAATACTCTTTTCAAGGTTTAATTTTTCCGCTCTAGCGGTATAAGCAGTAACTAATTTAGTCAATGAAGCAATTTGATTAGGCGCATCAATATTTTTTCCAGCAATAATTTTACCGCTTGGAAACTCTGCTACTAAATACGTAGGTACTTTGGCTTTTCCATATATATCATTAACCAAATCCGCTTGCGTCTCTATCTCAGCCATTACTATAGATGGAGAAAGCAATAAAATTGAAAAGATAAAAAGATTTACAAAAGTAAAATTCTTCATGATATTTATTTTATTCCTACTAATTTGCGAACTTGTATAATGTTCGCTTTAGCCACTTTTTGGGCTTTCTTTGCACCTTTAATCAAAATTTTATCTAGATTTTTTGTATCATTTATGAGTTTTGCACGTTTTTCTCGAAAGGTTGTAAAATTAGAGGCGATGGCATCACTCAGCGCCTTTTTTAGATCACCATAGCGAATATTGCCTTGTTTTTCAGCTTGCACAAACTGTTCATAAACTTTTTTATCACCAAATTCCTTCAACAAACCAAGTAAGTTAATGACACCAGGCGCAACTGCACCACCGATTGTTGCAGTCACGGCTTTTTTAAGTTTAATTTCAATTCCTTCTGGAGTTTCGCACAAATCAATAACATGCCCAGCACCCAAACTTTTACTCATCTTCTTTTCTGGTTCGAGTAAACTCATCACTTTAGGCACATTGGTCAACAAATGTTTAGTTTCAGGAAAAAATTCACCATATTTATTATTAAACCAGCGAGCAATATCACGAGTTAGTTCAACGTGCTGAATTTGATCTTGTCCAACCGGAACTAATTCTCCTTTGTAGATTAAGATATCCGCCGCTTGTAATATCGGATAAGTAAATAACCCGGCCGTAGCTGAAATTTGTTGAGCGGCCTTTTCTTTATATTGAGTCATTTTATCAAGCTCATTCATCAAGGTGACACAATTAAAAATCCAAGCTAGTTCAGTGTGCTCTTGAACGTGTGACTGCACAAAAAAAGTTGTTTTATTTGGGTCGATTCCCGCAGCCAAAAGTTCAACAGCAGTAATTTTTACCTGCTCACGTAATTGTTCAGCTGTTAATTTGCCTGTCAAAGAATGTAGATCAGCAATAAAAATATACAAATCATATTTCCCAGAATTTTGTAAATCCAACCAGTTTTTGACCGCACCCAAATAATTGCCAATATGTAAATTACCGGTCGGTTGAATTCCAGAAACAATTATAGGTTTTGACATAAATAATCTATTAATATTGTATTGTTATTTTAAACTAATTCATTCGTACTGTAAATAGTAGTAAGTTAAAATAATTAATAATGATACTGCCTACCTGCCTCAATCATCATGGCTCGATAAATTTGTTCAAACAAAAATACTCGAATCATCTGATGAGTAAAAGTAAAGGAAGAAAAAGATAATTTTAAATTAGCCATTTTTAAAATTGAATCATCCAACCCAAGAGGTCCACCAATAATAAAAACAAAATCACCACTACCATGACCAACTAGCTCAAATAAATGTTTAGAAAAAGCAATCGAAGAAAACTGTTTGCCGTGTTCATCCAAAACAATTATTACTGCGTCTTTTGTTTTATTAAGAACACTCTTTATTTTTTCTGCCTCTTTGATTTTTATCATTTCAGCTGAATTTTTTTCATCAAAAGATTCTTCTTTTAATTCCACTATTTCTACCTTTGCAAAAGCTTGTAAACGTTTCAAGTATTCCGCTTCCGCTTCTCGCCAAAAACTTTCTTTTAATTTCCCTAAACAAATCAATTTTAAATGCAACATACTATTTTTGAACCAAATTATTCATAAAACTTTTAGTTGATTCTTCCCAAGAAAATTGTAAAGCTTTTTCACGACATTTTTCACGTGACAAATTTAAACAAGCCAACGCTGCTTTTGTGAGATCATCATCAACAAATCCATCCATGCCAGAAGTAATAATATCTCTAGGACCCATCACCTTGTGAGCGGCCACTGGAATACCACAGGACAAGGCCTCAAGCATTACTAAGCCAAACGTTTCTGTACAGGAAGGAAAAACAAACACATCACAAACAGATAATAAATTTATTAAATCTTCGCCTTTTTTATAACCAACAAAGACCGCTCTATCTGCGTATTCTTTTTCCAATTCTTGACGCTGTGGCCCATCACCAATTACCAATTTAGTGCCTGGTAAATCACAATCTAAAAATTCTTTAATATTTTTTTCAACTGCTACTCGTCCACAAAAAACAAAGGTGGGCGAAGGATAAACTATTTGATTATCATTATTTATCTTACGTTTGAAATAATCAGTATCTACCCCCAAAGGACACACTACAATATTTTTAAAATCATGCGACTCTAATTCTTTTTTTAAACTTTCTGTACTTACCATTAAAGATTCTGAAGGACTATGAAACCAACGTAGATAAGCATAAGTACTATTAAACAAAAATCCAGTTCGAACTTTTAAATACATCGGAATATTTGTATGATAAGCAGTAGAGAATTTAAATTTATTATGCACGCAAACCATCCGAGCAGCCAATCCCAACGTAGCCTCGGTAGCGATGTGAATATAATCAGGATTTTCATCCGCAATAATTTTCTCAATTTTTTTCTGAGCAAAAATTGATAATCTCACTTCGGGATAAAAAAATACCGGTATGCTATGGAACATACCCGGGTGAATCAAAACTACCTCAAAATCATTTTTTTTAAGAATTTCAATCGTCTTTTCAAGTGAACGTACCACTCCACTGACCATCGGATGCCAACCGTCGGTGAAAATAATAATCTTTTTCATACACGTTTACTGTGTATTACAAACTTTAAAAAGCCAAAATTTCTTCAAATCTATCTTCTAAAATAGCTTCACGTGTTTGCTTCATTAAATTCAGCATAAATTGAAGATTGTGGATAGTAGCCAAACGTAAACCAGAAACTTCTTGAGACAGAAATAAATGATGAATATAAGCGCGAGAATAATTTTGGCAAGTCAGACAAGTGCAATCAACACTGATTGGTGAAAAATCTTTGGCAAAAATTGAATTTTTAATATTCATTCGACGCTTTGGGTCTTGTTTTGAAGACACAAGCACCATTCCATGGCGCGCCAATCGAGTTGGAGCTACACAATCAAACATATCTGCCCCACCAGCCACTACTTTCAATAAATCCATCGGATCCAAACCAACGCCCATAGTATAGCGAGGTTTGTCTTTTGGTATTAATGGCATTACCCAACGCAAAATATTTTCGGTGGCTTCCATATTATATCCAATGCTTTCTCCACCTATGGCAATACCATCAAATTCCAAACTAGAAATATATTTAGCTGATTCCTTGCGTAAATCTTCATGATTTGCCCCCTGAATAATCCCAAATAAAAATTGTTTATAACCATGATTAGTGGAGTTTTTTTGGTGTTCTTTCAAACAACGCTCCGCCCAACGGTGAGTACGATCCATCGCTTCTTTGGTATATTTAAAATCAGCGTTATCTGGAGTACATTCGTCAAAGGCCATAATAATATCAGCTCCAATTTTTTGCTGACAATTTATTGCTGATTCTGGTGTAAAACGATGGGTGGATCCATCAATATGTGATTGAAAAGTTACTCCGTCTTCATCAATTTTCACCAATCTTCCTTGATCACCAGACTGTCTTTGTTCTTTTTGTAAACCCAAACTAAAAACCTGAAAACCACCAGAATCAGTCAAAATTGCCCTATCCCAATTCATAAATTTATGTAAACCACCCGCTTGAGCTATCAAATCTTCACCAGGACGCAAATGTAAATGATAATTATTGGCTAAAATAATTTTTGGATCCAAAGTTAGCAGATCAGTTTGATCAATCGTCTTTACACTTGCCTGTGTCCCGACTGGCATAAATACTGGCGTTGGAATATCGCCGTGTTCAGTATGTATTACACCAGCGCGAGCGCCCGTTTTTTTATCTTCGTGGATTAATTCAAAAAATGACATAAATATTTTATTTAAGCTAATTCTATGCTATTTTGCGCGAAAAATCAAGTTGTGTTAAAATGAAACTCCAATATGATAAATTACGAACAAGAATTAAACAAAGAACAGTTGGATGTTATTAAAAATAGTGACGGTCCGTGTTTAGTATTGGCTGGTGCCGGTTCTGGAAAAACTCGTACAATCACTTATCGTGTAGCTTACTTATTGGAAAAAGGAGTGTTACCAGAACAAATTTTATTGGTAACTTTTACCAATCGTGCTGCTCATGAAATGATCGAACGCGTTCAGACGCTCACTAATACTGAATTACCACTACCATGGTCTGGCACCTTTCATCACATTGCTAATAAAATACTTAGACAATACGCAACCCATCTAGGATACAAAAATAATTTCACAGTTTTAGATGCCGATGATAGTCAGGCCTTGATTAAAATGTGTATAAAAGAATTTAAAACTACTGATCGTTTTCCTTCTGCCAAAGTTGTTAGTGCAATCATCAGTTTTTCTCGAAACTCTCAAAAAAATATCGAAGAAACTGTTGAAGAAAGATTTTCTGCTTGGTGGCATCTTTCCAAAACTATTAGCGATGTTTACTCTCGTTATGAACACAAGAAAAAAGAAGGCAATGTGATGGATTTTGATGATTTACTTATCAATCTAGCATTATTACTCAATGATCAAGGAATTCAAGAAAAATTTTCTAATCAGTTTAAATATATTTTGGTAGACGAATACCAAGATACCAATAAATTACAGGCCAATATTATTGATAAATTAGCCAAAATTCATCGTAATATTTTAGTGGTCGGTGATGATGCTCAGAGCATTTATTCTTTTCGTGCTGCGGATATAAAAAATATTTTAAATTTTGAAGAAAAATATCCAGACGCAAAAATATTTCGTCTTGAAACTAATTATCGTTCTCATCAAGAAATTTTATCATTGGCCAATGGTGTTATTATCAACAATCGCAATCAATATTCCAAACAATTAAAAGCTATAAAAGAAAATGGCATTAAACCAAATTTATATCCTAAAAATGATCAGTCTGACGAAGCTGAATTTGTAGTTAAAAAAATAAATGAATTAATTGAACAAGGTATTGCTCCTCACAACATCGCAATTTTATTTCGAGCGGCTCACCACTCTCAAATGTTAGAAATGGAATTAGCTAAAGTCGGTATTCTTTACGACTATCGCGGTGGATTACGTTTTTTTGATCGCGCTCATATTAAAGATGTGCTGAGTTATTTGCGTATTTTAAATAATCTATCCGATACCGCCGCTTGGCTGCGAGTATTATTGCGCGAAGAAGGGATCGGCCCTACTGCCGCTAATAAAATTATTAATGCCGTTCAAAAATTAGAAAAAGTTGAAGATTTAAAAAATATCGGTCAAATGTTAGGCGGAAAAGCTCAATTAGGTTTTAATAATTTC
>Ga0265292_1003216_pt1 | contig 10243 bp, 8 predicted proteins | sample Munlanlewell296A_FD_189080 | JGI IMG/M metagenome (GOLD analysis project Ga0265292, IMG submission 189080) | Leachate microbial communities from a municipal landfill in Southern Ontario, Canada - Leachate well 296A | ecosystem: Engineered > Solid waste > Landfill > Unclassified | place: Canada... | reverse complement strand
AAACATTACACAGATTGCAACAAGTTTTTGTATGACTTTACGACTTTCTATTCCTTCGCTTACGAACTTTGGAAAAAAGATGGAAAGCAAAACCCCGTAAGCCAAAACAAAAAACGGCTGAAAACCTTCCGACACAAAGTAAACCACCGCCACAGGCGCCAATAACGTAGCGTAATTTAGAGTAATCTTGCCAACAATCACAATGGTCTCGTTTGCAACGTTTAAAGCTACGACTTTGCCACGATTTCTTCTTAAAACGCTTAAGAATTGTTGTCGGTAGCTTTTAACCATCAAAAGTACTAGTGATGATAGAAATATGCCAAGGCTTTCCCAAAAAGAAGTAACCCAAAAGCTTTCTTCCAAAGCGATAAATTTAAAAATAACTCCACTCAAAGCAATAAAAAAACAAGAGATACCGATCAGAAATAAAACTCCATACTTTACCTTAAAACCTTTTAAGTTTCTTTCCAAAGAAAGTCCAACTGCACCAAATAAAATTAACAGACAACCCAAAAACTGAATAGAATTGATGCCTTCTCCCAAAATAAGAAAACCAAGCGCAAAAGCCATTATAGACGATAACTGAAAAAGCGGCGCTACCACGGAGGCTTCGTCTTTTTTTAACGCATAGAGATAAGGCAAAACCCAAGCCACATAAAAAGTTCCATTTAACATAATCAAAAGGGCGTTTTTTGGATGAATGCTAAAAACATTGGGGCCAAATATCAAAATTAAAAGCGCTACCGGAAGTCCCATTAAAGCCGAAAATATAATAAGTGACCCTATTCCCCTGCCCTCAACTACCTTTTCAATTAAGTATTTGTCTATGTAATTAACCAGCGCGTTTAAAACAGGCGAAATAATTGTAAATAAAAACCAGGTCATATTTTAGCGCCAATTTTCCAAACGCCCTTTTCAAGAAAAGCCTCTATGGTCTGACGGTTAGCCTTGTTAATTAAATTTGAATGCGACATTCTACTCTCCTTTGCGTACTGCGCCAATGCTACAATGCGCGCACCTTCTAAATAAGCCAGTCGTTTGTGATAACTGTTAGTGAGAGCCTTACCGACAATTTCCTCCATAACATCTGTAACACCTTTTTCATCAAATTCTTTAAATGCGTCGTAGTACTTTCTTCTGTCAATAAATTTAATGTTAATGGGCACAAAACCCTCTCTTATAAGCAAGTAATTATTTATGACTCTTCCAATTCGTCCATTTCCGTCAACAAAAGGGTGAATGTACTCAAATGAAAGGTGAATGTGCGCAATTCTTTTTATAATATTTTCGTGACTGCTGGAATTGTATGCTACAAGCGCGTCCCCCAATCTTTTTACCACTTCTTTTGGGTTGGGAGCTATATGACTTGCGACTCTTACCCACTCATTTTCTTTACGAAACCTACCCGCAACATCATCGCAAATATTTGCCATAAGCATTTTGTGTAGCGTTAATATAACCTCGAGGCTAAGCTCCTGTTCTTTGGCTCTTTTTTCAATATATGAAACCACTCGGGCAAGGTTCTTGGCTTCAAAAATTTCTCTTTCGGTAATATATCTATCCAATTCTATCTGTAATAATATTCTTTCTGTTTCTTCTAGCGTGAGTGTGCTGTTTTCAATAGCGTTGGAGTTATATACCTGCTCGGCGACTTCTGCCTCGTTTATTATGTCCAAAAGCGACTGCTTATCTGCGGAAGCGGTGTAGAAACGAGCCCTTAGTTGATTGATTTTATTGTAAACATGCCTTGTTTTTGTCATGTTGTCATTGTATAGTAATTCACGATTTTGTCAACAAAAGCGTTAAAATCCAAGAAAAAGCACAGATTTTCACGATTATAAGCTGGTCACCTGCACCGCCTCAACATTACCCGCCAAAAGTTCTATCGCCCCAACCTTCTGTTTAATATCCTCTCCCATTTTTTCCACCGCTAAAACAAATTCCTGTGTGTTTGGGTAAGTTATCGAGATCTTTTGGTTTACTGTAAGTCTCTTCTCTTTTCGCAGATCCTGAATCTTTCTCACCAACTCCCTGGCGTCACCCTTTATTTTTAAATCGGGAGTAATTTTTGTGCATAAACCCACTTCCAGATCGCCCTCTTGAATTTTGATCCAATCAACTTGCTCAAAAACTTTCTGGCTCCAAACAATTTTCTCCACATTGGTTTCATCTTTAATTAATTGCCGGTATTCAGGATCCAATTTCACACCTATAACATTTATTTGCGATAGGGGCTGTCTTACGGCCACTCCGACCTGCATCCTTAGAGATAACACGAGAGATGAGATTTTTTTGGACTTTTCCATGTTCGACAAAATCAAGTCGGAACTAGCATCGGTGTAATTAAAACTCGTGAACGACCTCAGATGCACGGACTCCTCGCTTAAACTTCCGTCAAATTGCCTTAGACCTCGATAAATTGATTCGGTCAGAAAGGGAATCAGGGGCGCTGTTGCGTTAGATGCATTCAGAAGGACGTTGTATAAAACCGTAAGTGCGGAAGCATCGCCAGAAGAAATTCTGTCTCTTGACCGTCTTATATACCAACGCGACAAGTCGTCAACAAAGTTCTCCAACTCTCGCACCATTGGAGGAACCGTATAATTTTCCAAGTTTTTAACCGTGGTTTCTACCAACTGCATTAAACGAATCTGGATCCATTTGTCCAAAACATGCTCGTTATTTTGTATCTTTTTGACACTCCAGCCATTAGAGAGAGCGTAAGTCTCAAAGAATTTATAGCTGTTCCAAAGCGGATTAAGCGTCCTTTGTAGTTTATTCTTTAGGTCCATTTCGTCAAAATTGGCATTTTCCCCCACCATCAAAGGCGAGCCCATAAGGTAGAGTCGTAATGCATCACCTCCATATTTAGTCAAAGCTTCCTTTGGATCCGTGTAGTTGTTGTAAGTTTTGCTCATCTTTCTCCCATCAGATCCGGCCATAACCCCGGTTGAAACAACATTCTTAAAGGATGCCTTACCAAATAGGGCCGTGGAAAGTACATGCATCACATAAAACCAAGCCCTAACTTGCCCAACATATTCCACAATGTAGTCGCCGGGAAAATTCTTTTCAAACTTATCTTTATTCTCAAATGGATAGTGAATTTGGGCGTAAGGCATGGATCCCGCTTCCATCCAGGAATCCAAAACTTCTTGTCTACGCTTAAATACTTTGCCGTTTTTGATAAATTCAACTTTGTCAATGTAAGGTCGGTGCAAATTTTCTACTTTTTGACCCGATAATTCCTCAATTTCTTTGATTGACCCTACCACTATTCTTTCCCCGTCATCACTTTCCCAAACCGGCATAGGGGTAGCCCAAAAACGGTTTCTAGAAATACACCAGTCGGGGGCTTGCTCTACACCAAGCCTAAACCTACCTTCTTTTATGTGCGACGGAACCCAATTAATGTCCTTATTATTTTCCAGCAGTTCTTTTTTTAGCTGTTCGACTTTTACAAACCACGAATTTTGGGCTTTTTGAATGAGAACTGTATTACATCTATCATGATACGGCACCCTGTGAACAATTTTTTTACTGTCAAACAAAAATCCGCGTTTATCCAAATCTTCCGTAATTACGGGATTAGCTTTAGTATAAAACATTTTATAAAAAGGGTTCTCGCCCGCGTCACCCTGCACAAAACAGCCTTCGCCATCAATGGTCATCATAACCCGCAGCCCGTACTGTCGTCCCATTTTAGTGTCAATCTCCCCAAATCCGGGAGCGCTATGAACTATTCCCGTACCTTCTTCCATATTAACCATACCCTCAAAGTTGTAGACTTTAAATTCTTTTTCTGACGACGCAAAAAACCTGTACGGGGGCTCGTACTCGAGCCCTAAAAGCACAGAGCCTTTAAACTCATCAACGATTTTATGTGTAGAGTCTCCGATTATTGCTTCCAGTCTTTTTTTAGCACAAATGTATCTATTTTCAGGAACTTCGCTTTCAAAAACTACATAATCTTCCTGTGGGGCTACCACTAAAGCCCGGTTTGAGGGAATCGTCCAGGGAGTAGTGGTCCAAGCTAAAATATAGTCACCCTTAAATTTGCCTTTTGTAAGAATTTTAAACTCAACAGTAATCGCCGGATCTTCAAAGTCCTTATACGAATTATCCATGGCGATTTCAAAGTTAGAGACGGGCGTTCCGCAAGTCGTGCAATAAAGAGAGGTTCTTACCCCTTCGTAGATTAATCCCTTGTCGTATAGCTGCTTAAAAGCCCAAATGACGCTTTCCATATAGGTTTGGTCGGTAGTTCTGTAGGCATTTTTAAAGTCCACCCAACGACCAATTTTATCCACATACCACTCCCACTCCGCGGAAACTTGCGAGGTATATCTGTAACATTCTTCCGTAAACTTTTCTAAACCAAACTTTTCAATGTCGCGCCTGTTTTTTATGCCCAGTTCCTTTTGAACCTTATTTTCCACCGTAAGACCATGTGCATCCCAACCCCAGACTCTTTCCACACGCTTTCCTTTCATGGTCCAATATCTGGGAATGACGTCCTTAGCTATAGAACCAAGCAAATGACCGTAATGAGGCAAACCCGAAATAAAGGGCGGGCCGTCGTAAAAAACATAAGAATTGTCAGCCGAATTTTTCTCAACGGATTTTTCAAAAACCTTATTTTTCTTCCAAAAGTCCAAAACTTCTGTTTCTAGTTGTGGAATCGTTTTTACCATAGTCAAAATCTTATCAAATTTGACGCTTTAATGCACTACTGATACATTCTAACCATGCCCACACAAGACTCAACGCAAGTTCTTTACAATAAACCCACACATCAGATTTTAGCTCAGGAAATCTATAAGCGTTCAGCGGAATTGTTGGAGGAAAAAAGACATACCGAAAACCTTTTGTATAACATAAGTGAGGCGGTTATTGCGGTAGATACAGCATCAAAAATTAACATCCTTAATAAGACCGCAGAGGAATTAATAAACATGTCCACAGAAAAGGCGGAGGGAAAAGCTTTAGATGAGGTATTGGTTTTGACTAGTGAGTCCGGCGACAAAATAGAGTCAAAAAACTACTGCTTTAAACTCCAGGATGTTACTATTCAAAATCTTATGCACGAGTCGAAAGGCATTACGCGGTATTTAAAACTCCAATCTACAACTATAAAAAACCCCAGGCAAGAAGACGAGTGCATTATTACACTAACAGATGTTACGCGGGAAAAGATGTTAGAGAAGTCTAAGGACGAATTTATTTCTATTACCAGCCATGAACTCCGTACTCCTATGACTATCATAAGAAGCTACCTTTGGATGATGGATAACGTCAGGTACGGAGAATTAAATTCAAAGCAACATGAGTTTTTATCTAAAGCGCAGGGCGGGGTACAAAGAATGCTGAGTATGATTAACGACACATTGAACGCGTCAAAGATTGACCAAGGAAAACTACAGTTAAAGATGGAGGAGATTAAAATAAGGGAATTTTTGGAACGCTTGAGTCAAGACTTTGAACTAAAGGCAAAAGAGAAGGGTCTGAAATTTAAGGTTAGTATCGATGAGAATTGCCAAGTAGTATATTCCGACAAGGGAAAATTAGAGGAGACGCTTACCAATCTTTTAGGTAATTCCGTAAAATTTACTAGCGCGGGTGAGATAAACCTTAAGGTGACTAAAAACGACAACTCTTTTGTAAAATTTGAGGTTAGCGACACCGGAAAAGGAATTGACCCAGCGAACCTGAAGCAACTTTTTCATAAATTTGGCCGGATTGATAATTCCTATCAAACAGTGGCAGAGGCGGGAGGAACGGGTTTAGGACTTTATATTGTAAAAAATATCGTGGAAAACATGGGAGGAAGAGTGGGAGCATGGTCGGCGGGGATTGGAAAAGGTGCTACTTTTTGGTTTACTTTGCCAAGTGAATATTATGAGATTCCACAGAACTTGCGAGAGTCGGCAATTTTAACCCTAGCACCTGTTTTAGAAACACGAATTAGCTCCATCTGTCCTGTTTAAACTAGACGCATAGACCAAAACGGAGGGGATTAAACCCCTCCGCTTGTAACCATCGTGACGAAGAAACTCGTCATGACGATACTAACTATTTAACCGCATCCTTAAGTCCTTTTCCTGCCTTAAAGGCTGGAGACTTGGTTGCTGGAATGTGCATAGGAGCTCCTGTTTGAGGGTTCCTACCGGTTCTTGCCGCTCTTGGTCTTACTTCAAAAGTACCAAAACCAGTCCAGGTTACCTTGTCGCCCCTAGAAAGAACTTTCTTTATTATCTCCTCCAACGCATCAAGTGCTTTTGATGCATCCACCTTGGTAAATCCTGCCTTGTCGGCAAGCTGATTAACTAAGTCAAATTTTGTTACTGCCATGTTCAATACACCCCCTTTCAAAGGCTTAAAAGCCTATCAATTCTAGAAATCATTTTGGTATGCGTATCAATTAAAATGCTTCTAAACCATGCGCGACCCTTTTCCTCCCACTCAAACCTTTGGTTCCTAGCGGTTATATATTTGTTTATAATAATGTCTGTTTTGACTCCTAAAATTGAGTCAGCAGAACCCGTCATTCCTGCGTCACTTACAAAATAAGTACCTTTAGGTAAAATTTGACAATCCGCAGTTGGAATATGGGTGTGAGATCCAATAACCGCATTAACCCGACCGTCAACATAATTAGCAAATGCCGATTTTTCACTGGAGGCTTCCGCATGAAAATCTACTAAGATAAAGTCTTTGGCTGAATCAACACCCTGCTCGGGCAAAATAGAATTAAGCATGTAATCGATTTTCTGAAAGGGGCTGTCAAAATTTTCGTTCATAAAAGTTCTGCCCATAAGATTCAGTATAACAACCTTAAACTCTTGTAGTTCTATAATACCAAAAGTTTTTCCTAAAACCGGCTCCGGATAATTTGCCGGACACGCCAGGGGCATTTCGTGCGCGTAATCCTCAAAATCCTTTTGCCAAAAAATATGGTCTCCGCCGGTAAAGTAATTTACGCCGCTGCTTTGCATTTCCCCAAGGGTATCTTTGTTTGCGCCCCGTCCGTGAGCCAAATTTTCGGCATTGGCAATGACAAGGTCAATACTATCACTAGAAATGAGGGTTGGCAATACCTCTTTTACAGCTTCTCGGCCAAGTTTTGCAACAATCTCGCCTATGTATAAAATTCTCATATCATTTTGCGGTTTCGGAAATCCGCACCTCCCTTATAACCGTAACCTTAACCACGCCCGGGTAACTCTGTTCAAGCTCAATCTTCTTAGCAATTTCACGCGCCAAAACTGACGCGGTTGAATCGTCAACGCGTTCCGGTTTTACAATCACCCTTACTTCCCGACCCGCGGAAATGGCGTAAGCTTTATCCACTCCGTCAAAAGAAGTGGCGGCTTGTTCCAAGTCCTCCATGCGTTTTTTATACGACTCATAATCTTCGCTCCGCGCGCCGGGGCGCGCTCCGCTTATATGGTCAGCCAAGTTAACCACTGCAGACTCTACTGAACTGAAGGGTTTATCCTCGTGGTGCTCTGCCACACAATTTATCACTGCGTCGGCAACTTTAAACTTCCGTAGGAAGTCCACTCCAATTTGAATGTGCGTGCCTTCCTCGTCAGCAATCACCTTTCCAATATCATGTAAAAGACAGCCCATCTTAACAATCTCCACATCGGCCCCAATTTCCTGCGCAATAGAAACCCCGATGCGCGTTTCCTCAATAGTATGCTCAATCATGTTTTGACCGTAGGAAAAACGGAACTTTAGTCGACCCAAAACGGCCACCACATCCCTTGGTAAATTGTAAACTCCTAACCGATGGCACAAATTTTCCCCTTCTTTAAACAAAATCTGATCCATGTCTTTTTGCGTGGCTAAAACGATTTCCTCGATCCGCGCGGGTTGAATTCGTCCATCCGCAATAAGTTTTTCCATGGCAAGCCGCGCAATTTCCCGTCGCACAGGATCAAAAGAGGAAACTATAATGTCGCCTGGAGAGGAATCCATGTCTAAATCAACACCCGTGAGCTCTTCAAAAGTTCTTATATTTCGACCTTCTTTACCAATAATTCGGCCCTTAATGTCCTCATCAGGAAGTCGCACCTTGGAAACCGTATGCTCCACTACAACATCCGTTGCCCCCCGCCGCATAGCAGTAACTAAAATATCCCGAGCCATTTTGTCCGATTCGTCTTTTATCTCCTCCTCGTTTTGCTTAATGCGCTTGCCTTTTTCTTGCTTTAACTCTTTGTCGACGCTAACTAAAAGTTGATTTTTAGCTTCCTCCTTGGTTAAACCAGAAACATTTTGGAGTTTTTCCTGAGCCTGAATTACAAGCTCGTCCAACCTTTGCTTTTCTTTTGCAAATTCTTCTTTGGAAACGGCTAATTTTTGCGACTTTTCATTCAGATCTTTTTCTTTAATATCAATCTCCGTTAATTTATCGGCCATCTTTTTTTCCAGGGAAGACACATCGCTTCTGATCTTTGCCGACTCACTTTCCGCACCACTTCTTATTTTTATGGCCTCATCTTTAGCCTCAATAATAATTTCCCGCGCCTTGGATTTTGCTTGCTCTAAATATCTTTGAACTTGTTCCTGGGTTTGTTGTGAAACAACTGGGGTTTGGGATCGAACATTATTAATATCACCACGGTCCTGCTGGGGTAACTGAACTGTCTGCAGAACCGGAACTACCTTTTCCGGTGCTTTTAATCCCGCATCAACTGGGATTTGACCGGGCTTTTGACTCTTTCTTGCCAGAACAACAGCAAGAACCGCCACAATTACAAATAGAATTACCGCTACCGCGACAAGTAAAGTATTCATATATCCTCCTTAAAAATGTGATTTGCATAAGCGACTCTGATTTTACGGGCGTTTTAGTAAATAGTCAACCGCTTGTCTTGAAATAGAGTAAGAAAAGCCCCGCGACAGTAAATATCTTCCCATCTTAGTCTTTATATCATCCTTGCCTTTATGGTTCTGATCTAAAGCCTCAGCAGTACTGATTGCTAAACCAAACTTTCTCTCAATCAATCTAACCGCTGCTTTTAACTCGTCCTCCTCGTTAATGGCTGCGTTAATATATCGCCCAGCATCCTCCTTATCTATTCCCTTAGCGATAAGCTTATTCTCAATAGCTTTCTTACCCAAAGCTTTTTTTCCCCTTGTTTTTGACTCTATAAAAAGCTTTATGAATTCTTCATCGTCTATAAGTTTATTTTCTTCAAGGTATTCAAAAATCTTGTAGGCAATGTCTTTTTTTATCTCGTCGTCTAGGTCTTTTTGCGACTTTAAGTACCTTCCCAGTCGCACAGAAATTTCTTTACGCGTGCGCGGTTTGTACGCCAAAAACATTATTACCTTGGTCAACATTTTTTGATATATCTCGTCTTTTTCCATAAAAACCTTTCCCGACAATTAAACCTCGCGAGTAAAATAGCTTCTTACCAAATCCCAATTTGGAGTCAAAATCTGCACTATCTGCAGATTGGTTTTATTGTGATGTTTGTAGAAAAATAATTCCTCGTGTTTTTCCCTAAAGATTGGACGAGGAAAATCGTTAATATCTGCTGTTAAAAGGTCAAAACCCATTACTATGGATGTAGAAGCAATTATCCTATCCCCAAGGTTTATTTGATCATTATTGATATTTAAAAACTTATATATGTTCTGAAGCCTCGCTGCCACTAGTACCACCCTGTTGTCAATACCAACTTTTCCAAATTCTCTAATATTCTTATTACATTCCTCTTCTTGCGTTGGTGTACATCCCGAGAAAATCTCGCATACACTTATATCAGAAATCGCAAGTTTATAACCCTTATTTATTAAAGTATCCAAAAAAGAAAGGATTTGATCGGAGAGTTTGTTGTGACTTATATATTGAACTATATTAGAATCAAGTAAAATTGACTTTTTATCGTGCGACTCTTTGTCTATCGTTTCTAACACAAGTTCTATCATAATAATACTCCTCGGGCAGAGGAAAAGGGGAGCTCTTTTGAACCTTTCGAAGCCACCTCCTTATATACGCACCGTCATAGTCTCCAGGACCTGAAAATTTTATAGGACTAGGTCCTGTTTTCACCCACTCACCACCAACATATAAACGCTTTGGCATTTTTGATCTTTTTTTCATGATCATATTTTAACATACCCCGCCTACGGCGGGGTGACGGTATTGTTATTCCTCAACAGGAGGCTCTACTGATGTAGTTACCAATTCCTCCTCTTTACCTAAAGATAAAAACTGCTCGGATTT
>Ga0265292_1003215_pt1 | contig 10244 bp, 9 predicted proteins | sample Munlanlewell296A_FD_189080 | JGI IMG/M metagenome (GOLD analysis project Ga0265292, IMG submission 189080) | Leachate microbial communities from a municipal landfill in Southern Ontario, Canada - Leachate well 296A | ecosystem: Engineered > Solid waste > Landfill > Unclassified | place: Canada... | reverse complement strand
GGCTGGTGATCGGCCCGGGAACAGCCAGAATCGGCCGACCGAACTTCTCTGCCCAGGCTACCGTCACCATACTTCCCGACTTCACCGCCGCCTCCACCACCAAAACTCTGTCGGCCAGCCCAGCTACAATCCGATTCCGGGCCGGGAAAGTCCACAACTCCGGCTTTTCGCTCTCCCATTCCGAAGCTAACAACCCTCCAGACGCCACAATTTCGGCCTGCATCAGTGCATCCTCCCGCGCCAAACCCTGCCAACGGATCCCCCATCCCAAGACCGCGATCGTTTTCCCGCCGTATTTAAGGCACAGCCGATGTGCCTCCTGATCCACTCCATACATCATTCCCGAGATAATCACCACTCCGGCCGCGGCCAAGTCCGGCATGACCGTCTCCAAAACCCTTCGGCCGTACTCGGTCATCTTCCGACTCCCCACAATCGCCAAAAACTTCTTCTCTTTTAACAATTGCCCATTCCCCGAACACCACAGCTGCGCCAAAGCCGGACGGATCTTGACCAGCCGCTCATTCCAATCATCTTTAGATAGTTGGTATATCTCCTTGCCCATTTCCCTCTATACTATTATATATAGCAATACTGTAAAATAATCTTTGTGATCATCGAGTCAACCACTTCAGTTCCAAAAGATCCCTCGACGAGGTCCTACCTTTGGCCGATGGTATTGGGTACATTTTTTACCCTCACCGCCACGGTCCTCCCCATCCTCTTTGTCATCGTCAAAAACAACAAACCCACCGGCACCATGCTCTCCCCCCTACCGGCTGGCGAGCAAGCCAGCCGAATCGGCGGGCAAGCGAGCCAGACGCCCGCCCAAAATGCGCCAGCTGTTGGCGGGCTGACCTTCGCCCAGTCCGTCAATCTGGCCCAAAACTATCTCAACAAAGCCTTTGACCTTTCCCGAAATCAAAACCAGACCGAGGCAGACAAAAAAGCCATCATCGCCAGTCTCAACCAAAGTCTCACCCAAGCCACAAACTCGATCAACTTAGCTCCGAACCAACCCGAGGGCTATATTCTCCGCGCCCAAGTCCTCACCGCCATCAGCAAAATCAACCCCAAAGCCGCCGGTCTGGCCAAACAGGATCTCGACCTCGCCGCCAAGCTCGCCAACGACAAAAACATCGTCCTTCCCAAGCCGATAAACCCCGTCAACCTCCTTCAGGACGAGCAGGCCCGCCGATTCGGCGGGCAGGCGGACAGCATCATTATCGCCGCTCCCAATGAAGCCTCCACCCCCTCGGCCGAGAGCGCGGGTACTTCCAGTAACGCCAACCAAAAAAGATTCATTCTCCCCGCCGGTCAAACCGAAATGACTATCAATGACTCCCTAGTCAAAGCCGACTCATTTATATATCTGGTCCCCGTCGACAACCACAACCTTCCCGTCAGCCTGAAGAGTAAGTCGGTCGGCAGCTTCACCATCAGTGTCGATTCTGTCGCCGCCAATGACATCTCCGTCGACTACTTCATCATCAACGAATAAACCTATTGACTTTTCCTAGGCACCTAATCCATAATGGCCCCAATGCGTCAAACCATCGACAGAATCGCCACCGGCCTACTTCGCTACTTGCTTCCGGCCACCACCCTGCTCCTCCCCCTCTTCTTCCTTCCCATCACCACTGACTTTTTCCAAACCAACAAGAACCTCCTCCTCTTCGTTGCCGGTAGTTTGTCTCTGCTCGCTTGGTCAGTCAGAAACATCACCCGCCGGCGCGTCTTGATCAGCTTCACCCCCTCCACCCTGGCCATCCTCTTGCTGGCCGTAGTCTACGTCCTCTCCAGTCTGATTCAGTCGGGCAATCCCTACATGAGTCTCATCAACCGGACCGCCTCAATAGTCGCTCTGGCGGCACTCTATCTTGGTGTCACATCATCTCAAAAAAACAAAGAGGTCATCAATCTGACCTTCGTCGCCCTGATTCTCTCCGGAGCTCTCGTCTCAGTCTTTTCCCTCTACGCTTATCTTGGCGGGACCTCGATGATCCCCAACGCTCCCGCTTGGTTCACCGCCAAAACCATGAACCCCGTCGGCGGACCGATTCCTTTTCTCACCTTTGTCCTCCCGTTGACCATCGTCTCTCTCTACCTGGCCTTCAAATCTACAAGATGGCAGATCAAGGTCGTCTTGCTCGTCGCCACCGCCCTTTTTGCCGGCTCCTCCATCAGCCAGATCAGCCTGATTCTCCCTAGTAGCGGAAACACTATCCTCCTTCTTCCCTTCACCGCCGGCTGGTCCATCGCCCTCGATATCTTCAAGAACGCTCGTACCTTCCTCCTGGGCGTCGGTCCGGAAAACTTCATGGCCGCCTATACCCGCCTGAAGCCCGCTTATCTGAACCTCACCCCTCTTTGGGACTCCCGCTTCAACAGCAGTAGCAACGAATTTTTTACCGTTCTCACCACCACCGGAGTCCTTGGCGCCGGTCTCTGGCTGGCCATGTTCCTAAGATCAGGCAATCTCGCCCTCAAACAGATTACCGGCAAAAAAGGCACCGTCAACCTGACCGCCTCTTTTATATTCTTGCTCGGCACTTTCATCGCCAACTTTATCATCCCCACCAATCCCGTTCTCTTAGGTATGAGCTTTATCGCTCTCGCCTTGGTTGGTCTGTCTCTCAAGCTCGATAGCGACGAAGTCAAGGATGTTGCCGATCAATCCACTTTTCTCCCTTGGATATTCGGATTTCTCTCCGCCGGACTCCTTATTTTCTTCTGGTACTTCGAGGGCCGCGCTTACGCTGCCAATCTGGCTACATATAAAGCCATGGGCTTGCTCAATACCAACGCCTCCGAAAGCTACAACCAACAGATCAGTGCCTATACCCTCGAACCCCGGAATCCTTTTTATCGCCTGAACTTCTCTCAGACATCCCTTGCCCTCGCCAATTCCATCGCCGCCAAAAAAGACCCCACCGAACAGGACAAAACCAATATCACCCAACTCGTCGAACAGGCCATTCGCGAGGCCAAAAACGCCACCCAACTCGATCCCGACAGCGTTCTCGTCTGGGAGAATCTCGGCCTTACTTACCGTCAGTTAATCAACTTTGCCCAAGGGGCACAAGACTGGGCTATCGCTAGCTACGGTCAGGCTATGAGTATCGATCCCTCCAACGCTCGTCTCAGGCTGGATCTTGGCGGCATTTATTTTTCCAACAAAGACCTCGACTCCGCCCAAAAATTATATGAGCAAGCCATCGCCCTCAAATCCAACTGGGCCAACGCCCACTACAATCTCTCGGTCGTCATGAAAGCCAAAAAGGACTACCCCAAAGCTCTAGCCGAAATGCGTATCGTCGTCCAGCTCCTCGATCCTAACAGTACTGACTACCAACAAGCTCAAAACGAGCTAAAGGAGCTCGAAAAATTAGTTCCTACGCCCGCAGCCCAAACCCCTGAAGATGCCAAACAAAACATCGAGCTCGTCACCCCAACTCCACTACCCTCTCCCCAAACCCGGGTTCCCCTCCCCACCGACGCCGCCCCAAATCTCCCAGCCAAATAAATTCGTCTAATCTGGTAAAATATAGCTTCACCGGGCCCGTAGCGCAGTTGGTTTAGCGCGCCTCGATGGCATCGAGGAGGTCAGGGGTTCGACTCCCCTCGGGTCCACAACGTACAAAATCCTTCGGATTTTTACGTTGTTAGGAACGTAAAAATTGCGAAGCAATTTTGTACGTTCCACCAACAGGGTTACAACCCTGAGCGAAGTCGAAGGGCTTGTAGTTCAACGGTAGAACGGCGCATTCGCATTGCACAAATGGGGGTTCAATTCCCCCCGAGTCCACAACGTAAGAACGTGTATCGCGTAGCGATATTACGTTCACGTTGTTAGGAACGTAAAAATTGCGAAGCAATTTTGTACGTCTCACCCAACAATCTTATGAAACTGACAATTTGAGGTATCCCTCAATTCTCTCGACGCGTTTTCTCAAATCCAAGTACTCTCGATCAAAAAAACCAACCATCGTCTTTATATCTTTCCGAATGTGAGCAACATCATCCTTAATTGGTTTCAGACGTTTCTCCATCTTTTCGTCAACTTCCTTCCCGAACGTAGATAGTCTCCTCTCCATCTTTTCGTCAACCTCCTTCCCGAACGTAGATAGTCTCCTCTCCATCTTTTCGTCAACCTCCTTCCCGAACGTAGATAGTCTCCTCTCCATCTTTTCGTCCATCATCTGGCCCAGAGAAGCCACCTCGTTCTTGATTGGTTTCAACCGCTTCTCAATCAATCCATCAATCTTAGTTAGGTCATTATCTGTCAGCATATCTACAACCATCCTATCATCAATAGGTTAAAATACAAACATGTCCGATCAAACCTTGATTTGCGAAAACTGCACTAACGAATTCGTTTTTTCCGCCGGTGAACAGACCTTCTACGTCTCCAAAAGTCTTGCTAACCCAAAATTTTGCCCCATCTGCCGCAGTATCAAGTCCCAAGAGAAAAAAATCCCCCCAAAGCCTACTTCTTCACCCACCGCGTCAACGCCTTCGTTAGCTCCGGTAGCCCCAAAAGATTCCCCGCGCTAAGGGCGATCACTTTGATTTTCTTTTTGGCCAAACCGGCCACAATGCCGGCTAAATTTTCGGCCGGGATTAAATCTATCTTATTCAAGACCACAATCTCCTTCTTCTTGGTCAGTTCCTCGGCGTACAATCCCAACTCTTTTCTGATCGTCTTATAGTTCGCCACCAACTTCTTCACCGCCTCGGGAACCGATAAGTTTTCCTCACCATTTTTCAAGGCCAAAAGGTGAACGATCAGCGTCGTCCTCTCCACGTGCCGCAAAAAGCGGATCCCCAAACCGCGGCCATCGCTGGCACCCTCGATAATCCCGGGAATATCCGCAATCACTGCCGACTTCACTTTCTGGCCGGTTCCCAGCCTGACTACTCCCAGATTCGGCTCCAGGGTCGTAAATTCATAGTCTGCCACTTTCGGTTTGGCATTGGAAAGAATCGAAAGCAGGGTTGATTTTCCCACATTTGGTAGCCCTACCAAGCCCACATCTGCCAGAAGTTTCAAGTCCATCTCCACCTGCCACGCCTCGCCTTCGATGCCCGGCTCCGCCTCGATTGGGGTCGTGTTGGTTGGCCCCCGAAAGTGCCAGTTTCCCCGCCCCCCCTTTCCACCCTTGGCGATCAAGACCTCCATCCCCGGTCGGTCAAAGTCTATTTCCCGATACTTCTCCCTCTTTCCCTCCTCTAGACTAGAGGAGGGATGTCCGTACTCGGACAGGGTGGAGTACTCGGCGTTTTGAGGTCTAGTTAGTTTTACTATCGTTCCAATCGGCACCTTGATGTGTAGGTCCTCCCCCGCCTTGCCACTACTCCGGCTCTCACCCCCTCGATTTCCACCCGCAGCCTCAAACTTCTGCCGAAAGGCAAAGTGATCCAACGTCGCCAGATTGGTGTCGGTTTCGATATAAACATTCCCCCCTTTTCCGCCGTCCCCGCCATCCGGACCGCCTTTTGGCACAAAACGGCCACGATAAAAATGGATGACCCCGTCACCCCCGTTGCCCGCCTTGATCGTAACCTTCGCGCTATCTACCATGCCTATATTGTACCCGATCCTACTATACTTCTCCCTCTTTCCCTCCTCTAGACTAGAGGAGGGATGTCCGTACTCGGACAAGGAGAAGTACGGGGTATTACTTCAACTGTGTCAGCGGGTCGATGTTCCCCTTCGTAGTTCTAATTTCAAAATGGAGGTGCGTCCCCGTCGAGCGACCCGTCGAGCCCATCATCCCCAGTCGGTCGCCTCGTTTCACCCGCTGGCCGGCAACTACATCAATTCGACTCATGTGCGCGTAAAGAGTCAGATATCCATTTCCATGGTTAAGCATCACTTTGTTTCCGTATCCCGACGGATCCCAACCCGCGGCCACCACAGTTCCCGAATCAGCCGCCAAAATCGGGCCGCCGTCGCGGTTAGCGATATCGATACCCTTGTGCCACGACCGATACGGCTGGGTTTGCTTTCCCGAAGCCGGCCAGATCCAAACCCCCGTAGCCGAAACCGAACCGGCATCCGGAGTCCGCGCCAAAGGCGTCACCGCCTGCGACGGAAGCCCCTCAATCGGCATGGTGCCGTCGGGCACTACCAAACGCTGGCCAACCGCCAAAGCAAAGGTCTCGTCGTTTGTAAAAGTGTTGAAGGGAAAGTCAACGATAGACTGGGCGTCAGCTTTGTATTTCTTGGCGATCGAGTAAATCGTCTCCCCACTCTTCACCGTATGAATCACCCCCGTCACCGGCGGAATGGTCAGAGCATTGCCAATTTTTAAAGTCTTCCACTGAGTAACTCCCTGATTCGTCCACTTGATCGTATTCTGGCTAATCCCAAATTTTTCCGCAATTGAACCCAAAGTATCACCATCCTGAATTGTATACACAATGTCCTCGGAACGAGGTTTCTCCGAGACTTGAGTCAGAGTCGAAATATCCGAGGCGGACACGGTGTCTCCAAGAACCTTAGCATCGTTCTGATTCTCGGCGAAGACAATCCTATTTCCCAAAGCCGAGGAGATTACTGCCCGAGACTGATTCGTATCCACGATCAAAGTCGGTCCCAAAGCCACCCCTAACGCCATCACCGTCACCACCCCCGCGTGAACAAAGATTGTGGCGTACTTTCCCCGCTGCTGGTACATCGCGACCACCGCCACCGACTTAACTCCCTCGAAACCATTGAAGAGTCGGGCCAAATATACTCGGAAAATATGTCCGATAAAAAGACGGATAAATCGGAAAAAATCAAAAACCCATAGATTGAAAAACTGCCCTATTTTTTTCATCGTTTGCAGTGACTATTCTACCACGCCGAGGCTCGTTGTCTTATACTAAGGTCATGGCCAACCTGACCGAGGATCAACTCGCCAAATTTACAGACTACCAAAGTCTCGATCTAGCCAACAAAATCTATCAACTCAAAACTCTCCGCCTCGCCCAAAAATATTCCCCCACCCAACCCCATATCGTCGAGCTGGGCTCCGCCGACGATTCTTTTCTAAATCTACTCAAAGAGAAATTAAACGGCGAAGGCCTTGGTCTGGACCTATCCAAAGGCGACGATTTGGAAAAACCTCTGAAAATAAAACCAAATACGACCGACCTCGTCATCGCCCTCGAAATCATCGAGCACCTCTACGACACCGATCAGTTTCTGTCTGAAATCCACCGCATTCTAAAACCCAAAGGCACCCTCATTCTCTCCACCCCCAATCTCGCCTCCCTCCCCAACCGCCTCCGGCTTCTTTTCGGCGGTTATCCAAAATATCTCGAATTCAGCCGCGCCGGCGCCGGCCACATCCATCTTTATACCCTCCCCGTCCTCAAATCCCAATTGCTAAATACTAAATACTTAATACTAGATACTACAAGTCCCAACTTCCTCTGTCCATTTATTACAAAATCCTGGTTCCCCGTCTTCCTCAAAGAATTCTGTATGGCGCTGGGTGATTTAGTCCCATCTCTGGGCAGCCACCTCATCATCGTCGCCCAAAAGCTATGACCAAGCTAATTATTCTCCTCATCGGCTTTCTCATCCCCTCAGCAAAGCCATGCCTGCCCCGCGAAGCCTTGGCGAAGTGGGGCCTGCCTCGAGATCCAATCTCTTGCCTCCAATCCCTTCCCTCCCTCGAGCCGAAACTCAAATTCGCCAATTTTTTCCTCCGCAAGCCCGCCCTTACCGAAGCCATCCGTCTCATCGACGAGACCAAACCCCTGCTTCCCCACCTTTCTTATTTCCTCGGTACCGATAAGCCCGCCTTCGGCGAGGCCAAGCCCACCACCTATCTGGTTCTACTTCAAAACAACTACGAGCTCCGCGCTAACGGCGGTTTCTTTGGTTCTTACGCCGTCGCCTCCACCCAACCCTTCTCCATCCGTTTCCAAGATATCTACGTCCCCGACGGCGCCCTAGTCGGCCACGTCGAACCACCCGCTCCCATCCAGACCGCTTTCAAACAAGGCTGGTTCAAACTCCGAGACGCCGACTGGGAACCGGACTTTCCCACCGCCGCCACGACCATTCGCTGGTTTCTGACCAAAGGCAACGAAATCAATCCCGACTTCCTCATCACCCTAAATCTGTCGACCATCGAAAAAATAATTGCCGTTCTTGGCGATATCTACATCCCCGAGTATGACCTCACCCTCAATCACGACAATCTCTATGCCCTCCTCCAAAACCAGTCAGAATTAAAGGCTTTTGAAGGCTCCACTCAGAAAAAGGACGTCATCACTGCCACCGGCCGCGCCGTCATCAAAAAACTCTCTCTTCTCTCCGGCGAAGCCGGATCTGGCTCCGCCAGAAAATTTGACCAATATCTCCAAATTAGTCAAATTCTCCTCGACCAACTCAACCGCGGCAACCTACTAGTCAATAGCACCAACTCCGAGATTCAAAAACTCCTCGAAGAAAAAAACTGGGCAGGAAAACTTAACTCTCCCCCTTGCGAAGGGGGAGACAAAGAGGGGGTCTCTTGTCTTTCCGACACCACCCTCCTCGTCGAAACCAATCTCGGCGCCAACAAGGCAAACTGTTGTGTGGAGAGAAAAACTGTCCATACTATTACAAAGGGCGAGACAGAAATCACCCATCTTCTCAATCTAACCCTCACCAACAAATCTCCCCTGGAAAATCCCGATCCACCCCGCTTTTACGGTGGAAATTACATCTCATATCTGCGCTTTTATCTCCCCGAAAACGCCACCAACATCCGTCTGACCGCCCAGCCAACTCTACCCAAAACTATTACTCAATATCCACTTCCTTTCGATGGCATCAATCAAAAATCATTCGACCTAAAAAACAACTACGGTTTTCGTGAGGTCGGTTTTTTCCATCTCACCGCTGCCGGCACAAAATCAGCCGTTCAGTTGAGTTACGACTTGCCTTTGGACAACCTCGGAGGTTATCCAATTTCGAATTATCAACTAAACATTCTCAAACAGCACGGGCTCGAGTCCTCTCCCCAAGAAATCAACCTCTTCGGCGTAGCCTCGCCAACAGCGGGCATAGCCTCGCCAACGGCGGGCAAATCCTTCTCCACCCCCCTCGAAACCAATTTTTCTGAAAATATTTCTCTCTAGCAAACCCAGTCTTCGGGATAAATGGCCAATTCTTTCTCACCTCCCGCCATCGCCCTTTCTATTTCCGCCTCCCTCGGCCACATTCCCCCAAACTCTTCAGTCAACAATAGCAGCAACTCTTTCAGTTCCCCCGCAAAGTGAAGATCTCCCGATCCCGGAGCTCCCGCGAACCATCTTCTCCCGTCGCAACCAACTACCACCGCGTGAAACGGCCAAGATTCTACTTCAAACTTATCCTCTCTGCTCGCCCATAAATTAATTATCAAAATCTTATCGACCTCGTTCTCCATCAAATCCACAAACTTCCTCGCCGCCTCCAAACACTTTCCCCTGTTGGAGTATTCAGTGGCCAAATTCCTAAACGTGGCTTCAATTCCCCTCATCTTTCGGATTCAATTGGAGACGAATGTAAGGTTGGGTCGGGGTGATCTACTCCTCCCATAGAATAAGTCGCTTTAAGTTCCTCCCCCGTCACCAATTCCTCAAAAACTGTATCTGGAGCCACTCCTCGTCCTTTTGCAATTTTTACCACTCTTTCAGCCAAAATCCTCAGCGCCGGCTGAATATTATCAGGCAATTTGCCATCTCTCATCAGAAATCCAATCGCCGTTCTAACATTATATGCCCCAGCTGTATCAATTTCGTTCGCAAACATCGTCATGGTCAGGATTCTACCAGATTTTAGCCCTCTTTCAAGCTGGCCAGAAATTCTTTGTTGTTTTTCGTTTTCATCAGCCTCTCGACGATCACCTCCGTCCGCTCGCCATCGTTGAGCATATCCAGCATCCGGCGCATCAGAATGATGCTCTGATACTCAATCGAGTCGAACAAAAGATCCTCGCGACGGGTTCCTGAGCTCATCACGTTGACCGCCGGGTAAATCCGTCGATCGGCCAGCTTCCGATCCAGATTTAGCTCCATATTGCCGGTGCCCTTAAACTCTTCAAAAATCAGCTCGTCCATCCGTGACCCCGTATCAACCAGAGCCGTCCCAATGATGGTCAGACTGCCGCCGTTTTCAATCTTTCGAGCCGCCCCGAAGAAACGCTTCGGTGGGTACAAAGCTGCCGGATCAAATCCACCGGACAGAGTTCTCCCCGAAGTCGGGATAGCTAGGT
>Ga0265292_1003214_pt1 | contig 10247 bp, 7 predicted proteins | sample Munlanlewell296A_FD_189080 | JGI IMG/M metagenome (GOLD analysis project Ga0265292, IMG submission 189080) | Leachate microbial communities from a municipal landfill in Southern Ontario, Canada - Leachate well 296A | ecosystem: Engineered > Solid waste > Landfill > Unclassified | place: Canada... | reverse complement strand
ACGACGGCGCGTGGGTCAACGGCACGGTGACCGTGACCGGCGCTCCCTTGCAGGACGTGTTCGTGACCGCGACGGACGAGCTCGGCACGCCCCACAACATCACCCGCACGGACGCCCACGGCCACTACTCTCTCCTCGTGCCCTTCGGGAACGTCACCCTCACCGTGAGCGCGGGGGACCTGACGAAACGCACCCTGGTCGGGACCCAAGTCCTCACCCAGACCACGTTCCCCGTGAGCGTGAACCAGGCGATGCGGGTGGATGAGGACCTCAACGGGGACGGCCTCCTGGACTGGATCATGACGAAGGACCTCGCTGTCCCGTCGGTGAAGGTCCCCGGCGTCGCGTACTTCGACCTGAACAAGGACAACGTGCGCGGGCCGGGCGACCGGCCCGTGGCCGAAGCCCGGCTCACCCTGAGCAACACCCAGTATTCCTACGTGGTCAAGACCACGACGGACGCCACCGGCGCGTACACCGCGGCGGGCCTGCTGCCCGGGCAGTACACGGTCACGATCGGGTACCGCGGGCACACGCTCTCCGCGACGCCCCTCATCGTCGGGACGAGCGCGCCTCCGGGGGACATCGCCGCGCCCTTCGTCACGATCACGGGCTTCGCCCTCCTGTCCGACGGCTCGCCCGTGCCGGGCGCCACCGTGACGCTCCGGGATGCGACGAACGGCACCGCGTGGTCCGTGACCGCCTCGGGCACGGGCGAGTACACCTTCCAGCCCGTGCTCCCGGGGAACTACAACGTGACCGCGAGCACGGTGACCTTCGCCTCCCTGCCCCAATCCTTCGTCGCGGCCGCGCGCACGCCGGCCCTGAACCTCACCCTGGCGCCCGCGGGCTGGGTCGCCGGCACGACGTACGTGTTCGGCACCCCCCAGCCCTTCGCGACCCTCTCCTTCCAGTCCGCGTCGAACAGCCTCCTCGTCCGGTCGGTCACCTCGGACGCGGCGGGAGCCTTCAACCTCTCCCTCCCCGCAGGCGCGTGGAACGTCAACGGGCGGCTGTACCAGGGCTCGGCCCTCTACGCCACCTTGACGCGGGTCGCCGTGGAGGCCGGCCGCACCGCGACCCTCACCGCGACCTTTGAGGCGGGCGCCCGCGTGAACGGGACCGCGATGGGCGCCGGGATCGGGACCGGGGCCGCCGTCGCGGTGGGCTTCCTGAGCCCGGCGGGGGACTGGTGGGTCCACGTCTCGGGCAGCGGCAACGCGTACACGGCCTTCCTGCCCCTGGGCGCGTACTCCGTGGAGGGGACGACCCCGACGTCGGCCTTCTTCGGCACCCTGGACCTCGCGTCGGGCCGCACGATGAACCTGCCCTTCGCGGACGCGAAGCCCCTGGACGGGGTCGCGTACTGGGACATGGACGGGAACGGGAAGTCCGACCCGGGCGAGGGGGTCGCGAACGCCCGCGTGGCGCTCGTGGACAACCTGGGCTTCCAGGCCCTCGCGGTCACGAACGCGACGGGCGGCTTCACCCTCGTGGGGTTCGCGAACCGCACCTACGCGGGCACGGTGTCCGCGAACGGCTTCGCCGCGGCGACGATCGCGCCGACGACCCTGAGCGGGATCGGCCCCAACGCCCACATCGCCCTCGAGCCCCTACCGGTCACCCTGACGGGTGTCGTCCTCGTGAACGGCACGACTCTGCTGAACCACCCCGTCACGATCCGTGCGGATCCCCTGGACGTGTCCGCTCGCGAGGCGAACGGGACCTCGGATTCGCAAGGGAGCTACTCCCTGCAGCTCGTCCCCGGGCGGTACGAGCTCGTCGTGGACGAGGACGTCTCTGGGTCGGCCGCGTGGCGGTACCAGAACCTGGGGACGGACTCCCTCCTGCTCACGGTGGCCGAGGGCCAGGCCAGCTACGACCTGCGCCTCGCGGCCCGCACCCTCGTCCAGGGCAACGTGACCCTGGGCGGCGTGGCCGGCCCGGCCAACGTCACGTTCAACGGGCCCGACGCGCGGAACGTGGCCGCCACGAGCGCGGGCTTCACGCTCTACCTGCAGCCCGGCGCGTATTCCGTGAGCGCGAGCCGCAGTGCGGGCACGGCCCAGTACTCCGTCCTGCGGAACGCGAGCCTGCCCGTGTCGGGAAACCTGACCCTGTCCTTGGTCCAGGCGACCCAGGTCACGGGACAGCTGCTCCTCGACGGCGCGTCAATCACCTTCTCGACGACGATCTCCCTCGTGCGCAAGGAGGGCGGGTCCTTCCAGGTCGCGAGCACGACCGCGGGGCAGTACACGACCTACCTGGTCCCCGGGAACTACACGGTGTCCGTGAACGCGACGAACAGCGTGCCCACGGGCACCTTCCTCCGGTTCTACCGATACACCTTCACGGGCGGCTTCGCGATCACCCCAGGCCTGTCGTCCTTCGGCTACAGCCTGGACCTCGTGCGGACGCTCCACAACACGACGGTCTCCGGGACCGTGACCCTGGCGGGCGCCGGGGTCGACGCCTCGGTGACCTTCCTGGCGCAGCCCGGCGGGGCCCTGAACGCGTCCGTCGCGGTGCCGGCCAACGGCGCGTACTCGATTGACCTGGCGCCCGGGTTCTACGAGGTCTACGCGACCCGCGCGGTCGGACAGAGCGCCTTCCTCGGGAACCTGGCGGTCTCCCTCCAGGACCTGCTCGCCTACAACTTCGAGCTGCAGGCCGCCCACGTCCTGTCCGGCGTCACGACGGACGACACGGGCGCCCGGACGACGGCGGATCTGACCGTGTCCACGTCGAACCTGAAGCTCCCCCTGCCCACGGACGCGAGCGGGGCCTACCAGATCCTCCTGCCCGCGGGCTCCTACACGGTCACGGCGAGCAAGGGCGTGGTCCAGCAAGGCCTGCGGGTGAACTACTCCGCGACCGCCACGGCGGACCTCACGGCGGACGCGGTCGTGAACCTGCAGCTCACGAAGGTCGTCCACCGAGCGGCGACCCTGAGCTGGGACGCCTCCCAGAACCGCACGATCCTGCCCGGCGGCTCGGTCACATACACGATCGCCGTGCACAACGCGGGCAACGTGCCGGACACGTTCAACCTCGCGGGCACAACCTCAGGATGGTCCTTCACCTTCACCCCGTCCACGGTCTCCCTCAACTTCGGGGACGTGGCGAACACGACCTACGTGTCCGTGACGGTCCAGGCGCCCTCCAACGCCCTGGTGAACCATGGAGCCGTCACCGTGAGCGCGACGTCCGCCGCGGACAGCTCCGCCCAGGGCCGCCTCGACCTGATCGTGGGCATCGCGCGCGTGCGCGGCCTGTCCCTTTCCCTTGACCCGACCTCCGGCACCTTCGACGGGAAGTTCCTGAACTACACGGTCACCGTGCGCAACTCCGGGAACGACCTGGAGACGGTGAGCGCGGCGGTCACGAACCCGGCCGACCTCGCGGCCTCGGGCTGGATCGCCCGGCTGGGCCAAATCGGCGCGGCCGCGGGCGGGCCGGTCTACGACAACTGGGTCGTGGGCGCGAACTCGACGGCCCAGGTGCGCCTGTCCCTGCAGCAGTCCGGCGGGGCGAGCGGGGCCACCGTGGTCCTCCAGGTCTCGGCCCAGGACAACCCCGCGGTCTCCGCCCAGGTCGTCGCGACGGTCGGCCTGCCGATGCTCGAGTCCCCTTCGGGGATCGGCGTGTCGGGCCCGCAGGTCCTGCGCGCCCTCCCGGCGGACAGCACGCTCCTGGCCCTCGTGACCGGCGCGGTCGGCGCGGTCGCCGTGGCCCTCGTCCTGACGAGGAAGAGGCGGTGAGATGAAGGTCCTGCCCGCCCTCCTCGTGGCCATGGCGGCCCTCGCCGTCCTCCTGACCGGTGCGACGCCCGCGGCGGCCCAGGCCATCTCCGGCGCGATCACGGGCCCGACGGCCCTGGCTCCCGGCCAGGTGGCCGCCTACAACCTGACCCTCACCGGAGAACCGGAGGGCGCGGACGTCAATTACACGGTCACCTACTGGATCACGGGGACGAACGTGATGGGCGGCGCGCCGCTCCAGAGCGCCCCCGGCCGCGCGAGCGGCGACCGCACCGCGTACGCGTTCAACATCACCGCGCCCCCGCAGGACCAGGCGATTACCCTGGTCGTCTCCGTGGGAGCGCGCTCCACGACGGGCTTCGAGAACACCACGGTCGAGTACGCGATCACCGTGGTCACCCCGATCGTCCTGAGCGCGACCTTCCACAATGCGTCGTCCACAGCCGCCGTCAACGTGACCGTGCGCTTCTACGTGGACAACCTCCTCGTCGGCGCGACGAAGATCAAGCGGGTCGACCCCAACGCGGATGTGACCGTGACCTTCAACTACCTGCCCGTGGGCCTGGGGCCGGGGCCGCACACGGTCCGCGTGGAGGCGGACCTGGACAACAACGGGGTCATCGACGCGAGCAAGGGCGAGGTCGTCGTGTCGGACCTGTTCTACCGCGAGACGCCGGGCCTGAGCCCGGGGTGGACGTTCCTCATCGGCGTGGCGGCCTTCATCCCCGTGTTCCTCGGGGTCGTGGCGCTCCGTCGCCGCGGGCAGACCTGATCATGGGGCTTCGACGAGCCATACGTCCGCGTGGTTCCTCAGGAGCATGCCCAGCCTCGTCCTCGTGATCCCCCCGCGCTTCAGGAGGGGCTCCAGATGGTCCTCGGGGGGCATCTTGACCTGCCCGTCCACCCAGGCCGTGGCGATGGGCTCGTATCGCACGGCCGCGCCGCCGACCTTGATCCGCGCCGCCGCGGCCTCACGGAACGTGTGCATGACGATGTGCACCGAGGTGACGGCGATGGGGCGGACCTTGGCATTGTAGTACTCGGCGACCTCGTGGTGGACCGGCGCGAAGGCGCCGACGCGCTTCGCGTACTCCCGCCAGCCCCTCTCGAAGGGCGAGCGGGGCGTGGTCATGCAGTGCTCCGTGACGGGGCGGACCTCCTCGAAGGTCGACAGGATCGATTGTCCGGTGGAAAGGGCGGAGAGGAACTCGTGCCACGCAGCGTATTCCTCCTTCGGCATCGCCTTGGCCAGTTTCTTCGCGAGGGACACGAGGTAGTTGTTCAGCCCCGGCACCCCGACCTTGGACGCGAGGTCCTCGAGGAAGAGGTGGGTGGCGATCTCCACGAAGGGGTTGCCCTCGACCATGTGCGCGTCCGCGGGCATGTCAGCGGCCTCCCTTGAGGCGGGCGCCGCGCATCACGAGGCCGTAGACACACTCGTAGTTCCGCAGGAGGGCGCGCATGTGCTCCTCGTTGATATTGACCATGGCCACGTTCTTCGAGGAGATCTTCGTCTCCCCGCTCCAGCCCCGCGTGGCCAGGAGGTACGACACGAGCGGGTTCCCGGAGACGGACACGTTCTTCGCGATCTCCTCCCGGAAGCGCTCGTGGAAGACGCAGAAGTTGCACACGGCGATGTTGTGGACGGTCTCGTTGTATTCCTCGGCCACGGCCTGGTCCGCGGCGCTCATGTGGCCGACGCTGTAGCGGGTGCGGAAGACCGTGGGCACGTAGCAGCACTGCTTCATCGCGTACAGGTACCCGACGACGTCCCCGTCCACGTCGGTGATGGCCATGTCCGTGAGCGGGGTCACGTCGCCCTCGATGCTGAAGGCGGTCCGGCCCTCGCGCACGGCCACGTTGAAGGACGTCCAGCCCAGGTAGGCCTCCTTGCCCATGCGGCTCGCGAGCGCGTCGCCGACGCGCTGCCAGAACTCGACGACGCCGTCCGGTCCGGCCTTCTCGATCATGTCCTCGATCAGCGACACCAGGGCGACATCGAGCATGGTCGGGCACCTCACACGAAGGACGAGAGGACGGACTTCAGGTAGGCGCGCCACTCCTTCTCCGCCTTGTCCGCCACGGTGTCGCCTCGGAGCTCGCGGACCCGGTCCACGAGGATCGCGACGAAGCGGTCCCAATGGTCCTTCGACATGTAGGACGCGGACGTGCCGACCTCGTTGTAGCCGAGGGTGAGGATCTCCTGCTGCGGGCCCGGGCCCACGAGGCCCCCGAGCCGCTGGCGCAGGTAGGCGTCCACCTCCTTGTTCTTCTTGAACTCCTTGGACTCCTCGAACTTCTCGACGAACAGGATCCGCGTGAGGCGCTTGAGCTCCGCGGCCACGGCCTCGTCGTAGGAGGCGAGGACCTCCGGGGTGATGGGCTTCTCCTCGAAGAGGTGGCGGACGACGATGGACGTCTTGACGACGTTGGACAGCATGCCCTGCATCTTCGTGATCTCGACCGGCTTGGTCGTCAGGAAGACGAGGAAGGCGCGGTCCCCCACGCCGGAGATGAGGACCGTCCCGGCCTCGAACTGCTCCACGGACATCATCATGTTCTGCCCGGCGAGCTGGTTGCAGATGTGGGCCAGGTTCCCCTTGAGCAGGTTCAGGAGGCGGTACTCGCGGGGGTCGAGCTCGTTGGGGATCGAGGACGCGAAGATGCGCCCGTCGACGCCGAGGAACATCGCGATGTCCAGGCCGTTCTCCTCCCGGCACCGCTTGAGCTCCGTCTCGAGCATGTGCTTGAGGTGGCCGACCGTCTCGGCGCCCATCGTCTTGTCGACCTTGCCGGCGTAGGGCATCTAGCCGCCCCGTTTCAACCCGTAGGAGTTGAAGAGGATCTGGAGGGCCTCTTCCGGCGAGTAGTCGTAGTCCCAGTACTTCTGCATCAGGCGGATGCGGTCGAGCACCCGGGCATGGGCTTTCATCGCCTCCGCGGTCTTGAGGGCCTCCTCGAAGACCTTCGCGTGGGAGCGCGCGGTCTCCTCGGGCCGCTCGACGGGCGAGGTGCGGACGACGATGCCGACGCCGCGGGCGAAGAGGTACGGGTAGACGCCCTCGCCGTGATGGACCGCGCGCATCTTGAGGATCTTCAGGGTGCGGTTGAAGGCGCCGCCGATCGGGTAGTACTCCAGGTGGATTGCCCCGTCGGACAGGTAGAGGGGCAGGAGCACGTCCTCGCCGACGGTCTCGCCGGGCTTCGAGTGCTCCTCGACCGTGCACAGGACGACGCCGAGCTCCTTGAGCGTGTAGAAGAGCTTGCCGATGAGCTCGCGCTGCTCGAGCTTGTCCTGGGTCGCCCAGATCACGGGGGTCATGGGGTCGATTGCGACGCGGGTGGCGATGTTGTAGTCCGCGCGGGCCTTGACGAGCTGGGGCAGCTGCTCCTCGATCATCTTCTTGAAGTTCTTTCCCTTGAGGTGGATGAAGAAGAGGCTCTTCTCGTAGTATTTCTTCAGGTCGAAGCCCATGAGCTCGGCCTCGCGCATGATCTGCTCCGGCGGCTCCTCGAGGGTCACATAGAGGGCTTGCTCCCCCTGCTCGACCCCCTCCATGAGGAACTGGACCGCGAAGGTCGACTTCCCCGTACCGCTCGAACCAAGGAGGACGATCGTGGACTTGGGCCAGAAGCCGCCTTCGATGAGGTCGTCGAGACCAGGGATCCCGCTGGGCACCCGTTGCTCGTCTGCCATGGATCTACCTCCCGACGCCGCACGTCCCCGGACGGGGAGGGCGGCCGCTTCGGGATGAACGTCCTGCACACGATGCCGGGGGCTTTTTAAAAGGACATTGACCTGGGAATCTGGACTGATAACCAGGTGGGCTAGAGCTTGGCACGGACCGCGTCGAGCTTGTCCGCGAGCTCCTGGCTTCGGGCCGCCACGGCGACCTCGCCGCGCGTCTTCTCGATGAGGGAGCGGGCCACGTCCTGCTTGCGCTTCAGGGCCACCAGGGCCGTCGGGTAGTCAAAGCGCATGAGGGCGTCGAGGATCTGCTCCATCTTCTCGAGATCCGTGGAGGCCAAGGCCACGTTCCCGCTCCTCAGGTTCGTGAGGGCGAAGCGGCGCAATTCCCCGACGACGTCGCCGAAACCGAGGAGGTACGCGGTGTCCGTGACGCCGCACTCCTTCGGCGTGGGCAGGCGCTCGCCCTCGAGGATCGCGTGGACGAGGAAGGCCTCGCAGGCCTCCTGCATCGCGTTCTCCACGAAGCCCGCGTGGAACAGGTCCGGGTGGTCCTCGAGGAGGGACTTGAGCTTCAGGACCTCCTCCCGCGTCTCCTGGAGGGGCGTCCGGACGTCCTCGCTGCGGTGCATGCCCTGGATCATCGCGCCCGCGAGGCGGGCGACCGTCCGGGAGGACTTGATGGCCAGCTCGCGCACCTCGTCCTTCTCGTCGAGGCGGGATTCGATCTCGGAGATCACGTCGTCCAGGTTCTTCACGCCGCGGCCATGAGGCTTCCCGTTATTTGAGGGTTGGGGCGGGGCACCAAGGGAACGGGAGGAGGGAGCCCACCGGGGGATGCGACGGGCCGGCGGGACGATGGCTTAACATGTTAATCGCGGGGACCGTCCGGGCCGGCCCGACTCAGCGGCCCTCGCGGATCTTCCGCATGCGCTCGACCTTGCGCGCCACGACCTCGGGCTTGCCGATGTCCCGCCGCGCGTAGAAGCTCCCGCCCACGGAGGCGAGGGCCTCCTCAGAGATCGCCTCGGCCTTCTCCAGGTCCTCCGCGATCCCGACGACGGCGAGGGACCGGGAGGCGGTCGTGTAGATGTGCCCGTCCCTCTCGTCCACCGCGGCGTAGTAGAGCCTGGCGCCCGTGCGCCGGATGCTCTCCTCGTCCACCTTGAGCTGCTCCCCCGCCTTCGGGTGCGTCCCGTACCCCGGCGGGACGACGTACTTGCAGACCGTGGCCTTCCGGGCGAACCGTGCCCGCAAGGGGAGGCCGCCTCTGGCCATGTGGAGGCACAGGTCGGCGAAGTCGTCCTCGAGGATGGGCAGGACATTCATGGACTCCGGGTCCGCCAAGCGCACGTTGTACTCGAGCAGCTTGGGGCCGTCCTTGGTCGCCATGAAGCCGCCGTAGAGGACGCCCTTGAAGGGCGTACCTCGGTCGTTCATCGCCTCGACCGTGCGCCGCATCGTCTCGAGGGCCTGCTCGTAGTCCAGCCGGGTCACGAAGGGCAGGAGATGGTCCGCGTCACTGTACGAGCCCATGCCGCCCGTGTTCGGCCCCCTGTCGCCCTCGTAGGCGCGCTTGTGGTCCTGGGCGAGCGGACACGGCACCAGGCGTCTCCCGTCGCACATGGCCTGCAGGGAGAACTCCTCGCCCACGAGCTTCTCCTCCACGAGGAACCGCGCCTGCCCGCCGATCCGCTTCTCGAGGATCTCGCGCCCGTAGGCCAGCGCGCCCTCCTTCGACGAGAAATGGTCGCCCCAGACCTGCACGCCCTTCCCGCTCGTGAGGCCGAGGGGCTTGATCACGAACTCGAAGGCGCTGTCCAGGACGAACTCCGAGAAGGGACCGTAGGAATCGAAGGCCCAGTACGTCGGCATCCCGGGGATCCCGTACTCCTTCATCAGCTCCCGCGTGAACTCCTTGTTCGTCTCGAGCTGCGCGGCCGCCTTCGTGGGCCCGACGGTCGGGATCCCCGCGGCCTCGAGGGCGTCGGCGATGCCGTTCCCCAGGGGCGCCTCCGGGCCGACGACCGCGAGCTCGGCCCCGCCGTGCCTCGCCCACTCGGTAATCGGTCCGACCGCGTTCACGTCGCCCAGGAGCACGTCCTTCGCCACGCGCCGGATGCCGGGGTTCTGGTTCGCCATCGCGGCGAGGATCTCCGCGCCGCTCCTGCGGAGCGCCTCGACGATTGCGTGCTCCCGCCCGCCTCCGCCCACAACGAGGACGCGCATGCTCCCGCCGGAGGGAAGGTGCCCACGCGATAAGACCTTTCTCTCACGCCTCGAGGGAGAGCTCCGCCGCGCGCACCGTGTTCGACACGAGCATCGCGATCGTCATGGGCCCGACGCCGCCGGGGACCGGCGTGATCGCCTTGGCCTTCGCCCGCACGGCCTCGAAGTCCACGTCGCCCACGGTCCGGTATCCGGACTTCTTTGTCGGGTCCGGGATGCGGCTGATGCCCACGTCGATCACGACGACGCCCTCGCGGACCATGTCCGCCTTGATGAACTGGGGTGAGCCCATCGCGGACACGAGGATGTCCGCGCGGCGCGTGTGGGCCGCCAGGTCCCTCGTCCCGCTGTGGGCCACGGTCACCGTGGCATTCGCCTTGGGATGCTTCTGCACGAGCAGGGCGGCGAGGGGCTTCCCGACGATGTTGCTGCGGCCCACGATGACCACGTCCTTGCCCTCGGGCGAGTTCCCGCTGCGCACGAGGAGCTCGACGACGCCCGCGGGCGTGGCGGGCGCGAAGCGCGGGTTGCCGAGGAGCACCCGCCCGACGTTCTCCGGATGGAAGCAG
>Ga0265292_1003212_pt1 | contig 10259 bp, 6 predicted proteins | sample Munlanlewell296A_FD_189080 | JGI IMG/M metagenome (GOLD analysis project Ga0265292, IMG submission 189080) | Leachate microbial communities from a municipal landfill in Southern Ontario, Canada - Leachate well 296A | ecosystem: Engineered > Solid waste > Landfill > Unclassified | place: Canada... | reverse complement strand
CGGGAGGTATCATTCGTAAAATTTTTTGCGCGTACCGCAAAATAGTAGGTCGTACCTTCTGTAAAACCTGTCAGTATATAATCTTCCTGTGCATACCGTTTCTTTGGGGCCCAGGTTTGCGTATAAGTAGTTGCATTATTGAATTTAGTAACGGTATCAATCGCAGCTGCTGAATACTTAACTGTATACGCTGATGCGGACCCTATGGTAGCATCCTCACCCGGCGCAATCCATCTTAACCTAACCTCACCCGGTGACGTACCCTGTGTAGCAGTGAGAGTCGTAACCTGTGACGGTAAATTATAATCCGTAATACTATAATAATCGCAGATAGCTTTGTATACCGCCTGCCCAAAGATTATATTCCACCGGTCAGTAACCATCTGCGGCCCGTCAGTAGTGTTATCATGGAACCCGGCTTCAATCATCGCATATGGCATTTGTGCGTACCTGTTCTCAGCATAGGAAAAACTGCGGTAAAGAAACCCGCTGGTACCGTTTTTTGACCACGTAGGGTCAACATAGGTTTGCAGGAGTGACACTATTTTATTGAGTACCGTCGTGGATAACGTCTTCGCTTCGTTATAGATCGCGGTATGGCCTGAGAGGTCACCCCCGTCATAATCCTCAGCATCAGTAGAATTATTGTCGGTATCAATCAACATCAATGTCCCCCGTGATGTCCCGCTTGCTGCGTTGGTATGCACGGTGACCATGAGGTCGCACTGCCCAACTTTTTCTTTCATCAACCAATTTGCGAAAAACGGGCGGCTGCGGTTACTACGGTTTTTTTCATTAGCCTCTTGTGGAGTATTTGGGTTGGTATAATAATAATTTGTACGGTGTACAGTTTCCGGGATTAATAATCCTAACGAATCCTTTTTCATCCAGTATGGCGCTGTCATCTTCCATAATGCCTGGTTCTCCGCACCGGAATACGGATGAGCTAACTCATACTTAACTGTGGACTTACCATAATTAAGATATTCGCGTACTTGGTACGCATCAGCTCCGCCGTTGGAGATAAGATAATTCATTATATGCCAGGTATGCATGGGATTAGAATAATCCTCAATCCCGCCGTAGGACGCACCGCGTTCTGTAGTAAACGCATCAGGGGTTAACGCAGTTTCCCAGATCAATCCATGCCCGGGGTTTACAACAATGACTTTACCTTCAAGCGGCAACGCTGAGTATACACGTGAGCACAGTGCGGTTGTTATCATTAACAATGAGAGTAAAACAAATATTTTTTTGTACACAAAACCCGCCTTTTACCTGTAATAAATGTTTATTATAAGATATTTGACGGGTTGTATATAGTAAAAGTTTCAATAAATGTTAATGGTAATGCTTAATTAAAAACTATACTTTATCCGCAGATAGGCCTCGTCGTTATCCTTCATCTTACCGAATAACGTGGTATCCATCCCGTAAATTATCCGGCTTCCCAGGCAAAGTTCCATACCATCCACAGGGATGTACACGATTTCCGGGGTATAAACCACAGCGTAGTTATTACTAAGATCCGCGGTATCCTTAAGTTCAATAGCACCGGCTAGAGGGACAAGTTTAAGTTTTTCATCAAATAATTTCCAGTCAAGGTTAAACATAACATAATCCTCGAGGTTATCCTCTCCCCGTTCGTGAAAGAATCCGTGGAGGTACTGCAGGTTGATATACACATTCCCGGGGAATGTGTAGTCACACCCAAGCACGTATTTTGTATAGGGTTTATCGTCAATTGCGACAACTTCCTGGTTTGACAATCCCAGCATACTCAACGCGGAAAGGTCAATGGTGGTAACCACCTTATCCGGTGAAAATACTGCGAGCTCACCCCAGTACCCTATGTCAAAGAGTGACCCTGAAAAATCAAACCCTGTGATATGCGTCTTTGGATACTCAAGCTCAGTAGAAACGACTACCATTCCAGCCATAAGGTTTACAGGCGTAACATACGCGCGGCGCAGGACCGGGAGGCCATCTCTCCCGTCGACATAGCTCAACGAAAAATCTATACCAAAAAGTGTACGGGCAAGTTTCAGTGCAGCGACATAATTTTCCTTAAGATCATTCGCAGGTAATGACAGTGCGGTAGTGTACCCGGTTAATACCAACCCCGCTGGTACGGCAAATCCGGAATAAAAATAATTAGCTAACCCACTTGCGGGCAGTACTGCAGGAACAAAGTTTGTGGCATACACACCGGTAAGTTTGAAGTCATAAAGGTAATAGTTTAATGTTATGGCGTCAGACCCAATCTTTCTCCCGAAATCCCAGAGATCCTCAAGATCCTTTGGGTTAATACTATCCGTCGGGCCAATATTGTCGGCGGTACCCCACGCGATACGCTGCCGTCCCACACGCAGGTCAAGTCCTTTAAAAATAAATCCGTAGACATCAGCATACGCTTCCCGCAGGCTTAGGTTATAAGGATTAATTATCCCGGGATTTGATATATCCGAAAGAGTTGATACCACTGGCAGTTTAGTTTTTACCCAGAGTTCAGCAAATACCCGTGAGGAATCATTAGGTTTAGCTTCCCCGGTTAATGCCAACCGTGTTTCATCCCAGGATTTAACACTATCGAGTATACGCACACGGTTTTCTATCTGTAAATACCCGTTGAGCGTAAGCCCGGACTTTCCTTCTTCCGCAATAACACTTGTTGAAAATCCTGCTAACAACAACACCAAACCAAACACTTTTTTCATTACAAATTCCCCCTCTAAAACCTTGCTCATTTGTTATGTGTTTTATTATCTCACTAAATACCGTTCCGTAAACACGTCATCTGAAATCCCGGCATCAACTTTTGTATTTGACACCACCATTTTAGTCTTATGCTTATTCTTATGATCTTCCATCACAGACGCGTTTGCAATCCAGTAATTCCCAACTTTCTCGAACTCCGTGCGGGTAAGAGTTTTTGTCATCGTCCCGGCTTTATCATAATGCTCAATTTTGAGTACATAAAAATTAGTTTTATCAACCGTCATTACGAGTTTAGAATAATCCGAGACCGTCCCTTTTTTTGGTGTGAGTTTCAGGACATAAGATTTATCATCAGTTTGTATTACCTCGGAGTCCCATTTTTCGCTATACGTTTTTGCTTCCATATCCTCGTATGTAAAATCCGTCCCAGCGAACTTCGTGTTCTTAACGTGTGACGCAATCCGCCGTGTTTTCTTAAATGCCGGGAGGTAAATATACATCATATCATTGGGTAATGACAGGAACCCAATCCCTTTTTGGTCAGCGGGAGAAAGAAACCGTACTAACCGTTTTTCATTACCTTTTTGGAACATCAATGTTTCTCTTGACTTTTCCTTCCCGTCTTTATCGATGATAATGATCTTAGCCTGCTGTTCCTGATCCTTAGGCGAACCAGACGCACTATCAAGTTTTGAAAGCACCTGCGGGCCGGTAAGTTCAGCGGCGGTTACTACTGCGCTATTGCTAAATATAACCGCACTAAGCGCTAATACCAGTCCGGTTAATAAGGCACCACATTTTTTTTTGTTCATACAATCAATCCCTCCTGCTTTCTTTTCTTTTACTTATCTTCCCCTATTTTTGGCTTGAACAACAATATTATTGCGGGTAATATAGTAATCGCGCTGACACCTGAAACTAACGTCGTCACCGCAGTAAGAAGACCGAATCTTTGTAACGGCACGAGGTTCGCAAAGATTAAGACCAGAAACCCAAACATTACAGTGACAACGTTTATCATAATCGCACGGCCGGTAGTTTCGAGTGTCTTGCGTAACGCATCAAATTCGTTAAGCTGTACCTTAAGTTCATGACGGAAACGGTTAACAAAATGTATGGAATAATCTATACCGGTACCAATCGCGATACTTGCCACTAACACCGTTGCTATATCCAGCGGTATACCGGTGTATCCCATAACACCGAAGATAACGATTATCGTAAACGTAATCGGCACTATCCCAATCACCCCGCCTGCAAATGAACGCATCATCGCTAATAAACACAGGAATACCAGAAATAACGCTATGAGCATACTCCAGAACTGGCTGCTTACTAAACTATTATCAAGATTATCGTTGATATACAACATCCCGGTTGGTTCAAATGATACATAGTCCTTAGTGTTTTGTTTAAGATATTCTCTAATTGCCTTGATGATAGCGCGGATACGTGTCGTCGGAACATGAACAGTCATTGCCTGGACGATAGCTTCAGTTTTATCCGGGTTCACCATCTGTGACAACGTTTCCTGTCCTTCAAGCAAGAACCACAGGTTCGACACTTTTGCCTGGTCCTCAGGTATGTTTTTACCTTCCCCCATAACATCACTCATTTGTTCAATAAAATTCGTTATAGACTGCGTGTTATTAACATCATCGAGCTGATCAAGAAAATCCTGGAACTTAACCATCTCGTTTAACACCCGCGGGTCTGTCATATCACCCTTAACGATTACCATGATAGGCGAAGACCCGCCGAACTTCGCATCAAGTATTTTGTTGGAGAGCCGGCTATGGCTATCTTTCTTGAAGTAATCCGTAATATTAACACTACGCTGTATCCTGGGAATCCCGGCCACAGCAATAATAGTAATTATTCCCGCTATTACCAATACCAGCTTTTCATTTTTTAAGATCATAACCCCGAGGCTATCCATAAACTTAATCACCGGTTTTGCACTGGACTTCCTTGCATTTTCCTTAACAGTGCCAGCCTGAACGGGCAGCATTGCGAGTATTGCAGGGACAAGCGTACACGCTATTATCAACGCAAATAATGTTCCTACCGCCGTAAAAATCCCGAACTCAACGATCATTGTAAGGTAAGAACCAAAGATAAACGATAAAAAACCTGCAACTGTCGTTACCGCTGCCAGGAGTACCGGGAGTGCTACGTTTGAAAGTGCGGATTTTGATTGTTCCAAACGGTTAGTATTATCAAGAACATCTTCATTAAACTTACTGAACACATGAATACTATAAGCATTCCCCACAGCAAATAATACTACCGGTATGATATTAGAGATCAACGATAACGGTATTCTTAATAAGTTCATCAGACCTATGGTCCAGATAACACTTATTGCAACTGAAATTAATGGAATGACAACCCCGCGTAATACCCTGAAACTAAAGAACAGTGTCATTACAATCACGACCACAATTATGGGTATCAGTGTATATAAGTCGTCCATTATCAAGTCAACGATATCCGCCAAGAAAAACGGCGAGCCGGCATAATACGCTTTATTATTGCCTTCAGCTTTTTTTACAATACCGCGGATAGCACCTGCGGTTACTATTTTGTTCACATTTTCATTCAACCGGCAGACGATAAGCGTTGCCTTCCCGTCAGTAGAGACCAGTTTCCCGGAGAATAGGCTGGAGGACATAACGTACTTCCTGAGCTTACCTATTTCCTCATCAGTCTCCGGCAACTTTTCTGCGTCGATAAGCTTACCGATTTCAATCCCGCCATCCTGCGCTTTCTTTATATCCAAAACATCGGTTAAACTCGTGACATACGACACACCGGGCAGGAGTTTAAGTTCAGCAGTTATATCCGCTACTTGCCGGAGGCTGGCTTTAGTGAATACATCATCAGTTTCAATAGCAACCATAGCCAATGCATTCCCGCCGTATTCTCTATCAATATAATTAAACCTCTGAGCTACAGCGTCATTCTTTGGTAAGTAATCCATTACATCCGGATTAACCTTGATATCTTTCAGGAAGTATCCAAAAAACAAGGTTATCACTGCGATAACCGCGATAACAACTTTTCTGTTATTAATAACGAACTCAGCAAACCATTTTTTCATAATCTTTCTTTTTTATAACTCCTTACCTTACTTTATGAACATAAACCTTGTATTCTTACCTTTTGATATTAACCTGTATATCCCTATACTTCCCCTCTTCCACAACCTCACCATTTTCTATTAACCGGTACCCGATGATATAGTAAGTCGAGGGTTGGAGATACAAAACATAATGTGTTTTGTCATCAACTTTGATCAATAACTTTATACTGGTACTGCCTTCAAATACGTCGTATGATGCGTAAAAAACTTTTTTTTCAATCAAATACTTCTCGACATTGGATAAATGATACACCCACCCAACCTGGGCAATACCTTTCCCGCGTAATGATTTGGTTATAGGATTCCCGGAGTCGAGTTTAACCTTAAACGGGCCAAGGATATTTTTATTATCAATCGTAAGCTTATGATCTTTGAACACCACATGTGTCCCGCTGTTTTCCCCGGTGATAACATTAATTTCCAGCACACCCGGAGGGTAGTAGTACAATGCTATGATTCTGTGTAATGTTTTGTTTCCCAGCTTTTCAGTTGTTTCGTTTAAACACCGGTACGATATTGTACTGGTAATAACCGAGCGGAGAGCATTGATTGTTGATTCCACGCTAACCGTACTTCCTTCAATTTTTGTATTTACTACTGCAGGTTTTACAGTTCCCGCATAAAGCGCGGTATTTACCACAAAACAGGAATACATGGTGAATAACAACCCTAACACTTTTGATACACTGATATTTTTGTTATACATATATGATTCAATGCACACCTATACTTATTTTTTTACGATCCCGTAAAACAATATTTCCAGCATCTTATTAATATTACGTTCAACCTCTTTTTCTTTGAGGCTTAGGGTCCACTCGTACTCCAACCCCTTCGCTGCGATAACAAAAGTAAACGCGGTAAGGTCAATATCCTTGATTTTAAAAACACCGGACGCAACGCCTTCCTCCAGTATCCCGCGTACCAACCCAACCTCTTGCCGGTCAAAATCCGTGCGGATCTTATTGATAAACTCATAATTCCGCAGGTACTCATCCTTAAACGCGGAATACACATTAACTATTTTGCGTAGATATTTCATCCTGGAAAGCACAAACATAGCCAGCCGTTCCTTTGGCCCGCGGCATTTACTAAGCTCTTTCAGCATTGTTTCCTTAATTGACTCAACTTCTAGCTGAAGTACAGCGAAAAACACGTCTTCCTTGGTTTTAAAATAGTAATAAAGAGTACTTTTCCCCATCCGCAATGCGTGGGCAATATCATCCATTGTAGTTTTGAACAACCCATACCGCGCGAATAGTGCCTGGGCGGTTAACAATATATTTTTACGTTTGAGTTCGTGTTTTGTCATCTACCTGACCACCTTTAAAACTATTTCGACTTTTCGACTTATACAGTATTATAGTCGAACTTTGGGTTATTGTCAAGCGGAATATTCAGGTATCGCTGATTAGATCTAAAACGATTACAATTCTAATAACTTTTTCCCGGCAAGGACATACGCTTTATATTCATGTTTTTCTAACGCAACTGTCGCAACCTTTTTCCCTTGGAACCGCACATCCACCTTTTGCGCATCACCGAAGTTTGTGAGGATTATCACCTGCTTATCCCCCGACGTTCCCGCATGGAAATGAACCCTTTGCGCGCCAGCACTAGTACCAACACCAATGATTGCCCCGGTCGTCCGCGCAGCAGTTTTCCCCTGTTTCTTTGCTCCGCCACTACTCACGACATCCCACTCCGACCCCGCACAGGAAGTATTCACAATTGTCGATACAAACGTTTCAAACCCCGGGTGGTAGTCTTTAGTATAATCGTGCCCGAAGAACGAGCCTAACGCGATTACCCGCCCCTTCCCAACTTTTTTGACGATACCCATTACGTCTCCAGCTTTATTCTTCGCCACCACTTCCGCATCGCCGTTATACGCCAAAGGCGTTAGCCAGCCAGTTGGACGAAGATCAAGTTTCACGTTTCCAAGTTTGAACTTAATATTTTCAGTAGGTTCCTCTATTTTTCTGCGTCCGAGGTCGCGGATACCGAACTTCGTCGGCAATACTCTATCCTCCCCGGGATACTTGTAAAACCCGAGTTTGGTGTACGCATCAAATTCAGCGTCAAACACCAGCGTCCCGCCGGAATTCACGAACTTATACAATTTATCGTGGAGTTCAGGTTTTACAATCAACGCCCAGGGCATTACCAGTAACTTTAAGCCATCCATTAACTCTTCCATGTGGTTAGCTTCTACGATCACATACGGTACGCGTAACCGTTCATACGCGTGGATATAGTTGAACACCCCCTGCCTGGCTTTTATAGCGTCACGGTCGCAGGACCAGTTAAGATAATAATTATCCGGGTCAAACCACACCCCTGCTTTTGCTGAGTCGGGAACATAGCGGTCAAATAAATCCATATTTTTGTCAATCACCGCGCAGGTGTGTTTCAACTCGGTTACTCGTTCTTCAGCGTTACCATCATCCCCAACGATCCCAAACCCGGATGCTTCCCCAGTAAACACTTCATCACGCCAGCACCAGAATATAACGCCCTTAACCCCGCGGGATATACCCGACCATACCCACAGGTTTTGAAGTTTACCCTCTAACGGCGGGTCAGACATCAACCCAGCCCGTGCGCTACCGCCCTGGAGTTCGCTCATCCACAACACTTTCTTCTTTGATGTCACTGCTGAATGTATTGCCTCTATGCGTAACCCAAAAAAGTTTTCATCAAACCCGTTACCCCACGCAGGAAAACTTGATACGCCATAACCGTCCATCTCATCAGCTATACTCCAGTCATTTCCCCGGCACAATGTTTGTTCATTCGCTCCGCCGGTAGATACCAGTGATGCGGTACCGTTATGACAGGAGACAAAAAAGCTTGGGTTTACCGACTTAATAATTCCGTACCGCCACTTCGCATGAAGGTTTGACCTATGTGTGATAAAACTCGCGAATTCCATATTTTCAGTAAACGGCGGTTTTGGATACTTACCCGGCTGAACATCATCCCAGGAACTATACCTCCGTTGCCATGCCAAGTTTAACCATTCAAGATCTCCATACTTTTCTTTTAACCATCCGCGGTACTTTTCAATTGTATGAGGACAATAGCAGACATAACCGTCTGCATTTACCGCCCACCGGTTTTCGTTCCAGCAATCCCAGCCAATAAGGTTTTTCGTACCTCTATACCGTTCCGCGGTAGTACGGAGGAAGCGTTCCATATACTTCGCGACTTCCGGATTATCCGTACACCCGCCTGGGGTCAGCCCGACGTTACACTCCCCGCGGAGCGAGGATATCACGCGGTTACCTACGTGGTTCACCATCATAGAATCCGGCACTACGCGGTGGATCCAGAACGGTTGAATTTCCGCGATTGTGCTGATAACAATTTTTAACCCGTTTTTATCGGCAAGATTAATTAGTTCATCATAATCCTCGTAATTAAACTTCCCAGGTTCAGGTTCAATCCAACCCCAGCATGCCCATAGCTGCGCTGCATGAAGGCCGGTATCCCGCATTTTTTTTAAGTCATCATCCCAATACTTTTTATGCGGAAATGGCGGGCGGTAATACTGCGCTCCGATGAACATATAAGGCTCCTTAATTAACCCTTGATACTATTTAGTCACGGCAGTTGTGGTACTAACCGCATCAACTTTATTATGTTTTTTATTGAAGAACAACACCTGCCCAAGCCCGACTAATGTAACAAAAATAATTACTGTGAGTACTGCCTTCCTAAAAAACTCTTCTGACGCAACATTCTTTAACTTTACCCCTACCCATGTAGCAAATAATGCCGGTATTATCGCAAATACGGCATACGAAAAATTTTTGGGGGTTAACAACCCGAACGCGAGGTATGAGATAATATTCATCACACCCAGTACAAGAAAATACGCGATAAGATTACACCGGAACTCATCTTTCTCCCATGCCCGGCATAAACCGTAGATAACTATTGGCGGGCCTGACTCACCAATCGCGCCACCCAGTACGCCGCTGAGCAACCCAAGCCCGATCTGTGTCGGCTTTTTTTCGTTAAGCGGAATCTCAATTTTTAAACTCAACAAAATACCGAATATCAGCGTTGCAACACTGATAATAATCTTCATTAATTCCGGGTGAAAACTCTTTAATGCCATCGCACCAATCGGGCTGCCGATAACCCCGGCAATCATTAATAACACCATTTTTTTTACCTGCAAATGCTGTTTCGCTTCATATAACAAAAATATGTTGATGATAAGCATCAATACCGCGTATGCCGGGATAAACATCTTAGCGCCGGATGGTAAAAATATTGAGAACAACGGTACTGCAAACAATGCGCCGCCAAACCCTGCGAATGAATGGAGCAACAATCCTACACTGATAATTAAAGCAAAAATAATTCCTTCTGACATTAAACAATC
>Ga0265292_1003211_pt1 | contig 10268 bp, 8 predicted proteins | sample Munlanlewell296A_FD_189080 | JGI IMG/M metagenome (GOLD analysis project Ga0265292, IMG submission 189080) | Leachate microbial communities from a municipal landfill in Southern Ontario, Canada - Leachate well 296A | ecosystem: Engineered > Solid waste > Landfill > Unclassified | place: Canada... | reverse complement strand
TTTTATGGCATCGTGTGCTAAAAAAATGTTTAATTTTAACCAAAATATCGGGTATAACCGTACATTTATCATTAAAAAAGTTCTGGTATAAATAAGTTAGGCGAAATATATAAGGAGAAAACTATGATAAAATTTATGACTTTCGCAGTTGTATTATGCAACTTTACTATTATTTATAGTGCAGTAAGTTGTGGTAATAAAAACAAAAAACAATCCTCAATGATATTCCAAGAAAAGTTTTCCACAAAGAACATTAATCAACTTGAGGATAGTAGTAAAAAGGTTCATATAATAATGGAAGCTACTAAATCAGCCCCATCAGTTACGGTGCCAAATGTGGAAAAACAGATACCTCAAAAATTAATTGAAGACTGTATTGATATTTTAAAAAAATCTGATATGGTTTATGCAACATACGTTGGACGAGCTGGCATGTTGACAAAAGAAACTTGGGCTTTCAATATAATTTTACGCACAAAGGAACGAATTGAAATATTTAAAACCCTTCTTGGAAGCGAAAGTAATGCGAGTAAGTCATATGCATTATGTGGATTGTATTTAGCATCCAAAGAGGAATTCGATTCTGCAAAAACGAAATATCTTGAAAATGTATTTGAAATAACAGTTTACATAGGCTGTGTTGGAAACTATATTAACAACCAAGAATTCTTAACTGTAGTTGAGCTAGAATATTTACCCAAAGTGATGGTTTTAGAAAAGGTAGATTTGAAGTATAATAAAAATACCAATGATTAATTTTGCTATACTTCGCCTAACAGGGTGCTTATTCAATGCGGAGTTCGGCACATTTTGAGAGTTCATTGCAATAAATTAACTTTGTATCAGTTTGACAGGTAAGTGCTTTTAATTCCGCACTGAAATAAGCACCCGAACCGTAATAGAAATAATAATATTATTATTAATGAAAATATCCGCTTCCATATATTCAAACAAAGATAAAGACCTCGTGTCATTGGTTCAGGAATTAGATGCCCACAGGGTGAATTATTTTCACATAGACTGTAATGATGACCCTGCTGTTTTTGATGACATCAAAATAATCAGAGAAGTAAGCAAAACACCGATTGACCTGCATTTGATCACTTCTGAACCCGAAAAATATTTCACACTGATAGAAGAAAATAATATTGAAAATGTAACATTCCAGTTTGAGAAAATTGAAAAAGAATTTCATGTTCCGGAAACTGTTAAATCAAATCTGGGCCTGTCTATCATATCTGAAACTGATATTAAAATATTTGAAAAGTTCAACGACCGGTTTTCTTTCATCCTCTTTATGGCCACAACTCCGGGCGAAAGCGGAGGTAAATTCAACAAGCAGAATTTTAAAAAAATAAATGAATTCAGAAATGAATACCCGGGAAAAAAAATCCATGTTGATGGTGGTATTAACGAAGAACTATCATTTATTCTCAGGAACATGGGCGTAAATGTGGTGGTGATCGGTTCTTATCTTTTCAAAAATGATTTCATCGGTTCAGCCTTGCTCCAACTTAAAAGTGACGATATCGAAGGGCATTACCGCGTAAAAGATTTTATGCTCGATAGTGATGAAATACCTGTTCTGAATGCGGATCACATAACATTTTATGATGTGCTTAAATCCATTGAAGATTACAAAATGGGGTTCACTACTGTGGTGGATGATGCAGGTGTTATGTCGGGGCTCATTACTAATGCTGATGTGAGAAGAAGTTTACTGAGGAATTATGAAAACATTGGAAATATAAGTGTTGACGATATGTTAAATCGTAACCCTGCGTATGTGTACGACTACGAAACGGTGTCGGATATGCTTGCATATATTAAAACACTTGATTTTCCTGTGTTGTACATGCCTGTTTTGGATGAAAATAAAAAAATTGTAGGCGCAATAAAGTTTAATAATCTTATCAAGGGTGAGTCATGATAATACATCTGAAAAATAATACAAGCAGTGCAATAGTTCAAGAAATTGTTGCAAAATATGAGGCTGTTGAACTCGTAAAAGAAAACAAAATAATTCTTATTACTCCTTCTTCTGTTAAAAAGATTGATGAGGAATACCTTGGATATATTGATAATTCATGGGTTTTCGCCAGCGATATTCAACTTGCAAATAAAAAATATTGTGCCGGGATCAAAGAAATAAAGATCGGGAATTACACAATTGGTGGCAAAAGCAACAATACCATTGTTATTATTGGCCCATGCGCGGTTGAATCAAAAGAGATGATCGAAAAGTCAGCGGAACTGGTAAAAGAATGTGGGTTACATACCCTGCGGGCGGGAAGTTTCAAACCGCGCACTTCTCCGTACAGTTTCCAGGGAATGGGTTTGGATGGACTTAAGTTGCTGGCGAAAATCCGTTACAAATACGGTTTCCCGCTAATAACCGAAGTAAGGGATTCAACTCATATTGATGCAGTTATCGAATATGCAGATGTAATACAGATCGGCGCCAAAGCCATGTACGACCATGGAATCCTCCGTAAATGCGGCAAGTCAAACAAACCGATACTTCTTAAGCGAGGTTTTGGCAGCTCTTTGCAGGAGTTTGTACAGGCTGCAGAATTTATTCTTTCAGGCGGAAATGAGAATGTTATATTGTGCGAAAGGGGTATTCGCACCTTTGAGACCAAAACCCGCTTTACGCTTGATCTTTGCGGGGTGGCATATTTGAAAGAATACACCAACCTTCCCATTATCCTTGATCCAAGCCACGCAATGGGATATGCTTATGGAGTGCCTGATCTTGCAAAAGCATGCATGGCAATGAATGTAGAAGGTTTGTTGATTGAAGTTCATCCTGATCCGAAAGTCGCAAAATCGGATGCTTCGCAGCAACTGAACCATGATGAATTCAGAGAACTTTTTAAATCGCTTAAACTTATTGCTAAAGCCGTAAACAGAACCATTGTATGACCTTTTTTCACAAGAACATAAAAAAATATTATATGCTGAAAAATTTTAAATTTCAATTTCTTGCTTTGGATATTGATGGGGTACTTACCGATGGCGGAATGTACTACACCGAAAGTGGAGATGAGTTTAAAAAGTTTAACGCAAAAGACGGACTTGCCATAAAGACTCTTATAGCTATGGGGAAACATGTGGGTTTTGTCAGTTCCGGTATCAATGGTAATATCATTGAAAACCGCGCCCGGACTTTGGGTGTGCAAAAAGTTTATACAGGAACATGGAAGAAAGTGGAAATACTTGAACAGTGGTGCAAAGAACTGAATATAGGTCTTGAAAATGTTGCATACATTGGCGATGATGTGAACGATATTCCTGCTATTCAAAAAGCCGGTTTGTCAGCTTGTCCCGCTGATGCTGTCCCTTTAGTGAAAGAAGCTGTAAATATTGTCCTTTCGAAAAAAGGCGGTGAAGGATGTGTGAGGGAATTTGTAGAGAAATATATAATGGAAATACGATGTTAATAAAATTTTTGAAAATTATTATTTAAATGAACCTCTATTTGTACTTTTGAAGCATGAATGAAGCAACAAACCCACAACAGGAATTAACAAGAAAGAGGACAAAGAAACCTATTCTATCCCCCTCTATTCTTGAACATGGTAAATTGCCTCCGCAGGCTATCGACCTTGAAGAAGCCGTGCTTGGTGCTATTATGCTAGAAAAAGACGCTCTTACGACCGTAATAGATACTCTTAGACCGGAAGTATTTTACAAAGAATCGCATCAGAAAATCTATCAGGCTGTTCTTGATCTTTTCAATAAAAGCGAACCGGTCGATATTCTTACAGTAACGAACCAACTAAAAAAGAATGGCCAGCTCGAAATGGCAGGCGGTCCATTTTATATTACGCAACTAACATCGAGAGTGGCGTCTTCTGCCAATATTGAATATCACACCCGCATTGTTTTGCAAAAATATTTGCAGCGCGAGCTTATCCGTATTTCTTCCGATATTATACGTGACGCATTTGAAGATACTTCTGATGTATTTGACCTGCTTGATAACGCTGAAAAGAATTTGTTTTCTGTAAGCGAAGGTAACCTGCGTAGAAGCTATGAAAGAATGCCCGAGCTGTTGCACGAAGCTATTGAACAAATCAGAATTGCAAGCAGGCAGGAAGACCATCTTATTGGTATCCCTACCGGTTTTACTGATTTGGATAGGATCACGTCAGGATGGCAAAGATCCGATCTGATTGTTATTGCTGCCCGTCCGGGTATGGGTAAAACTGCGTTAGTGCTTTCAATGGCCAGAAATATGGCTGTAGACTATAAAAAACCGGTTGCTTTTTTCTCTCTCGAAATGAACGCCCTGCAGCTCGTTACGCGTCTGATAGCCAGCGAAACACAATTGCCTTCGGACAAACTTAAAAGAGGGACACTCGAGACTTATGAATGGGAACAGTTAAATTCTAAAATTGCTAACCTTACTGAAGCGCCGCTTATAATAGATGATACTCCTGCTCTTTCCATCTTCGAATTACGTGCAAAAACAAGACGATTAAAACAGCAATACAATATTGATCTGATCGTAGTTGACTATTTGCAGCTGATGACATCAGGCGGCGAAAACAAATGGAACCGCGAACAAGAGATCAGTAATATTTCACGTTCGTTAAAAAGTCTTGCAAAAGAGTTGAACATCCCGGTTATAGCGATTTCTCAGTTGAGCCGTGAAGTAGAAAAACGTGGTGGGTCCAAACGCCCTATTCTTTCAGACCTTAGAGAATCAGGCGCTATTGAACAAGATGCCGACCTCGTGGTTTTTATTTACAGGCCGGAATATTACAAAATCGAATATTTTGAGGATCAGGTTCCCACTAAAAATGTTGCAGAAATTATCATTGCTAAAAACCGTAATGGTCCTTTAAAGGATATCAGGCTGAAATTTATCGCCAGGTTTGCTAAGTTCGAAAATTACGATACGGATGATTCTGACTTTAGTACATACCAGCATCCATATAGCGATAAAGAACTACCTACACTCACCATGCCTTCAAAGATGAATGATATGAAGGATGATGAAGTCGCGCCTTTCTAATTTTGTTTAAGGTTTTTGGTTTGGGGCAGCTGGTTTGGTTAATGGTCAATAGTCAATAGTCATTGGTCAAACTGTAAACAACAGACCAACGTCAATATGAAATTTTGTTAATTCTTTAGCCCTGCATATTTTTAAGATAAAATGTTCGTTATCTGTTCATTATTCATGCGAATCAAGGGTTGAGAAAAAATTAATAGCACGCTGATAACGCTGATTCAACTGATAATCGCTGATAATATCAGTGTAAATCATAAATATCAGTGTCATCAGTGTTCTATTTTTATAAATACATTAGGTTCATTTCCAATGAAATATTTTAACCCTTGATTCGCATTATTCATATTATAAAATCGAAAAACATAGGTAATGATTGATGATCATATAAGCAATCCCAAAAGTCCTAAATATTATGTTAAGAAATATTTAGATAGTCAAAAAAAGGAATTGCAAAATAAAATAGTTTTAGATATACCGTCTGGAAATGGTATTACTGCTGAAATATTATTAAAAAACGGCGCTAAAGTTGAATCATTCGATTTGTTTCCTGAATATTTTATGTTAAAAAATATTGAATGTAAACGGGCAGATATTACAGACAAAATACCGGTGATTGATAATTACGCAGATATGTTGATTTGTCAGGAAGGCATTGAACATTTCAGCGACCAGTTAAAAACATTTAAAGAATTTAACAGGGTATTGAAACTTAACGGGAAACTTTTAATAACTACACCTTCTTATTCTAACCTGGCAGCCAAGTTAAGTTATTTATTATTTGAAAGCGAAACCAATAAACAAATGCCACCAAACGAAATTGATGATATCTGGATGTCGGACAAATCAATAACAAATGAGATTTATCATGGACATATTTTTCTGATTGGCTTACAGAAACTAAGAATACTTTCAAGATTATCAGGATTTAAAATTAAGGAAATAAAATATTTACGTTTGAGTAAAAGTTCACTGCTGTTATTCCCATTTTTTTATCCTGTAATTTTTATTAGTTCATATTTAAGGTATTACAGAATATTAAATAAAAATAAAAAAATATCTATAAAAACTAAATCCGACACTTATAAAGAACAATTACAAATTAATATCAATCCAAAAAATTTATTAAACAAACATACGTTCATTATTTTTGAGAAAGAAAAATATTTAAAAAATGTTTGTTTTAAAACTGAAAGTATAATAAAGCCATTTGATAAGATTATGTAATAATATAATATACTTTATTTACCAAAAGCTTGGGTTATATACTGAGCGTTTGGGTTTGCAAGGATATTGAGCTTGAGGACACTGAGCGAAGTCGAAGCGCCGAACTTAGCGAAGCGATCTCACGAACACATTGAAAACAAAAATAGTTGTGAGTAAATATTGCAAACTCGAACAGTCGAAGTATGCAACCAAATTTCTAAAGCTAAGCTTTAACAGAGGTAAGGGTATAAAAGAGTTATCGGCAACCCTAAGAAACGACAGTGCAATTAGAAAACTTTACCGCAGGACAAAGTAAAATTTGCGAAAAATTTCTCTTGCTTTTTAACGAATTGACTATGAAAATTCCTATTTTTGAAGAAATTTACTAACAACAACTAAATGCTGACAAAAGAATATATAAAAGAACTAAAGACCAATGGCAACGGTGCAATAGGACACCTTGTAAAAGAGTGTCGGGACAGCGGTTCATTAACTTTTATTCTTGAAAGTTTAGGACAACTTCCCAGCGACTTTGACGGCTCTTTCCTTCCCGACTTATTACAACACAAAAGTTCGTCTGTACGACTTTGGGCAATTAAAACACTTGGCAAACTTGACAATGACGACCATTTAAAAATTTTGCAACAAGTAGCGTTGACGGAAAAAGACACGAATGTAAGGCGTGAGGCAGTTTCTTCAATCGGAAGAATGAGAAGTAAAAAAGGACAAAAAATTCTTATTGAAATCCTCAAAGACCAAGACCCGAAAGTAGTTAGTCAGGCAATCAGAGGACTTTTAGTTTTCAAAGGAGATCCCGAAGTTGACAAACATTTAAAAAAATTAATAAATCATCAAAATGAAATGGTAAGAACTGTGATATATAAAGAGTTTTTTGCTACGCAAAAAACTCTTTCAAGTCAGCTGCACACCGAGAGTTTTGATTATTTAAAAAATGTTATTGTCAATGGCGACACTATTGATACAATGAAACTGTTACAAGATGAAAGCGTTCATCTCACTTTTACATCTCCACCATATTACAACGCAAGAGATTATTCTATTTATCCGAGTTACAAACATTACATAGAATTTCTTGCAGAAGTTTTCAAAGAAGTTTTTCGCATCACAAAAGAAGGAAGATTTTTAATTCTCAACACATCTCCAATTATAATTCCGAGAATTAGCCGTTCACATTCAAGCAAACGCTATCCAATTCCGTTTGATATTCATCCTTTCTTGATGGAAATGGGTTGGGATTTTATTGATGATATTGTTTGGCTTAAACCCGAAGCAAGTGTAAAAAATCGTATCGGTGGTTTTATGCAACACAGAAAACCACTTGGTTACAAACCAAACAGCGTTACAGAATATTTAATGGTATATCGTAAAAGCACAGAAAAACTTTTAGATTGGAATATCAAGCAATACGATTGGGATACAGTAAAAGAAAGCAAAGTGCCAGACGGCTACGAAACAAATAATGTTTGGAAGATTGACCCTTGCTTTGACAAAATTCATTCGGCAGTTTTTCCAGTAGAACTTTGCAAGCGTGTAATTCAATATTATTCATTCAAAGGCGATTTGGTTTTTGACCCATTTGGTGGAAGCGGAACAGTTGGCAAGACAGCAAAAAGTTTAGACAGATATTTTTTCCTCACAGAAAAAGACGAAAAATATTTTAGCTATATGCAATCAAAAAAATCAAGTATTGAATATGATAAACACCCAACTATATTTTTATCTCTAAACGATTTTCAACAAAGTATAAAATGACATTAACAGAAGAAGTAGCCAAAAATATTATTAAGAAACTTTTAAAAGGTGCTGATTACAGAATAGAAGTTGTAACCCTTATCAATGCTGAGTTTTTGCAGTTTGCAATTGAGTTTTTCAAAAAAATAATTGATGCAAAATTGCAAAGCAAAAACATTACAACTGATTGGTATAAAGTAGCATTTCTAAATCCCAATTTGCCAGCGAGTGAAATTGCTATCAATTCAGGATTGAACAAAAAGACCATTCATAATATGTTCAACTCTTCTACGAAAGAAATCGTGATTGATGCTTCTAACGAACATTACGATATACTTTATCAAAGCATCAAAAACTTAGTTGAAACAGAACACGAATTAGAATTAACGCTTACAATAAAATTCAAAGGAGTTTCAGTTGATTTGAATGTAAGTGAAAGTTTAATCGTTATCAATACACTTGCAGTAAAAAGGGCGGAATTGCGTGGCGGACTTTGGAGTACAGCAGGTAAAAGAGTTGAAAATCCTTTAATGCAAACGCTTTGCAAACTTTATTCAGTTGGCAAAGATAATCTCAGAGCAAAATTTAAAAAGGATAAAGCAAAGGGCTTTGACAGGGAAATAGATTTTTATCTTGTAAAAGACGGTAAAGAATACTCATGTGAAGTAAAATTAATGGGTAGCGGAAACCCCGAAAGTGCAGACGCTGTGATTGCAAGAGCAAGCCATATTTTTATTGCAGACAAATTATCGCAACAAAATAAAAACCAACTTGACAGTTTGAAAGTTAATTGGGTTGAGTTACGAAGTGAAAACGGATACAAACGTTTCAAAAAGGTTCTTGAGAACTTAAATATCCCACATGCTGACTACAATGGCAATATTGACGAGGACTTGCCGAAAATTTTCGCAGAAATATTTTAACGACATAACTTCGGAATGAAAGAAGGGCAGCCGATAACAGCGTTATTTTTTATGAAATATCCATGCAAATGGACTTTTGCGCTAACCGAAATGAATACAATGTGTGAAAAATTCCTGCAAGAACTTTTTAGGCATGGATATTCACGAGCAAGCAAGTGTTGCGGTTGAGGGAGCGAGTAACAAAAAAACGTGTTTCGTAAATCGCTTAATTACATATAATTACAAAATTATATATAGATGAAAACATTTTTCACACTTGGATTTTTACTTTTATTTTTTGCCTTAAAAGCAAATTATTTACTGATTCCGATGGATGAAACCCAGAAGAACCACCTGAAAGCGTATGGAATTGCTTATTATACACTTCAAAAAGAAGTAGAGGTAAGTTGGCTGCTTAATTATAAAGGCGGAAGTTTCATGATCTCATATAATGACCAGATTGAAAAAGAATGTATCATAAGGGGTGTTACTTATGATATAATTGCCAATGCGCAGGCAAGCGCTATCCTTACTGAAATATCCGACCCGGAAGTAAACATGGACGAAGTAAAATTACAGAAAGCTCCAAAAATAGCCGTTTACTCGCCCAAGAACAAACTCCCCTGGGATGACGCTGTAACACTTGCATTGATGTATGCCGAAATTCCTTATGATATTGTATATGATGAAGAGGTGATGGACGGAAAATTGCCCCTCTACGATTGGTTGCACATGCATCATGAAGACTTTACAGGACAATACGGGAAATTCTGGGCTGTTTATCAATATGCAGCCTGGTATAAAGAAGACATGGCTGTGAACGAAGAAATGGCCCGTAAATTAGGTTTTAATAAAGTATCTGAACTTAAACTGGCGGTAGCAAAAAAAATAAGAGACTTTGTTGCCGGCGGCGGTTATTTGTTCTCTATGTGTTCTGCACCGGATAGTTTTGATGTGGCACTTGCAGCCGATGGTGTGGATATTTGCGAAAGCATGTTTGATGGAGACCCCGCTGATCCTGACGCACAGAAGAAACTAAATTATGAAAATTGTTTTGCATTCACTGATTTCAAACTCAGCACCAGTCCTTATGAATATGAAATTTCATCCATTGATGTAACCCAAACCCGCAAAGTAAACCAGAATAACGACTATTTTTCATTGTTTGAATTTTCTGCAAAATGGGATCAGGTACCTACTATGTTGTGCCAGGATCATGAAACTGTGATAAAGGGATTCATGGGGCAAACCACTGCATTTAACAAAGACCAGATTAAGCCAAATGTACTTATTATGGGCAAAAATAAAGCAGCCGGAGAAGCAAGATATATCCATGGCGAATATGGAAAAGGAACATGGGCATTTTTAGGCGGTCATGACCCCGAAGATTA
>Ga0265292_1003209_pt1 | contig 10271 bp, 11 predicted proteins | sample Munlanlewell296A_FD_189080 | JGI IMG/M metagenome (GOLD analysis project Ga0265292, IMG submission 189080) | Leachate microbial communities from a municipal landfill in Southern Ontario, Canada - Leachate well 296A | ecosystem: Engineered > Solid waste > Landfill > Unclassified | place: Canada... | reverse complement strand
ACACCGTGGATAGTGTCAATGCGCAACCGGGCAATCCAAACAATAGATCGGCAAGTATTCTGGCGACGGCTTCAGATTCATGCTGGGCTATCCCTGCCCAGCACCCTTCGGGCGGCTTCACCGTGCAATCCGGCTGTCCTGCCGGATTGTCAGGAAAAAACCGAACGAGCCATCCCTCTCGTCCTAACAGGGAAAACCATCCTAAGCTAAGAAAATAAGGTGGAATTAACAGTGGCAAGGTAAACAGCACCAGAAACGGAGTGCGCCACGGAAGATCGCATTTGCCGAACAGAATGCCGAGCGGCACGCCCAATACAGTCACAATCAAAGTGGTAAGCCCAGCAAGCAACAGGCTGTGACCGAACAGTTGCAAAGGCTTGGGCGATGACCACAGGTACTGGTAACGATCCAGGCTGAATGCCCCGTCAACACTCAGGCTCGATACCAACAAGGCCATAAGCGGTGTCAAACCAATCCCTAAAAACAACATTATTGTCAGCGTCAGGGTGGCAGGCTTGGCGAACATGGCTTAGCAATTAACCTGGATGGCATTTGCAGAATCCGGTGTTTCGAAGCACCGATGTTCCCTGTTCCGCGTTGCGATACAAGGGCTGTACTGCAACCCCGTGTGCGATGGAGATAACAAGTCCAGACCGTTCATAGCAATGCTGCCAGCCACGGTTTGATGAAAGTGAATAAAAACCCCGTTGCACCGCAGACAGCGATCACCGGGATGACACCTGCTTTGTAACGTAATAAAGCCAGCAGCGCGGAAAGTCCTATCAAGGCAGCAACCGCATCAAAATGACCTTGGAAACCTTGCGGCCAGAAGACGTGATAAGCGAAAAATGCTGCCAGGTTCAGGATAACGCCGACCACGGCGGCGGTAATGCCAGTCAACGGTGCAGTAAACTTTAAATTACCGTGAGTCGATTCGACTAAAGGCCCACCTGCTAAAATGAACAGGAAACTGGGCAAAAAAGTAAAGTAAGTCACGACACAGGCGGCCATAGCCCCCGCAAGAAAAAGCTGGTCAGCACCGAACAATTCTTTAGTCCAACCAGCCACAAAGCCGACATAAGTAACCACCATGATCAATGGCCCAGGCGTGGTTTCGCCCAAGGCCAAGCCATCAATCATTTGATGGGCTGTCAGCCAATGATAATGCTCAACTGCACCTTGGTACACGTAAGGCAACACCGCGTAAGCACCGCCAAAAGTCAACAGTGCCGGCTTGGTGAAAAACCAGCCCATCTGTGTCAGCGCCCCGTCCCAGCCATATGTTGCGCACAAAGACCCGATTGCGCTGCCCCATAAAATCAAACCGACCAATATCAATTTGCTTAATCGTTTACCGCTGAATTTGGCATGGTCTGGAGTTGGCGTGTCATCGTCGATCAAAGCTTTGCCATAATTTTGTTTAGAAGCGCCGTGACCGCCGCCGGTGGCAAATTTCTGGGGTACAAACTTACCACCCAAGGCGCCGAGTAAACCTGCGATTAAAACAATCAAGGGAAATGGCGTATCGAATACGAAGATAGCGACAAACGCCAAGCCCGCCATTGTCCACAAAAGCCAATTTTTCAATGCCCGCGAGCCGATGCGGTAAGCGGCGAACAGGACAATCGCGGTCACAGCTGGTTTGATGCCATAAAGTACCCCGGCAACAGCGGGTAAATGTCCAAAAGCGAGATAAATCCAGCTTAACCCTATCAAGATAAACAACGACGGCAACACAAACAGGCTGCCGGCAATCACCCCGCCCCAGGTGCGGTGCATTAACCAGCCGATGTAAATCGCTAACTGTTGGGCTTCGGGGCCGGGCAGCAACATGCAATAGTTGAGCGCATGCAGGTAACGTTGTTCGGAAATCCAGCGTTTCTTCTCGACCAAATCCTGGTGCATGATGGCAATTTGTCCGGCAGGACCACCGAAACTAATGAAGCCCAGTTTGAGCCAATACCAAAAGGCTTGGCTTAATGAAACGGGCGATGGTGGTATTTGTGATTGGTCTTGTTGGTTCATACATCGTTTCCTGAAAAAGCCTGATAATAGGCGTCAAAAATTTTGTTCGTTTCGGCAAGCAAATCATCATCGGAAGGCCAGCGTTGTCTCATGCCCCGGATCAGTGTTTCCAAGCCTGCCGCTTCCAGGACAGGTATGCCGCCCACATCCAGGTAATGCACCAGTGCGCCGAGTCGGTTTAATGCGGCATCCTTTGTCATGCCGAAACTCGCCAGCAACACTTCAAAAGTCACCTTTGCGCCGATATGGGTAAACAATGCGCCGTCGAAATCAAACCCTAACGCATCGGCAGGACACTCACCGGGTTCGGCCAGCCAAATGAAACGGGCATCGGGATCGACAAAGCGCTGAATCAGCCAAGCACTGGCAAGGCGGTCGATCCACGGACGCTGGCGAGTCGCCCATGTCCGGCCTTGAAAATCTACAAGCCGAAGCGGTTTAATCCGTCGGTTGACGGCGTGGGGTTCATCCGGCATCAGTTGCTCATTGACGGTATGTTCCAAATCTTCCAAGGCAGAAGCAGCTTGCTCCCGTGCTGCGCCAGGGAAAAAATCTTGCAAGACGATGGCTTCAAACGCTTTGCGCAACCGCTGGATTTGTTTTTGCAGTTTATCCACGCCTTCCGATTGAAAATTGGTTTGGCTCACTTGAGTAATGGTCTCAACCAGTTTTGTGTAGTCGGCGGATCGGTCGAACAAGCTCTCGAAAGTCTGTTGTTGATCCAGATTCTCGCTTTCCAAAACTAAAACATGGGCACTCCCGCCACCAGAAATCACATCTTCGGCTTGGTTCTGAAGTGTTTGCCGGAATTCCTTGCGATTCGGCAATAAATAAACGCCATCACGCAATACGCCGCAGCCCAAAGCTTTGACGGCTCGCCAGACACGCATACGACCGGTGGCATTTTGGGTTGGCAGGCTGACAATGAAAATTAACCAGGAACAATTCATTAAATGTTCTACTATTACAAATATGTAATAGATTCTACACCACTTTATACCTAAGGGATCAACTGAAATTTTTAAATTTTTATAAACCAGATTGCGCAAACGAACATTTACGCAACGGAAAAGCCAGACACATCAAATAAGGCATTGCGCGTTGCAAAAATATATTGCAAAATGAAAACAAATGGCAATAGGTATATGCAATCATGCGACTCGGTTACGCTCGTGTTTCCACCCAAGACCAGGACACCCAGGCTCAACTGGAAGCATTAAAGGCTTCGGGTTGTGAAAAGATATTTCAAGAGAAAGTTTCGGGCGGCCGTTGGGATCGGCCAGAGCTTCATAAGCTTTTAGATCACCTGCGTAAAGGCGATATCGTCGTAGTCTGGAAACTAGACCGTTTATCACGCTCTTTAAAGGATTTGTTGTTGATACTGGAAAAAATTGAAGTCTGTGGCGCTGACTTCCAAAGCCTGACAGAAGCCATCGACACATCAACACCAGGTGGCCGGATGATGATGCAAATTGTGGGTTCGTTCGCCGAGTTTGAACGGGCTATGTTAAAGGAACGCACAAAAAATGGTCTCGATTCTGCTAGACGAGAAGGCCGGATTGGTGGCCGTAGGCCAAAACTAACACCACAGCAGCAAAAGGAAATTATTACTCTGGTGACATCAGGACAAAAAACAGGAGCAGATGCCGCTAGGTTGTTTCGGGTGCACCCTTCAACAGTCGTTCGATTGCTCGCAAAAAACCGGTAAATACAATTTTGGGGTTAATTAATTATTTCGAGCTTGTTAGCTTAGCGTACTATTTTTTCCGTTTTCTCTATTTGCCCCCACAATGGCAGGCCTACGCTAACCGCGTGCCCAGTCGCTCACTCATACAAACTTTACCGAGCGGCGATGTTCGGCACCATGACTTAGACGGTATCGTTCGAAGCCGTATTTTGTCCGATGCGATGGAAATTATCGGTAATCAATCCGAAGCCGTACTGTTGGATCAAGAGCCGTTTCATTTATCCGCTCAGGAGGTGCACGATATTGCGTTTAACGTGTATATGAGTCATTGGCTCCGCGATCATAGCAAGTATGGCGAGGGCGTGACCCTTGGTCGTTACTTGAACGGCAAACGCCTTCGCCATGGCATGACGTATGAAATCGACGCCGCCCGCGCGTATGCGCAAGCGGCGTTGCGGGAGATGGACTACGAAAAACTGTATCGGGATACGGTTGCAAACTATCTACCAGGCAGCCAGGAGGAGATTTTTAGGGCAGCCCAAGCAGGTAGAAGCGCGGACGCGAGCGCCGATGTTGAAGAGGCGATCTATTGGCGATGGTATCAGTGGGACAATGAACGCCGGTATCGCCACCGCTTTGATAACACCGACGATTTTACAATTGAAATCATCGATGCCGATGCGATGCCGACGCAGATTGGCCTTTGCCGTTACCTACAGCATGCCGAGAAGCCTTTTACTTGCACACTCTTAGCGGCTTGATTTGCACAGCAGGCCGGGCGATTTCGCTCTGGCCATTAACCGGAGATAAACCGATGGCAAAACACAGATTTGATGTTCTTCGTGGCAACAAGGTAATTGCGCATATCTCGGCAGAAAATCTTACAGTCAAGATCACAGCAGCAATGGCGGCAGTTGGCTTTTTGATTGTTGGGCCTTATCCAGTAAAGACAAAGTAAGGCGCTTTTTCCGCGACGCGCAGGCATAAGATATTTTCGCGGGCGCGAAAAACGAATGCCGTTACTTGGTGACAGTCCGCCGGCCAGGTCGCGCTGGCCATGTCACCAAATCGGATTGGCGACAGACCTCACCCGGATCGAGACCAGCGCCGGGCAAACCCTGTCACCATAGGAGGCCGGGCGATTTCGCTCTGGCCACACATATAGAGACCGGGCGCTTCGCTCAGGTCAGTTAACCGGAGGTATCCGATGAGATTCAACAAACATCCACGTTTTGAGTTTACCGACACCCACCAAAAAAGGGCTGCTATCCGTCGCCGGCATAAACGCGAAGTCAATAAATACCCGTTGCTCGCATTCATCGGGGAGATTGCACCAGTAGACGAAGATAAGGAAATGGCGGCTAGGCGGCGCAAGCATGCGGACGACGATGTTCACGACCGCCGCCGGCATGCGGCGGACTGGCGCAAAGCGCGGCGCTTGTTACGAGAGCACGCCGAAAAGGATGGCATTCTGTGGTATTGGCAAACGTATAGCTTGACCGCAAACCCTGTCATGTTGCTGGATTTGATTCACAATTGGCCGCAGATGAAAGCCAGCCGCCTTGCGGCCGAACAGCGGATGAATGCGTTTCGGCGGGAACGCGGCGATTCAGCGTTACCGGCTTGCAAGAGTTTAACGGTTTTTTTGGATACGCTGGCGTTATCCCCGTTCGATGAGAGTCACGAAGTCGCGTAATACTATTTATGCGCGTGTCAGGCAAAAACACTTGACACGCCGGACTTATCTATTGATAATAGACCCATGGTTTCGGGGTTATCGCCCCACCATCAGAAGGCCGGGCAATTTCGCTCTGGCCAGGTTACCAGAGGGGTAAACAAGATGCTCGATGAATCACAATTGCCGGTTTATGTTCAATACCTGTGTCACATGCGTAGCGCACCCGGCATGTGGGAACGCTATTCTGGTTCCGTTGAGGTGTACGCATCGGATGCGGCGACTGACCACGAGGTGTTTGTAAAAGCGGTTCAAATTCTTTCGCGAACCAGTTTCCCGGATCGGCCTAGTTTGTCGAGTTGGGAATTGGATCGCGTCGAACGAGCATAAAAATACTTCCATTGGTGCCACGAATTTAGGAATAGTTACGTCATGAAAATATTATCAATAGCCAATCAAAAGGGCGGTGTCGGTAAAAGTACATTATCCGTGCATATTGCATACGCGGCCTTGGAGGCCGGTTTGCGGGTGCTGCTGGTCGATATGGACAAACAGGCTAGTTTGTCGCTTTCGTTCCCGGCTCCCGCTGACGCGGAGCCAGGCTTACTCGCGTCAAGACTGTATGTGTCCGGCGCAATGGAGGCGCGGCCGCAAATGCTTAACGAGCATTTAGGCATTATTCGGGCCGATAACGCTTTGCTGTCAATCGACAAGGCCGAAAACGAAGTGATCCGGCAGCCGGGCCAGGCGTTACGGCAATTTGCGGCGGATTACGATTTGTGCGTGATCGACACGCCGCCGTTGCTCGGCATTCGCCTTATGGCGTCATTGGCCGCCGCCGATTACGTGGTGACGCCGGTATCTATCGGCCTGTACGAGTTGGCCGGTGTCGCTGATCTAATGGCGACGATCCATGTCATTCGCACCCAGGGTTTCAACCCACGGTTGAAACACATTGGTATTCTGCCGATGAAGGTCAATAGCCGCAGCACGGATGCCCGCCAGGCGCTCGCGTCGCTCCAACAACAATACGGGCCGATCATTTTAAAAGAGGCCTTGGCGGAACGTGCGCCTGTGAAAAAAGCTATCTCAATGCGCCGCCCGGTGTGGACACATACGAGCGGCGAGGGCCACTTAAAGGCCGCGCATGAATGGCGGGCGGCATGCACCGCTATTCTGGATCGCTTGAATTAGGGGAGGCGATATGAGCAAGACAAATGCATTATTCGGCGGTGGTATCGATAGTTTGTTCGGGGCCAGCGGTAACCCGAACGAATACGACATTATGGCTAACCTGGATGATATTGAAATTGGTAGCCAGGTTCGTGAAGAGTTCGAAGACGAGAACAACAAATTGGCCGATCTTGGCCGTAGTCTTCGCGAAAACCAGTTACAGCCGATTATTCTTAGGGCGAATCGCCCAGGAAGTGAAAAGCCTTATCTGTTGGTGGCCGGTGAACGACGTTGCCGCGCAGCCCGGATCGAGGGCTTAACGCAACTTTGGGCGAGAGTGAAGGATTTAACCGATGAACAGGCCGAAAAAGCCCAAGTGGTCGAAAACATCCATCGGAAAAATCTCACGCAAATTGAAGAAGCGAAGAAAATTGAGCATGACCTTGAGACCATGAGCATGGACGAGGTGATGGCGAAGTACCACATAAGCCGGACGCGCTTATCAAAAATGATGGGCTTGCTGGATTTGCCCGAGCAGGCCAGACGTTTGGTGACGGAGGACTTGAGCGCAGATGTTGAGTCGATTAACGCGGTAAAGGTGATCGAAAAGATCGACCCGGCGAAAGCCAAGGTGTTAGTGGACGATATAAAAAGCGGCGGGGCTAAGGTGAATGTGCGGGATATGGTGAAAGCCGCTAAAGATGAGGTCAAGCCGCCTAAGAAAAAAGAGGACAAAAAACCAGCGACTCAAGTTGATGTTTTCGCGTCCGCGAAAAAACCAACGAGCGGGGATGAAGAGCAATTGCCGCCTAATCACCCGTCGCGCGAGTCAGTTAGTTTGGTATTGAGTCTTGCATACAGCGCGATCTTTCTACAAAACAAATCGCCTAAGTCGGTGCTGGACGACATGAGCCAGGACGACCGGGAAATGATCGATGTCTGGCTTCGCGCATTTTATGACAAGGGCGTTCAAAGCAAAGATGCCGGCCGCGATATGTTGGTATGTTTGCGTGGCGATCTGTTTGCTGCCGATGGTGTTGGAGCGTTTGCGTTGGCGTCTTTTGCATACGGTCTTGATCGTGATTCAAAATTCAATCTGTTGAATATTTTTGGCAGTGTTAAAGCGTAGCCGATGGTTACATTATGTTTTTGTTATTTGGAGTTAATTGCCTATGCCGGCTAAACGACGTCTGACCGAACGCGAATTCGCGTCGGTCCGTCCGCTTTTAAGAATTTCACCAGAGCGGCAGGATGCCGCTTATGCGGTGCTTGTTGCTAATGAATCCTATACAACCGTTGCCGCTCAGTATGGTTGTTCTCGCCAATCTATCGGTGACGCCGTAAACAGTGTTTGGGATACATATCAAAAAGTGCTTGCCAGCCAAGCGGCAGAGGACGACGCACTAATCCCGCCAGGCTGGGAACGGGTGACACTTGTTGCGCCGACCGAGATTATTTCGGCCTTCCGTAATGTCATCAATGCCTTTCGGCACGAAAGCGAAAAAAGCGGCCATTAGTCTAGTTGGCAATGGGTTAAACGAGGATTTATTACAATGACTGGCCACGGCGCATCAAAAGAAGTATCCGCAATGGCGGATAAACTGGACAAACTCCGCGAGGCTCAAAAGCAGCGGATTGAGAAAGAGGCGCGGCCTGGTGAGACCTACGCGCAAGCCGCCCACCGTTTGCAGGTTGCAGCCGATAAACAGCCGCCGGCCCCCAAGTCCAATATGCGGAAAGCGCCCAGTGGCGACGCTCAAATGGATTTTTTTGTGCCGGCTCTTTATGACGTAGGCACGCGCGATAGCCGCAGCATTATGGATGTCGCTGTGTTCCGATTGTCAAAAAAGGAACGCCGAGCCGGTGACGTGATCCGGTACGACCTGCCTGATGGTTACGTCGAGGTGAAGAGTGGGCCGGACGGAATGGCCTCGATTTGGGACTACGACATTGTATTGATGTTGGTATCGCATTTAACAGAAGCCGTTAACGCCTATCGTGCCGGCAAGGGTGAGAAGCCTAGCCGCACTTTTCGGCCGCATGTCAGCGACATTCTACGATTTTGCCGAAAGGGACATGGCGGCAAACAAGCCGTAGAAATCGAACATGCGTTAGATCGGCTTCGAGGCACAACGATCAAAAGCGTCCGTGAACGTGTCAACACTAACGGTCAGAAGTTACGCGAGGTCGAGGCTGAGGGGTTAATCGGTGGTTATCGTGTGGTGTCCTATACCGATTCAGGCCGAATTGCCGAGCTGGAAATTGAAGCACCTAAATGGCTATATCGGGAAATTATCGACGGAAAGCGCCCTGACGTGCTCACAGTTCACCCGGATTATTTTCTAATTGAGCCAGGCTTGGGTAAATTCATTTACCGGCTTGCCCGGCGGGCGGCCGGTAAAGACTCCGCAAAGTGGTCATATCAAACGATTTATGAGCGTAGCGGAAGCACTGGCACATTTAAGAAATTTTGCTTTATGCTGCGTAAGCTTATCGAAACGAACGACCTGCCGGAATACATTTTGAGCGAGGAAAAAGGCATCAAGGGCCCACAATTAGTGATGATTCACCGCGACTCAATTGAGGTCATTGATAGCAGTGGTTCCTAATGTACACACGCCGCCATTGCAACCGTGCCAAAACGATTTCGGAGATTGTAACCTGTGGATATTCCGTACATTAGGAACCGATTTGTGTACATTAAGAACCGGAACCCGTATTTAAGGAACCGAACGGGGTACATTAGGAACCGTACGGGGTACATTAGGAACTGTTAATATTTCTATCTTATTGTTTTATAGAAGTAAAATCAATGTTTTACCGTCTAAAACTAATAAAACTTTTAAAACCTTAAAACTTTTCGCTATCAGGCGATAACGCTTGACATGCCGTCAATAGGGCAGGATAATAGCGCCGTGGTTTGGACATTCCTAACCACGTATAGGCCGGGCAATTCCGCTCTGGCCAGGTTTACCGGAGATTTCCGATGTTTCAATTTTATCCAACACCTCCCGCATTGGCTGAAAAAGCTATTGCTAAGTTTAAATCTCACAATTATCGGCGCATCCTGGAGCCACAAGCCGGACGAGGCGATCTACTTAAGCCACTGCTTGATAAATGGAGCCATCACTATTCATCACGCCACCCCGCTAACATTGATTGCATCGAAATCAATTTAGAGAATCAGGCGATCCTACGCAGTAAATGCCTGAACGTCATCGATAGCGACTTTTTAACCTATGACGGTGCGGCAATGTTCTCGCATATCATCATGAACCCGCCTTTTTCTTCTGGCGATGAACATCTTATCAAGGCTTTCAATTTGTTAGTGGACGGCGAACTGGTCGCGATCCTGAATGCCGAGACTATCCGCAATCCACATACAGCTAAGCGGAAATTGATTTGTAAATGGATCGAGGAACATGGTTCTGTGGAGTTTCTTTCTGAGGCGTTTCTTGATCCAGACACCCAACGTAAAACCTCGGTCGAGGTTGCTTTGATTTGGTTACAAAAGACGCTCGATGTAAAAGCGAGTTTCACCAATGGCCTTGAATTCGAGCATGTTGCCGGAATTGATTATCAAGGCAAAAACAGCATCGCTTTAAGACAAAATATGATCAGCAACGCGGTAGCGGTGTTTAATGCCGCCGTGCAATCGCTCAAGACCGCCGAGGTCGCACGCGAAGAAGCCGACTACTACGCCAGGTTATT
>Ga0265292_1003208_pt1 | contig 10271 bp, 10 predicted proteins | sample Munlanlewell296A_FD_189080 | JGI IMG/M metagenome (GOLD analysis project Ga0265292, IMG submission 189080) | Leachate microbial communities from a municipal landfill in Southern Ontario, Canada - Leachate well 296A | ecosystem: Engineered > Solid waste > Landfill > Unclassified | place: Canada... | reverse complement strand
CGGTCAACTCCTTCCGAATGTCTTCGAGGGTCTCCCCGCGCGGCGACGGTCGGAGGACGTAGTCCACCCCGACCTCCCGAAGCCACGCCGCCAGCATCCGGCGGGAAACGGCTCCGCTCATCCGGGGAGGAACTTCCGGCAGACCGCCCGCCAGACGGCGGAGGCGATCGCGTCCTTGGCCGCCATGGCGAGGTCGAGCGCGGTCCCGTCGGAGAAGTAGACGCGGACCTCGTTGCTGTCGGACTCGAACCCGATGTCGGGCCGGGAGACGTCGTTCGCCACGATCGCGTCGAGATTCTTCCGGCGCATCTTGTCGACCGCGTTGCCCGCGAGGTCGTTCGTCTCCGCCGCGAACCCGACGAGCACACGGTTTCCCCTGGACCGCCCGAGGGAGGCGAGGATGTCCTCCGTGGGGACCAGGGGGATCCGCCCGTCGAACGTCTCCTTCTTGATCTTTTGCGACGCCGCCGACTCCGGGCGGAAGTCGGCCACCGCCGCCGCCATCACCACCGCGTCCGCCGTTTCCGCCGCCTTTCCCACCGCCCCCATCATCTCCTTCGCGGACCGCACCCGGACCGTCTTCATGAACGGGGGATCCGGCAGCCGGGCCGGTCCCGCGACGAGGGTCACGTCCGCGCCGAATCGCCGGGCGGCGACCGCCATGGCGAACCCCATCTTGCCGCTGGACCGGTTCGTGAGGAACCGGACCGGGTCGATGTCCTCCGCCGTGGGCCCCGCCCCCACCACGACCCTCTTCCCGGCGAGGATCTTCTCGGCCAGGAGGATCCGGGCCATCTCGACGATCTTCTCCGTGTCGGCCAGCCGCCCCGGGCCCACCGTGCCGCAGGCGAGCTCCCCCTCGTCGGGTTCCACGAAGGTGAACCCCCGCTCCCGGAGGACCTCCACGTTTTCCCGCACCGCCGGGGAAGCGTACATCTGGCTGTTCATCGCCGGCGCGAGGAGCACCGGCGCGGCGGTGGCCATCACCACGGTCGAGAGCATGTCGTCCGCGATGCCGCCCCGGATCTTCCCGAGGATGTTCGCGGTGGCCGGTGCGATCATCAGGAGGTTCGCCCGCTGCGCAAGGGAGATGTGCCCGATCTCGGACTCGGTGATGAGGTCGAACAGGTCGGTATAGACCGGGTTCTTCGAAAGGGTCTGCAGGGTGAGCGGGGTGATGAACCGCGCCCCGGAGGCGGTGAGGATCACCCGGACGTCCGCGCCGTCCTTGCGGAGCGCGCGGACGATCTCGCACGCCTTGTACGCCGCGATCCCACCGGTGACCCCGAGGACGATCTCCTTGCCCGAGAGCGTGGTCATCTGCCTGCGTCCTCCCCCGTGAAGAATGGGTTCCCGCGCTTTTCATCGCCCACCGTCGTGGCCGGGCCGTGCCCCGGAAAGAGAATGGTCTCCCCGGGCAACGTGAAGATCTTCTCCCGGACCGCGCGCAGCAGTTCGTCGAGGGAGCCACCGGGAAGATCCGTCCGGCCGATGGACCCCTCGAAGATGAGATCGCCCACGAAGGCGAGGTCCCCGGAAAGGTACGTCACGTGCCCCGGCGTGTGCCCCGGGGTGTGGAGAACGCGGAACGCGACGTCCCCCAGGGAAACGGTATCGCCCTCCCGCACCAGCACGTCGGGGGGCGGAGGGGCGGGGACGTGCAGCCCGAACATGGCGCCTTGCCGGCCCGCCGTCCGCATCTGTTCCGCGTCGTCCGGATGGATGTGGACGCTCGCACCCGTGCGCTCCTTGAGGGCCGCGACCGCCCCCACGTGGTCGAAGTGCCCGTGGGTGAGAAGGATCTTGTCGAGGGTCCACCCCCGCCCGGCCAGCCGGCGCAGGATCTCGTCGGCCTCGTCCCCGGGGTCGATCACGACCGCCTTCCCGCTCGCCGCGTGCCCCACGATGTAGGTGTTTTCCGCCAGCGGGCCGACCTCCATCGCCAGCACCCGGAGCGGCCGGGCGGCGGTCACAGCTTCTTCCCCCAGGACGCGAACAGGTCCGTGTACTCCGAGGCGAGCAGCGAAGCCGCGCGGCCGTCCCCGGACTCGACCACCAGGTGGAAGTACGCCTCGTCCTGGCTCGGGTAGACCAGCGCCCAGTCCTCCCCCTCGAACACCTTCACCCCGTCGATGAACTGGCTCGGCTTCCCCTTGGCGTGCCCGGTCAGCATCCGCATGAGGGACCCCTTGTTCTCCCAGGTACAGGGGATCTTCCGGTGGAGCAGGACGGTCGGCGGGATCTCGCGGAGGATGTCGGAGAATCCCCTCCCCTCGGCCGCCAGCAGCTCCATGATCTTCACGATGGCGAACATGCCGTCGAAGGCCGGCTGGAAGCGTGGGAAGACGAACCCTCCCGCTCCGTCCCCCGCGAAGGCGACCCCCTCCCTCGCCGCCGTTTCCATCAGCGACCGCGGCAGCGTCCGCGTCCGGACCACGTCCATCCCGAAGCGCGCCGCGATCTTCTCCACGTTCCGCGAGGCGGTGACCGGGACTCCCACCAGCCCTTGGCCCGCCTGGCGGCAGGCGAGGAGGCAGACCACCTGCAGCGCCGTCGCGTCGGGGAGGATGTCCCCCTTCTCGTCGACCAGGAAGATCTTCTCGCCGCCGGTGTCGAGCATCGCGCCGAAGTCGGCCGACAGGGAGCGCGAGATCGCCGCGAGGTGGCCCATCCCCTTGTCGAACTCCTCCTGCGACCGGGTGATGCGGGCCGGGTCGAGGATGGCGTTCAGCGCCACCGTCTCCACCCCGAGCTGTCCGAGGATCCGGGGGAAGATGACGGCGGAGGAACCGTAGGAGTAGTCGAGCACGATGTTGTAGTTCCGCTCCTTGATCGCCCGCGCGTCGACGGATTTCGCGAACCCGTCGATGTAGAGGTCGAACCCGCCCATCGGGAAGGTGATCCCCCCCGTCTCCTCGATGTCGGCCCGGACGAAATCCTCCCGGAAGAACAGGTTTTCGATGTTCTTCTCCAGCCCCATCGGCAGGTCGAGGCCGGAATCGTCGAAGAACTTGAGGTCGAGGAAGGACGCGTTGAACGGGCTCTTCCGGGTGTGGACGCCGCCCCGCTCCTCCCCATGAGAGCGCGAGAGGAAACGCACCACCGGGAGGGGCGTGACGCCGTAGTCGTGCACGTCGACGCCGACCGAGAGCATCCCCGCCATGATCGAGCGGTTGATCATCCGCGACGCCTTGTGGCTGTCCCGGCTGGTGGAGAGGACCACCTTCCTTCCGAACGTGGCGGCGTAGGCGGCCCCGACCTTCGCCGCGAACTCGGGGGAGATCTCGAGGTTCGCCAGCCCGACGATTCCGTAGGCGCCGAAGAGGGAGCGCGCCCACTTCTCCCCCCAGATGAGGGAAGACGACAGGACCGCCCCGTCCTCGACCACCTTGTGGGGCCACACCTTCACGTTCGGCTTGATCACGGCCTCCGTCCCGATGACGCAATGGTCGCTGACCACCGCCCGCTCCGCGAGGAAGGCGCCGCGCCCCACCCGGGCGTCGGATCCGACGATGTTCTCGAAGATCCGGGCCCCCTTCCCCACCGACACGCGCTCCCACAGCACGGAGGACTGGATGACCGCCCCGTCCTCGACGACGCATCCGTCGCCGACCACGACGTTGCTCATCGTCACCCCGGACCCGACGACGCACTTCTTCCCGAGGAGCACGTTGGAAAGCTCCGCCGTGTAGTCGACCTTCGACCCCTCGCCGATCCAGACGCTCCGCTCTCCCGCCTTCTCCCCCTCGAAGCCGATCTTCACCTTCCCCGCCAGGAGGTCGAGGTGGACGTTCAGGTACTCGTCGAGATTCCCGACGTCCTTCCAGTACCCCTCCGCGACGTAGCCGAGCAGGCGGTCGCCCCGGGCCAGCATGGCGGGAAAGAGGTTCTTGCTGAAGTCCCAGTTCTTCTTCGGCGGGATGAGGTCGAGGACTTCGGGCTCGACGATGTAGATCCCCGTGTTGATCGTGTCGGAGAAGACCTCCCCCCACGTCGGCTTCTCGAGGAAGCGGACGATCCGGCCGTCCTCCTCGGTGATCACGATCCCGTACTGCAGGGGGTTGGGGACGCGCGTCAGGACGATGGTGACCGCCGCCCCGCGTTCCTTGTGGAAGTCGATCGCCTTCGACAGGTCGAAATCGGTGATGATGTCCGCGCTGATCACCAGGAAGGTCCCGGAGAGCCGCTCCTCCGCGTTCTTCACCGCCCCCGCGGTGCCGTAATCCGCCTCGGCGTTCACGTAGTTCATCCGGACCCCCCAGGGAGTCCCGTCCCCGAAGAAGGAGCTGATCTTCTCCGGATAGAAGTGGAGCAGCACCTCGAGGTCGTCGATCCCCTCGGCGGCCAGCAGCCGGACGACGTGTTCCATCATCGGGCGGTTCGCCACGTGCGCCATCGGCTTGGGAAGTTTCTCCGTCAACGGGCGAAGCCTCGTTCCGAACCCTCCCGCCATCACGACCGCCTTCATGTCGAAGCCTCCACGGAGGAAATGCGCCCGCTACAGGATGCGGACAAGACGCGACACCCCGAGATACCCGAAGGTGAGGGCGAAGAAGACGAGAAACACGGCGCAGGCGCCGACGACGCCGCGGTAGACCCGGTCGGTGAACCAGCCCCGCCCCGCCGAGACCGCCGCCCCGACGAAGAGGTACCACGCCGCGTCGGACAGGATGTGCCCGGAGAAGAAGGCGAGGACGCCCCGCCATCCCTGCCCGCGCGAAAGCAGCAGGTACCCGAGGCCGATCGTCGCCCACCAGAGCGACCAGTACGGGTTCGAGGCGGAGGTGACGATCCCGTCGATCACGGGACGCACCCCTCCCGATCCTTTCCCGTCGTTCGGACGCCCCGGGGAACCGCCCATCGCGGCGTCGAAATGGAGCGTGCGGACCTCCCGGGCCATCCCCGCCGCCATCCGGAGGAGCATCGCGGAGCCGAGCAGGGCGATCGCGATGATCGCCGTGTCTCCCCGGATCCACTCCATCAGCCCGAACAGGAGGAGGCACACGAGCGCCGCCTCGAGGATCGCGTGCCCGAGGACGAGCAGCGGCGCGGCGGAAAAACCGCGGATCGAAGCGTGCCGGATGGTGACCGCAAGGAGGGGTCCCGGCATCATCGCCCCGGAGAGGCCGATGATGAAGGAAGAGACGAAGATCGCCGCGGGATGACCGAAATCCATAGTAAAATTTATAACACAAATCGTCGCCCGGGATGGGTCCGGGAGGCTGGAGGAAACCCCCTTGGCAGGCCGCAATCCCCTCCCCACCGCTAAAGCGGAACCGCTCAAGCGAAGGATATTCGAGAGGAGGCTTTCAGGTCACCTCTTCGATCCAGAGGAGATACCGTTCCGACGACGTCCCGGCAAGGGCTTCGTAAAACTTCCGGTCGGCGGTGACCATTCGCGCTTTTTCGGTCATCGCCAAGGCGAGGTACAGGCAGTCGTAAAACGTTTGGCGGTATTTCAGGGCAATTTCCCATGCAAGCTTCATGAATGCCCCGTGCGGTTGTACAACCAACGGCGACCTTTTGAAGTTGTCCAGTATTTCCCCTGCGGTTGTTCCATCGAGCTCGCCCGCCCGACACTTCTTCCAGAGAATATTTCCGAACTCGGCCTGGATCAACTCCGGAGCCTGCAAGTCGAACCTCTTCCGAAGCAGGCGCAGCGCGTGCCCTGAGTGGATCTCGGGCACGAACCATTTCACGGCTACACTGGCATCGACCACATAAGCGGTCTTCACCGACCTCGGTCCTCACGGACGAGGCGGGAGCTGTCGCTGAATTTCCCGCCGGCAAGGCGCCGTTGCCAACCTTCCGCGGCGGCAAGCATTTCCTCGGGCGTCATGCGTGCGGACTCGATCAGGATGGCTTTCACCTCGCCCTGCAACGATCGGTGGTGCCGCTTCGCCTGGCGTTTCAGTCGTTCCACCAAAGCATCGTCCAGGTCACGCACCAGGATCTGGGGCATCGGAGCCTCCGGGCCAACAAGATAGCATTATGATAGCACATAGTCGCAGCGTTTTCGCAAACGATGCGTTGTTCCCACAACGGATGCGCCGGGCTTCGCCCGCAGGCGGCGAAGGACCGGCACGGGCCGAAGCCCGAGGACGAGCAGCGGCGCTGCGGAAAAACCGCGGATCGAAGCGTGCCGGATGGTGACCGCAAGGAGGGGTCCCTTCATCATCGCCCCGGAGAGGCCGATGATGAAGGAAGATACGAAGATCGCCGCGGGATGACCGAAATCCATAGTAAAATTTATTACACAAATCGTCGCCCGGGATCGGTCCGGGAGGCTGGAGGAAACCCCCTTGGCAGACCGCAATCCCCTCCCCACCGCCGACGTCGTCATCGAGGTGGGCGACCGCGTCGTTCTTGTTCGGCGGAAGGTTCCCCCCCCGGGGTGGGCGATCCCCGGCGGGTTCGTCGAGGTCGGTGAAACCGTCGAAACCGCGGCCGTCCGGGAAGCGCTCGAGGAGACGGGCCTGCGCGTGACCCTCACCGCGCTGCTGGGCGTCTATTCCGACCCGGCCCGCGACCCGCGCCACCACACGATCTCGACGGTCTACGTCGGGCGCGCGGAAGGCGCCCCGCAAGGGGGCGACGACGCCGCCGAGGCGCGGCTGTTCGGCGAGGGCGACCTCCCCTCCCCCCTCGCCTTCGACCACGCGAAGATCCTGGCGGACTATTTCCGCTACAAGAAGACGGGCCGCCGACCGATCGAGGATTACATCCTCTCCGTCCTCACTCCGGAGGAACGTCTTGACGCGGCCTTCCGCGTGGCCGAGGCGGCATTTAAAGGAACCAACTTGACGATGAAGGACGTCGAAAACGCCGTCAAGACGATCCGGGGAAAAGCCAACGCGACGAAGAAGTAGACTCGTCAGAAAAACGGGTGTACGGTTGACACTATATATAAATATTTGTATAATCGCCCGTGCATGAAAAACCGATCATCTGGATAGGGTCATCGCTCCAAGACATAAGAGCATTTCCTGAGGATGCGCGACGCCATGCGGGGCACTGTCTCCATCTCGTCCAGCATGGGTTGGAGCCCCCGGACTGGAAGCCGATGACAAGCGTTGGCCCGGGAGTTTATGAGGTTCGTATCCATACGCGCGTTGAGCACCGTGTCTTTTACGTAGCGAAATTCACTGAGGGGATTTATGTGCTTCATGCCTTTGAGAAGCGAACGCGGCGAACCCCGAAAAGTGACATCGACTTGGCCAGGGATCGCTTCAGCCAATTGATTCGAGAGCGCAGGAGCCGATGATGACCACAATGAAGGAAGGTGTGAAAACAAAGGTCACTCGATCGAGCGGAAACGTATTCCTGGATCTTGGTTTTCCACCCGAGGAAGCCGAACATCTGAAGATTCGTTCGTCTCTGATGATCCATCTCCGCAAGGTCATCGAGACTCGGGGTCTGAAACAGGCCGAGGCGGCTAAATTACTCGGCGTCAGTCAACCACGAGTCAGCGATCTGTTCCAAGGGAAGATTCATCTCTTCAGCATCGACACCCTCGTTGACATGCTCGCCCACGCCGGTATACGTGTCAAATTTGCAGTCTCGCCGGCAACTCGGAAATTGAAAGTCGCCTGACAGATGTCGCGGTGGGAAAAGAGTGGCGCGCCATACCGGACGAAACTGGGCACTGCTGGGAGGAAATGCACCTCCTCGATTAGCGTCTCCTGCGCCTCCCCAACCCAGACAAATCGGTACACTGGAAAGAGCATCTTTCGATTTAATAACCGTGATAAGCCTCAGCCCGTCGTCTAGGCGATTGAGTGCATCACGTTGCCAAAGGGTTCAATGGGTCCTTATTGCCTGCCTGTCTGGTGTTAGTGATTCAACCCTATAGCTCTATCCTTCATACTTACCCGATTTACAGATTGGACAAATTTTCTTATAGAGTTTTTCTTCCGCACTATCGGGTCTAATATGATCTCCATAAATATCGGGGTGGTCATGACCCATCTTGTCAATCTTTCTTCCTGAACAATCAAGACTCCATATTGCCATATTGTCTGTCGATGAATTGTCTTGTTGAGATGTTTTTATCCAAACAGTTGCTGTGTAACCTGTAGTTTTGCCGGATTTCCGATCAACAGTTTTATAGCATGCATAACTCCCTGTATCATAATATAACTTGGGCGTATCAGGCGAGCGCCTTGACGGCCTGCTCGATGCGGTCGATCCCCTTCTCGATGTTCTTCATGGACATGGCGTAGGAGAGGCGCTGGCACGCGTCGTCGCCGAACGCGATCCCGGGGACCGCCGCCACCTTGTACTCGTCGAGCAGGTACGCCGACAGGGCCGAGGAGCCGTCGATCACCTTGCCTGCGGGCGTCTTCTTCCCGTAGCACCCGGAGAAGTTCGGGAAGACGTAGAACGCCCCCTGCGGGAGGAGGCACGACACGCCCGGCATCTTGTTGAGCCGGTCGGTGATGTAGCGGCGCCGCCGGTCGAACTCGGCGACCCACCCCTTCAGGAAGTCCTGGGGGCCGTTCAGCGCCTCGATCGACGCCTTGTCGCAGAACGATACAGGGTTGCTCGTGCTCTGGCTCTGGATGTTGGTCATCGCCGCGACGAGTTCCTTGTCCGCCGCGACATACCCTATCCGCCACCCGGTCATCGAGTGCGACTTGGAAAGGCCGTTCACGAGGATCGTGCGCTTCTTCACCTCTTCGCCCAGCGAGGCGATGGAGGTGAACCGGAAGCCGTCGTACACGAGCTTCTCGTAGATTTCGTCCGACAGGACGGTGATGTCCTTCTTCACGATCACCCGCGCAAGCGCCTCGAGTTCCGCCTTCGAGTACGCCGCCCCGGTCGGGTTGGAGGGGCTGTTCAGAACGAAGAGCTTCGTCTTCGGCGTGATCGCCTTTTCCAGCTGCGCCGGGGTGATCTTGAACCCCGTGGCCTGCTTCGCCTCGACGATCACCGGGGTGGCGTCCGCCAGGAGCGCGATGTCCGGGTAGGAAACCCAGTACGGGGCGGGGATGATCACCTCGTCCCCGGCCTCGAGGAACGCCTGGGCGACGTTGTAGATCGAGTGCTTCGCGCCGAGGGAGACGATGACGTTCTCCCGCTTGTATTCGAGGCCGCTGTCCCGCTTGAGCTTGGCGATGATGGCGTCCTTTAGCTCCGGCGAGCCGGGGACCGGGGTGTACTTCGTGTACCCGTCGTCCAGCGCCTTCTTGGCGACGGCCTTGATATGATCCGGCGTGTCGAAATCCGGCTCCCCGGCCCCGAAGCCGACCACGTCGATCCCCTGCGCCTTCATCTGCTTCGCCTTGCCGGTGATCGCCAGCGTCGGCGACGGCTTGATCCTCCCTACCCTGCCAGAAAGCTTCATTTTCTCTTCGCTCCTTTCAGCTTCTTGAACAAGATGTCCCGCACCAAGGGCGGCACGAGGTCGTCGATCTTTCCGCCGAACATGGCGATCTCCTTCACGATGTTGGAGCTGATCACGGAGTGACGCTCCCCGGTCATCATGACCACCGTGTCGATCTCCTGGTCCAGCTTCCGGTTCATTTGGGCCATCTGGTACTCGTACTCGAAGTCCGAGATCGCCCGCAGCCCCCGCACCAGGACGTGCGCCTCCTGCATGCGGGCGAAATCGACCAGCAGGCCGCGGAACGACGTGACCTCGACGTTCCCCATCGTGGAGGTCAACCGCTTCAGCATCCGCACGCGTTCCGCGGCGGTGAAGAAGGCGTTTTTCCGAAGGTTCACCGCCACCGCGACGATCACCCGCGAGAAGACCCGGGAGGATCGCTCGATGATGTCCAGGTGTCCGTTCGTGGGGGGATCGAACGAGCCAGGGTAGACGGCCACGGTCCTCATCGTTTCTCCTGTTTCTGCCCGCCCGGCGGCGCCTGCCCGCGGGGATCGGGGATGTCGTACAAGGTGATCCGCGTATCGCCGTACCGGCGGTCGGCCCGCTCCCTCCACTCCGCCGGGAGCGTTTCCCCGGGATCCCGGGAGGCCCGCTCCGCCACCACCACGGCGCCGGGAGCGAGAATGCCGGCGCGGGAAAGCAGCTCCGCCGACCGGCCGACCAGCCCCTTGCCGTACGGGGGGTCGAGGAACACGAGATCGAACGTCCTCCCCTTCGCGGAGAGCCTCCGGACCGCCTCCCGGTAGTCGAGGGGGAGACAGACCGCGCTTTCCGCCTCCAGCGCCTCGAGGTTCGCCCTCAGCGCGTTGAGCGCCGCCGGCGAAGACTCCACGAGCACCGCCCCGGCCGCCCCGCGGGAGAGCGACTCGATCGCCATCGC
>Ga0265292_1003207_pt1 | contig 10275 bp, 10 predicted proteins | sample Munlanlewell296A_FD_189080 | JGI IMG/M metagenome (GOLD analysis project Ga0265292, IMG submission 189080) | Leachate microbial communities from a municipal landfill in Southern Ontario, Canada - Leachate well 296A | ecosystem: Engineered > Solid waste > Landfill > Unclassified | place: Canada... | reverse complement strand
GCGCGCCCTGCGTGGAGGCGTCGGGCTGCCTGAAGGCCGCGGCTGCAAGCCTCGTGCGCATCGCCGATGACTTGAGGCTTCTCGCCTCAGGACCGAGGCTGGGACTTTGCGAGATCCGGCTGCCATCATTGCAGCCGGGCTCTTCGATCATGCCGGGAAAAGTAAATCCAGTTATACCTGAGATGGTCTGCCAGGTTGCGACGCAGGTGATGGCGAACGACACCGCGATCTCGGTCGCGGCCTTTGCAGGTCACCTGGAACTGAACACGCAGCTGCCGGTCATAGCGTCGAATCTGCTCGAATCGATCCAGATCCTTACATCGGCTTCGCACGTATTCGCAGAGCGATGCATCGCGGGTATAGAGGCGAACGAGGAGCAGTGCCGAAGCGACGTGGAGCGCAGCCTTTCGCTCGCCACAGCACTCGTGCCCAAGATAGGTTATGCGCGCGCCGCGGAGATCGCCAAGGAGGCCGCTGCCACGGGCAAGACGATACGCGACGTAGCGCTGGAGCGCGCTGTCGCAGACTCAGATGAACTCGACGAAATCCTGGACATGGAGCGACTTACCTACCCCGCATAGGGGTATCATCGGTACCCCCTCTCCCCTTTGTGGGAGAGGGATGGGGAGAGGGGGAGCATTCATTTCACCCTCTCCCTTCCCTCTCCCATCAAGGGAGAGGGTGGCGGAAAGCCCCGCAGCAAGCAGCGGGGAATCATTAAATTGATCCCATGCATCTCTTGACCATCATTATAATAGCGCTCGGACTATCGATGGATGCCTTCGCCGTCTCCGTGGCGAGCGGAATCGCCATAGAGCGCCTGCGCATACGGCACGCCTTGCGGATCGCATTATCCTTCGGTGTATTTCAGGCGATCATGCCGATCATAGGCTGGTTTGCGGGCATCGGGATGCGGGACCTTATCTCCGGCGTGGATCACTGGATAGCGTTCGCGCTGCTGGCTGGCGTCGGCGGCAAGATGATCTACGAATCGCGCCAGATCCGCGAGGGACCTACAGAGGAATGCATGGGCAATATGAAGCTGCTCGTCCTCTCGGTGGCCACGAGCATCGACGCGCTCGCCGTGGGCCTCTCGCTCTCGCTGCTCAAGGTCGCCATCGTATGGCCTGCGATCGTGGTCGGCATCGTGACCTTTGCCTTCTCATTCGCCGGCGTTTATCTGGGACGCAAGGTGGGGCACATCTTTGAAAGCAAAATCGAGGTCCTGGGCGGACTGGTCCTCATCGGGATCGGAATCAAGATACTCGTCGACCATCTGGGCTGAGTTTTTCTAATATTACGTAAAATCAATGGGTTATGCTATCTGTCGAATTTGATGAAATTTTTCCCGCAACAAAAAATTGCCTGCGGCGATAAGTGGAGTAGCGTGGCCGAGTACACGGCACCGCAACATGGGAGGGTAACATGGGACTGATCGAGAATATTTATCATGTGGCCAGGGGCGATATGGCTTTGTCGCACATCTTTGACGGCGTTGTGGTTTATCCGGCTGCCGGAGCGCTTGGCGGCTGCGCATCTGATACAGCGGTGCAAAAGGGCTCGGCAGAACCGACCGGCGCGCTCTACGCAGAGGGACTGTCGCCTGAGATGTTGGGGCAATCCGACAAGCAGCCGGATGGGGGCGCGCAGGAGGTACCGGACGCGAGCACGAAAAACGCTGATTGTAATGTTGCATGTGACGACCAGATGAAACGTATCGGAAAACGCACTGAATTTTCAGATGAATATCTGGATGCGTGTAAAGAGAAGTGCGAGACATTAAAAAAGAATGGGCGACACGATTGTTTCGTCGATAGTCTTGAAAGCAATGCTAAAAAAGGGAAATTCAGCCTTACCGACACCACCTGTTGGCCTAACTGTGTTGATCTGTGCCATGGCACGAAAATTAAAAACCCGAAAAAAGCACTGGTGTATGAGTACGAGTGTTTAGAGAAATGTAACGCGGCAGTTCAGAGCGGACGATACGATAATTTCGCCGTTTGTATTGATAAAAAGAACAAAGCAGGAGATCCCGATATTGACGATTGCACAAAATAACCGAAATCTCCTTAGGACCAGAAGCGATCAATACGAATCCAAAACTAAAAGGCCCGCGAGTAGCAGGCCTTTTACTTTCTGCGGAAAAAAACCTTACGCCCTCTCCAGATACTCGCCCGTCTCCGTATTGATCTTGATCACGTCGCCTGCCTCTACAAAGGGCGGGACCATTTCAGACGACCTCAATCCGTTGAGCGATGTCCTTGAAGAACGCCCCTGACCACACATCGAGTGCCTGTGGGTCCTGCACGAACGGCTCGACCTCGCGCCGGGCTTGATCCACCGGAAGGACCTCGATCGTCTTCGCGAGCAACGCGCGAAAGGCATCGGCAGTCAGCGCCTCGCTCTCTTTATAATGCCCACTCTGTCGCATCCGCTGTTCCAGATGCGCCAGATGCAGCTTCGGATGATTTGCCGCAAACCAGACGAGATCGTACCAGTCACGCCCCTTCACGCGGCTCTTCCATTTTCTGCAGAGGATCGCGTGCATCTTGCCCGCAAAGAGGTCCGGCAGAGCATAGGTCTTCACCGAAAAAGGGATCGGATGCAGCGCAAATTTCGCCTCGGTCGCAAACCCAGGGGGCGGATTAGTATCCACCTCCAGCTTGACCTTGACCTGCTGACCGCGCGGGATCATCTCGATGCCGCCGACCTTTGGCGTGATGACGAGGAGATGTTTCAGGGTGTCGGCCTTGAGAAATGCCGATTGAATCGCCGTCGCGGAGGTCTTTTCTTTCTGCACAACCTCGATGTCGAATCCAAAGGACCGAACCTCCGCCCTCAGCGCCTCTTCATACGCCCCCAGATTAAAATCCGGCATCGGTTTGAGAAGCGAGAAATCCAGATCCTCGGAAAAACGGTCCAGGCCATGAAAAATGCGCAGCGCCGTTCCGCCATAAAAAGCGGCCTTCTCGAAAAATTTACTGCGCCAGAGCCCCAGGAGCGCCACCTCCTGCAGGATCTCGCGCAGCGCGCGAACTGCATCCTCGACGCGGCGGCATTCGTATCGCGCAAGCATCTGCGTGATGGCTTCATGCATGTGCGCTCCTCCTTTGTCTCCGCAGGATCGACTCCAGCAATGCGACCCTGCGGGATCGATAACCCTGTGCGATCTGCGCGATCAGATCGGCATTGAGCCCGCTTAACGTCGACTCATCGATGCGCAGGTGCTTCACAAGGTATTCATTTATTTCGGCCTGGGTCCGGATTCCCGTTCCGCGATCCGCCTGGACCTTGTCCGCAAGCGCCTTTTCCGGCCGCGCGATGAGAAAGGATCGCCCCCCTTCGATCTCCACGCGATCCACTCCGATCGGATATACCTCTGATGGAATGCCGCGATAGATGAAGAGGCCAATCGGCGTTGCGAATCGCCTGCTGCGCTTTGTCGTAACGGATGTAACCGCCTCCACCCGCTCTGGAATGAGCCCATGATATGCAAGCGCATAATCCAGCGATACATATGAAGGGCCGTAGATCATGTTTGCCAGCACCTCGCGCGAGAAAGGCCGGCGAGAAAGAGATTCGCCGAAGATATAGAGCCCCTTCTTCACGCGAACGATCTCCTTGCGGCGCAAGAGCCTCGTGATCTTGTCGCGCGGCCGCGCATAGTCCTTCAGGGCTTCGAGGAGCATCTGATAATCAAACTCCTCGCCCGGGATCTGCTTTCGGAGTAACTCCAGCATCAGTCATAATATAGCATATTTTGACATAGTATGTCGAGGTATATTCGACATACTATGTAATATTTGCATCACTCTTGAAATAATTAACATTTTGCCCGCAACAAAAAATTGCCTGCGGCGATAAGTGGAGTAACGTGGCCGAGTACACGGCACCGCGACATGGGAGGGTAACATGGGACTGATCGAGAATATCTATCATGTGGCTAAAGGCGAGATGTCCTTGTCCCACATCTTTGACGGCCTTGTGGTCTATCCGGCTGCCGGAGCACTTGGCGGCTGTGCATCCGATACAGCGGTGCAAAAGGGCTCGGCAGAACCGACTGGCGCGCTCTACGCAGAGGGACTATCGCCTGAGATGCTCGGGCAATCCGTCGAGCAGCCGGATGCAAGCGCGCCCACATCGCAGCAGCCGGACACAGGCGTGCAGGGCGATGCCTCATCTACGTCCGAATCATCGGATATTTATCAAATGTGCTCGGAGCGAGGCAAATGGTTTGCACACAGCCTTGATAAAGGCCTGCGACATGGACCACGGAAACTGGATCCGACGAACTTAGTTAAGAAGCAGACACAAGACCTCATTCAAGACTGCGTTAATGCATGTTCTGATCCTGCCTCCAGTTCTGTTTGTGACTGTGTAAAAAAAGCCCCGAAAGGTGACGACAACATCGATATGTATCTGATGGATTGTTTTATTAAAAAGTAGGCGCTGAGCGTATGCGTACGAATAAAAAAGGCCCGCTGATGCGCGGACCTTTTTTATTGCCGCGTCTCGGAACTCCTTACGCCCTCTCCAGATACTCCCCCGTCTTCGTGTTGATCTTGATCACACGCTCAGTCGAAGGACCCTCTCGCGGAATTCGGCATAGACATTGAACTGTTTGAGGACGTTGAGTCCCAGGAGGCCGTCCGCAGGGACGCGCTCGGGCAAACGGTGTGACGCGACCTCGACATGATCGACATGAAACCCCAGGACATCGATCCGAGATACCATGTAGAATGGTGCCTTCTCGATGCTGCTGGCGGTTGTAATTGTTTTCTCCCTGAGGGGTTTGCCAAGATCGTACCCGACCTCTTCGAGTATCTCGGGACAAATCATCGTATAAGTGGCGCCTGTATCGAGGATAACGCGGACATATCTTTCAGATCTTGGACCCGCAATCCTGATTGGAAGGATGACGATCTTTGGATCAGATGGCAGCGGAAACTTTTTCATATGATCAAAAAACAGGCAGCCAGATCGTCCGGCCAGTCTTCGGAATACACTACGTAGGCAGTGCCCGAGAACTGTTTGGACATTTCGTGAATGTCATTGCGATGCGGACCATGTGCCAACAGATGCCCCTCGAGCGGTTGCTGCGTATCGGGGTCAACCTCGTCGACTGCGATTAGCAGCCATTCGTCCTTGTATCTCTTCCTGATGTCGTCGATTCGTTCTTTATTCATACGACCGAAAGGTAACATCCCCTCCCCGCACTGTCAATTCTTGCACGAAGACCTAGGACCTACGCCCTCTCGAGATACTCCCCCGTCTCCGTGTTTATCTTGATCACGTCGCCGGCCTCGACGAATGGCGGCACCATGACGGTGAGCCCGGTCTCCACCACGCACTTCTTATAAGATGAGGACGCGGTCTGCTTCTTCACGGACGGCTCCGCCTCGATGACCTTGAGGTCCACGGTGGTCGGAAGCTCCACTCCGATCGGCTGGCCCTCGTAGAACGTCACCTCTACCTTCGTGTTTGGGAGCAGGTAATAGATCGCGTCGCCGAACATATCGCGGTCCATCTCGATCTGCTCAAAGGTCTCGGTATTCATGAGGTGATAGCGATCACCGTCATCGAAGAGATATTCCATCTGGTGCTTCTCGAGAAACGCGAGTTCCACGTCTTCAGTCGCGCGGAAGCGGTTCTCGAACTGTACGCCGGTCTTTATGTTGCGCATCTTGGCCTGCACCATGGCGCGAAGGTTGCCAGGGGTGAGGTGCGTGACGCTCATGACGCGGCAGAGCTCCTTGTTGAACATGATGACCGTGCCGGGCCTGATGCGGTTTGCCTGAACCATTGGATCCTCCTGAAACCCTCCCCCTTTGTAAGGGGGAGTTGGAGGGGGTAGATCTTGATCTACCTCCCCCTGCCCCTCCTTACAAAGGAGGGGAAAAGTTTTCATTTCAAGAACTCTTCGACAGCAGCGAGCGCCTTTTCAAGACCTACCGCATCCGGCCCCCCGCCCTGCGCGAAGTCCGGCCTGCCGCCGCCCTTGCCGCCAACGAGTTCAGATACTTTGCCCACAATCTTTCCCGCGTGCACCTTTGGGGTGAGCGACTTTGAGACAGCGGCGATGAGAACTACCTTTTCCTCTATGACGCTGCCCAGCACCACCACGCCCTCACCGAGCTTGTCGCGATATTTTTCTGCCCACTCCGCAAGGGTGTTGCGATCCGGGGCATCGACCTTGGCCGCCAGGACCTTGAGGCCGCCTATCTCGCGCACTTGAGCCATGAGATCGCTAAGCCCCTCGCCCGCTGCCTTGCTGCGCGCGGCCTTGAGCTCCTTTTCGAGCGCTGCCACCTGTTCCACGAGCTTTCGCGCCCGGTCGACCACCTCAGCCGGCTGTGCCTTGAGCGCCTTTGCAAGCTCCAGCTTCTGCGAATCCAGCTCATCGATGTAGCGCTCGACACCGGCGCCTGTCACAGCCTCTATGCGCCTCACCCCTGCCGCCACGGACGACTCGGCCACGATCTTGATCATGCCTATATCGCCCGTCGCGTGCACGTGGGTGCCGCCGCACAGCTCCTTGGAATATCCTGAGACGTCGATCATCCGGACCCGATCGCCGTATTTCTCCCCGAAGAACGCGAGCGCGCCGCGCGACACTGCCTCATCATAGTTGAGCTCGTAGGTGAGCACGGGATAATTCTTGCGTATAGCCGCGTTGGCGCGGCGCTCGACCTCGCGGATCTCCTCGCGCGTCATCGCCTGGAAGTGCGAGAAGTCGAAGCGAAGTCGCTTCGGTTCCACGAGGGATCCTGCCTGCTTCACGTGCTCGCCCAGCACCTCTCGAAGCGCGCGGTGCAAAAGATGCGTGGCCGTATGATTGCATCGAGTGCGCTCGCGCCGCTCCGCATCTACGGCGAGGGTAAGCCTATCCCCCAGCTTTATCCGGCCGCGCACGACCTTCCCCCGATGCACGATAAGCTCCGGCACCGGTCGCTTGGTATCCGCTATCTCCATCTCCACGCCTTCGGCCAGGGCCACACCTGAATCGCCGACCTGTCCGCCGGACTCGCCGTAGAACGGCGTGGCAGTGGCCACGAGCTCTATCTCATCGCCCTCGCACGCCTCGTCCGCGCGCGTTCCGCCCTTGGTGATCGCGATGACTTCCGCCTCAGCGGTCTCCTCAGAATAGCCCACGAAGGTCGACTTGATCCCCTGGGATACGAGCTCCTTGTAGATGCCAAGGACCGCCTCCTCGCCGGAGCCTTTCCAGGAAGCGCGCGCCCGCTCGCGCTGCTCATCCATGAGTTCGTTGAACTTCTTGACGTCGACAGAAAGTCCCTGCTCCGCCGCTATGAGCTGTGTGACGTCCAGCGGAAATCCGAACGTGTCGTAGAGCTTGAACGCGGTGTCGCCGCTGATCTGCTTTCCCTTCGCGAGCTTTGCCTCCGCCATGAGGAGATCAAGGCCCTTGTCCAGGGTCTCGTAGAAGCGCTCCTCCTCGGCAGCGATCACCTTCTTTATGAAGTGCTCGTGAGTGGCCAGCTCGGGATACGCGCCGCCCATCTCTTCGAAGATGACGTCCGCCAGCCCGGAGAGAAATGGCGAGTCCTGACCGATGCGCTTCCCAAAGCGGATCGCGCGCCTCATGATCCTGCGGAGCACGTAGCCGCGCCCTTCGTTGGATGGAATGACGCCGTCTCCGATGAGGAAGACCGAGCCTCGGAGGTGATCCGCGATCACCCTCAGGGCCACGTCGGTCTCGGCGGAGGCGCCGAGCTTCACCTTCGCGGCCTCGGCTATCTCCGCGATGATCGGCTTGAACAGATCCGTCTCCCAATTCGAGCGCACGCCCTCGATCACAGCGGAGAGCCTCTCCAGCCCCATGCCCGTGTCGATCGAAGGCGCCGCGAGCCTGGTCATCTTGCCATCGGCAGCGCGGTTGAACTGCATGAAGACGAGGTTCCAGATCTCCATGAAGCGATCGGACTCGAGATCTCTTTCCGTTACAGGCCCTGAGCCGAAATCCCAGAGTATCTCGGAGCACGGACCGCACGGACCCGTGTCGCCCATGGCCCAGAAGTTGTCCTTCTCGCCCAGGCGGAAGATGCGATCCTTTGTCACGTGGGAGAGCCAGAGCTTCTCCGCCTCGTCGTCGTCGCGGAAGATCGTGACGTACATCTTCGAGGGATCGAGTTTGTATTCCTTTGTGAGCAGCTCCCATGCGAACGCGATCGCCTCTTCTTTGAAATAGTCGCCGAAGCTGAAATTGCCCAACATCTCGAAGAAGGTGTGGTGCCTGGGCGTATGCCCGACGTTTTCCAGGTCGTTATGCTTGCCTGATACGCGCATGCACTTCTGCGAGGAGCATGCGCGCTTGAATGGCTTGGACTCGTCCCCTGTGAACACGTCCTTGAACTGGACCATGCCGGCGTTTGTGAAGAAGAGCGTGGGGTCGTTTGCAGGCACGAGCGATGAGCTGCGCACCCTCGTATGGCCGTTGCGCTCAAAATAGGCAAGGAATGCCTCGCGGATGTCAGCTGCCTTCATCATCGAGTCGCTCCAGATTCGTCTTATAATTCAACCAGTTAAATATCGACAAAGGACTGCGCAGCAAAAGCGGCGAAACCCTAACATCGCCCCATCTAAATGGCAAGCTCGCGTCCTTAAAGGGCAATCCCTCTATCTGTCTGGCGGAGCAACTTGAGCATCCGGCCTGCCGATAATAATGACATGGTGCTGCCGCTCGCCAACATGCTCAGGACACAGGAACTCTGCCCCGAGGAAAAGGAGTACCTCAGGAACCTCACCGGCAACGAGTACGAATATGTAATCGTGGGTGAGCCGAACGACGGCCGCTTGGGCTTCGTCAGCAAAGAGGGAATAGACATCCTGACAAAAAACGATGGCGAGGCGATTACAGAAATCGTTTTTGCCGCAAACATCTTCAGGGAGACACCTTCCTTTTACAATCTCCTGTCAGATCAGGGCATAGAAATCGACGGCCATGGAACGGTGCGGTACGGCAAGGGTGACGCGTCCCTGACGCATAGCCATGAAGACAAGTTCATCGAGAGGCTCAAGTTCGGGATCACGCCGCAGCTCGAGAAACTCTATTCCAGATATGATTCGCACTCGCGCGTTCCAATCGAATTCGTCCATCGCGATGAGCCGCCGGAGGCTCAGGATAAAAGGGTTCAGGACTTCGGCATGATCATATCGACGCTCGCTCCTGAGATGAGGAAAAATATCAGGGCTGTGGACTTCAGACCCACTACAACCGAGGGCCTCGGCGGATATGCGAGCGGCTCGCTCGGCATCATCAGGCTGGGAGTAGACGACCTGTCGGGCCCAGCGCCATATCATGAGGCCGCGCATCTGCTTACGGACAAGCTGGGCGATAAATTCAGGGATGAGTGGAAGTCCGTTGCGGGCGATGTCTATCTCAACGTCACGGGCAATGACTACATCCGAACCCGAAAGGAAGACAAGGGTACGGAAGACGCTGCAGTGATGAAGAGGCTCAACGAGAAGGGCATCATCACAAAGTACGCAGAGACAAACGTCGACGAAGATATCGCCGAGCTGACGGCTTGCATATACACGGATCCTCGTCGCGTGAAGAAAATGTTGGAGCAGTCGCCGATCTTCGAGAAGAAAATCGCCCTGCTCTACGCGAATGGTTTTATCCATCCAGAGCAATATCTCTACTTCAAATCTGACGGACCCGCTGCCGACCAGCTCCTGACCAAGATCGAGGCTGATTTCAGGATCGCGAAACCAACTTCCGACAGCGATAGCGAAAATTCAAGACCTGCCACGACGTTGTTCCACTCGGCCGCGGCCTATTTTTGGAAGGACGGCGTTCCTCCTTCGCCCGAGGAGAGGAAGGCGGTGTTTTTATCAAACCTTGACGATGAAACCCAGGGAAGCGTTGGAACGAGCCAAACCGTCAGCGACGCAGAATTATTGAAAAGACAATTATAAAGAACTCGAGACCCGCAAAAAAGCGCCCCGCTGAACCTCGGGGCGCTTCTCGTGCATCCGGTGTTCCCCTCGACTACTTCGCCGGCTTCTCCTTGGCCTCAGCCTTGGCCTCGACCTTCGCCGGCTCCTTGGTCTGCGCGTTCGCGGCCGCAGCAGCGTCAGCAATCTTCACTATGCCGTGTTTCTCCAGTATCGTCTTCTCGAGCCGGGCCATGAGCTTCTGGTTCTCCTTGAGATAGAGGCGCGCGTTGTCGCGGCCCTGGCCTATGCGATCCTCGCCGCAGGTGTACCACGCCCCGCTCTTCTCGATAAGGCCCATATCCGTCGCGAGGT
>Ga0265292_1003206_pt1 | contig 10277 bp, 14 predicted proteins | sample Munlanlewell296A_FD_189080 | JGI IMG/M metagenome (GOLD analysis project Ga0265292, IMG submission 189080) | Leachate microbial communities from a municipal landfill in Southern Ontario, Canada - Leachate well 296A | ecosystem: Engineered > Solid waste > Landfill > Unclassified | place: Canada... | reverse complement strand
ATAACTATAATCTGTCTGCGCGTTTCTTTATAACTATAATCTGTCGGTCAATCAACTTCGCTTTCCAGCATCCAGCATTCCAGAACCCCGGGGCAGACATCTTCTTCATCGTGGGTTTCAACCGCGCCCTCGGGGTGATCGCCAGCGCTTCTTTCAATCAGTTGCGGGTAGCGGCTGCACGCTCCCATGTTACGCTCACGGCAATCTATCTGCTTATCGGTCAACGCCAGAATGTCACCCCTGTCTGCTTCCTGACGCTTTAACTTGCCGGCCATACTTGTGAGCCCGGCTTGAGCTACCGCCTTTTTTCGACCTTCGGGACTTAAATCAGGTAAATGACCGGGTCTGGCTGTGGCCATCCAGATAATCCGGTCGTCTGGAGCAACTACGAGGAATTTGGCCGACAGACCGTCGTCTTCCCGCTCAGGAATAACAGCACAGGTTATAGTGTAAGCGGTCATGACGTTCCCTCCCTCCTCTTTTTGCGCCATCTGACTCAGCGCATTTCAAGTGAGTCTACCCTATCCACTGAAAAAGAACCGCCTCTTAATGAAACATCACGATAGTGCTTTCGGCATGTCTCATCGATGACGTGAACACGACTTAAGATTAAGACGGTAATGGTTCAGGATGGATTCAAAAAACGCTGCAGCTTTTAAAAATAATATCCCAGGAATTGCCGGCTGGCCTTATGAGCGGCGTGTCTGCTCAAGGCAGGCAATGACTTCGGCGTCGGAGGTCTGGCCGAAGTTGCGATAGAACTCGCCAACTGCGCCAAAATACGACGGGGTTGAAAGGCACTCCACCTCGTCGGCCTGCTCAGCCAGCTTGTTCATCACCCTCGGAGAAGATACAGGGATAACACAGACGATTTTCTCCGCCCCCCTGTTCCGGAGTGACTGGAGCGCTGCAAGCATGGTAAAACCCGTGGCGACACCGTCATCAACCACGATCACCGTCTTACCCTTTACATCCGGTGGATGCTCAGTGCCGCGATACTGAAGATAGCGGCGTTTGATCTCTTCCACCTGGGATTCGACTTCTTCCCGGATATATCGATCGCTTATCTCGTAAAGTCTGGCTGCGTTCTCATCCAGCAGGAGATTGCCGTCTGAATCAATCGAACCCACGGCCAGCTCAGGGTTGAGTGGGGCTCCAATTTTACGCGTTACCCAGATGTCCAGAGGCAGGTCGAGCGCAAGCGCCATCTCCAGCGCCACCACAATGCCTCCGCGTGGCAAACCAAGCAGAACGGTGTCAGCGGCGCCCTTGTAACGTTCCACCATTGACACAAGCCTCTGGCCTGCGTCTTTTCTGTTCTCAAAAAACATGTATGTCCACCTGTCTAAGTTTGTTTATTTTCGGAATGGCACAAAACCGATTATAGGCCCCTAATATGTACGTAAGCGATGCACTTATTCCCTGCTTTGGAGTTTCTCAATCAAGGCTTGGCCCAAAATCCTAAACCGCAAAACCGCCCGAAGCCACTGCTCCGACGGACAGGTATCCGGGAAAAGGCACTGCAGGCAGATATCTTGCCGCGCTGGCGATCATTGCGGCATTATCGGTGCAAAGCCCGGGAGACGGTATACTCAGCTTCAGGTCCAGCTTCTCACATTCACTGGTAAACCGTCCGCGCAGCTCGGAGTTGGCGCTAACGCCTCCGGAGAGGCTGATCCGCGAGCAGTCACAGGCGCGGGCTGCCGCCAGAGTTTTGTTGATGATGGCGGAAACAATCGCCGACTGGTAGCTTGCGGCGATATCAGCCCGATGTTTTTCCACCTCATCCACTTTCTTTTGCTTCAGGAAATAATAGAGAGCGGTTTTAACCCCGCTGAAGCTGAAATCCAGGTTTCCGGCGCGGTTCAGGCAGATGGGGAATGTAGCGTATCCGGGGTCCCCCATGGCTGCAAGCTTATCAAGTTCGGCCCCGCCGGGGTATCCGAGGCCCAACAGTCGGGCTCCTTTGTCCAGCGCCTCGCCTGCCGCGTCATCGAGCGTCTGGCCCAGCTGGACGAACCGGTCCCGTTCCTGCACATGGATTATTGATGTGTGGCCTCCTGAAGCTATAAGGCAGATGAAAGGTGGCTCGACGGGATCGGGCCCAAGGTAGTTGGCGGCAATATGGCCCTCAAGGTGGTTTATTCCTACAAATTCGATGCCCAGACTGTAGGCGATGGACTTGGCGCTCGCCACCCCGACAAGCAGCGCGCCGATCAGGCCTGGTCGCGTCGTAACCGCCACTCGTGTAATCTGCGCAAGTTTGACGCCGGCAACCGTCAACGCTTCCGCGATAACCGCGTTTATAAGCTCAAGATGGTGCCTTGACGCGACCTCGGGGACCACGCCTCCGTAAAGCTCGTGGAATTCCGTCTGGGAAGATACTATGTTGGCCAGGAGACGTTCCTCGTCCAGGATCGCCGCGCAGGTGTCATCACAGGATGTCTCGATGGCAAGGATCAAGCCAGCATGTCCTCAGAATCCCTCCACATGATAAGGGCGTCTTCGCCGTTATCGCGGTAGTAGCCTTTTCGTATCCCGGTACAGATAAAACCGAAGCTCTCATACATTTTCAGCGCGCCGCGGTTCGACTTTCTGACCTCGAGCGTATACCCCCGGTGCTTATCCTGTCCGCTGATATCCAGCAACTGCTCTATCAGGTCGGTCGCGATATATTTGCGGCGATAATCATCGTGGACCGCAAGATCCAGCAGATGCCATACTTCCACATATTGTGTGGCTATGATATAGCCGACCACCCTGCCGTCAGATTCGGTTACGAGACACAGGCTTGATTCCCGTGCCAGCTGTGAGATGAACGAATTCAGCGACCACGGCCTGGGAAAGGACGCCTCTTCGATCTCCAGGACCCATTTCAGGTCAGACAGACGCATCGGCCTTATTTTAACCACGTCTTCTTCTTTCTCTCTAGAACAGTCATGTCTGCATCCGGTTCGCGAATGTAAGCAGGTAATACCGCCATCATGTTCGCTGTTTTAAAAGATTTGTCTTCTTCGGCAAAGAGAAAATGGAAAACAGCACGCACCTTATGACATCCATTATCACTCGCAGGTAGATTTATCAGTTTGCTGGCATTAAAAAGATCATAATAGGCAAGAGCTCCATTACCCGCTGCCAATACAACTTTGCCGGCCGACTCGATGTTTTTTACTAGGCTGGACGGACCTATACAGGAAACATCCGATTCGGGAGTTACCACCCCGCCCCCCTCCATTCTGTAAAGCTGGGAAAATACCTGTCCTCTTTTCGCATCAATCACCGGCAGAATGAAATCGCCGGGCTTGCAGTTCCGATCAGCTATTCCCATGGCCTGCGCCTTTAAGGTGCTGCTTCCGCGCAAGGGTATTTCAAGAGCCTGCGCCAGGCCTCTTGCGGTGGCGATTCCCACTCTTAAGCCGCTGAAAGTACCGGGGCCTGTGCCCACCACTATCGCGTTGATATCCCTTACCCGGCAGCCGGCGGCACTCAATATGCCGTGGATCTCCGGCAGCAGCAGCTCAAGATGTCTCCTTTCGGCATCCAGAGTGCTTTCGCCAAGCACGGAATTATCCCTCGTCAGCGCGACAGACAGTGCGTCGGTAGCGGTATCAATTGCCAGCTTCAGCAAATATTTTCTCCAGTTCTTCTTCTGTTTCATTCCTGTCGCATTTAATGCGCAGGCGTCGGCTGTTCTCATCGAGATGTTCCAGCTCGATCACAAGTGCCGGACTTTCAAGGAATGGTTCCGCCTGCTCGGGCCATTCGACGAAAGTGATGGCGTCTCCTTCGAAGAAAGGCTCAAAATCAGCTATGTCCCCTGGCTGGAAACGCGAGAGGCGGTACAGGTCGATATGATGGATTCTGACCGTGCCGGAATAAGTCTGAGCCATAGTGAAGCTTGGGCTGGTGACCGGCTCATTTACGCCCATTTCCCTGGCCGCGGCGCGGACAAAAAACGTTTTTCCTGTTCCTAACTGGCCTTTGAGAAAAACTGTATCTCCCGGTTCAAGCAGGTGCGATATTCGCGCAGCCACAGAGGCCGTCTGTTGCTCCGAGCGGGAAATAAATTCCACGGACATACGGCTTAGAACAAACCCATCTGCTCAGGGTCAGCCTGACCTTGCGGTGTCTCCTCCACAGGATCAGACCTCGAAGGCATTGGCTCAACTTGTGCTTGAGTGTTATTCGCTAGCAGATCCCGCAGATGGTCGAAATCATGCTCCAGAGCTCTTAAATTGGAAGGGGTATAAAGAGCCGCCGCGGGGTGATAAACAGGATAAATAAACGTTTTTTCAAAGCCGGGGCAAGGTTGTGGCTTGCCATGTACCCGGGTAATTCCATCAGGCTTGCCTGTGAGCAGTTTTGTGGCGAAATTGCCCAAAGTGCAGATGGCCACCGGTTCGATTATCGAGATCTGCTGCTCCAGATATGATCGGCAATGGTTGATTTCCTCAATCAGCGGATCCCTGTTATCGGGAGGCCGGCACTTGAGCACATTGGCGATATAGACCTGGCTTCGGTCCAGCCCGATACGCTCGAGAAGCTGATCCAGCAGCTTGCCGGCCCTGCCCACGAAAGGTATTCCCTGCTGGTCTTCATGATAACCCGGAGCTTCTCCAACGAACATTATCCTCGCGGATGCGCTACCGTATCCGAAAACAGGGTTCGTGCGAGTCTTCCACAGTTCGCATTCGTGACATGTTCTCACCAGCGTCAGAAGGTTCTCGAGCCTGTGTTCTTTCTCTTCCACGCTATCCACAGCCTGCACAGGAGGTTTTCGAGCATGGGCCGCAGTTATTACCTGAAGCGCCCGAGCTGGCGGGACCCTGACCGCCCGACGATTTAAAAGAAAAACTTGAGAACAGGCGGTTTACCCTTCCGGATTTACAGGAAGGGCACTTTAGCCCGGAGCCTTCGGTATCTGACGAACTGACAAGCTCTTCAAACCGGGTATGGCACGACTGGCAGCAAAACTCGTAGATAGGCATAATAAGAACCTGCAAATAGGGGGATATTCCTAAACCGCCCACGGGCGATGATAATAATTAAACTCTAGTTTATCAGCCTTCTCTTTGCAAGAATGCGGCTCCATTGCTATTCTCATTCTTACGCTCTCTCTGATCACGTGGTTTTTACGTGTGTCGGGATTTACAACCAAGGTCTGGTATCTCATGTGAGAACTGGAACGGAGGTATTCTTTTGTTGTTTCTGTTTTTCAAACGCATTCCCGTTTTTCATGACGGTTTCTGCTGCATTCCTTCCTGGTGCTGACCCATGTCTTTCGACGCCTCCGAACAGTCACATATACCCGGAACCGGCAATAAACCACCGATAGTCGCTGTCTCAATAGAGGACATCCGTGGCGCTGTCGCCTCAGCTCGAAGCGGGACAGGTATTCGGGTTGGATTCGTGTCTACGATGGGGTCTTTTCATGAAGGTCATCTCAGCCTCATGCGGTCAGCCCGTTCAGAGTGTGATTTCGTGGTGGTCAGTATATTTGTAAATCCGATCCAGTTTGGTGCCGGTGAGGATTTTGATTCATATCCCCGTGATTTTGAGCGGGATATCAAACTTGCCGCCGACCAGGGTGTAGATCTGGTCTTTGCGCCCAGGTCGGCCGTGATGTACCCGCCGGGCAATGAGACCCGGATAGATGTGGGTAGCATCGACAATGCTCTCTGCGGCAAGAACCGCCCGGGCCACTTTCAGGGTGTAGCCACGGTTGTGGCGAAGTTTTTCAACATCATCGGCCCGGATCTGGCATATTTCGGGCAGAAAGACGCCCAGCAGGTCGCGGTTATAAGGAAGATGGCACTCGATATCGACTTCGATATCGAAATCAGGGTATGTCCAATAGTGCGTGAGAAGGATGGGCTGGCCTTAAGCTCGAGAAACTTGTATCTCACCACAGAGGATCGTGAGCAGGCGACAGCCCTCTATCGGGCCCTAACCAGCGCCAGTGATGCGGTAGCGCGGGGAGAAACCGGCGCTAAAAAGATTAAACGACTTATGAAAAGGAAAATGGGAGAACATTTCAAGGTCGAGTATGAATACGCAAGGATCGTCGACCCGGGGACCATGGCACCCATTGATATTATCGAGGGTAAAGTGCTTGCGGCAGTCGCCGCCCAGGTCGGCAAGACACGACTGATAGACAATATGTTTCTCATGCCCGGGGAGGACGAATGCGGCGAATAATGATGAAAAGCAAAATACACAGAGCCACGGTTACAGCCGCCAGTGTGGATTACGAGGGAAGCGTCACCATCGATCGGAAGCTGATGGACGCGGTCGATATCCTTCCACATGAACAGGTGCACGTGCTGGATATCAGCAATGGCGCGCGGCTCATAACTTACGCCATTCCCGGTAATTCAGGAGAAGTATGCATAAACGGCGCCGCCGCGAAGATGGTCGACGTTGGTGACATCGTCATCATCATCTCATACGGCGAACTCGCACCCGGGGAAGTCGAGGGATTTCAGCCGACGGTAGCCAGAGTGGACGCAAGCAACCGGATAATAAGTTTGGAAGGTCCCGGGCGGAGTCAGAAAAGCCAGCTGGAACCTGACCATCACCCGGGTCATGTGACAGGGAAGAAAGACTGATATGCCCACAAGAAAAAAGACAATCGTGCCGGGACAAGCTTCTGTGGCGGTTTTCAGCCGCCAGCTGGAATTCCCTATGCGAGAAGAGCTGGACATATTGAACATAACGGACGAGATCTCCCGGGTTGTTCAGGAAAGCACCCTGCGTGATGGTACCGTTACAGTATTCGTACCAGGCGCGACCGGAGTAGTGACATGCCTGGAATATGAACCGGGCGTGATCGCGGACTTCAAGGCCGCTATCGATAGAATTGCTCCGCGCGATATTCCATATGACCATAACCTTTTTCAGGCCGACGGTAATGGCCACGCCCATGTTCGCGCCGGGCTTATCGGACCATCGCTGGCAATCCCGTTTATCGACGGAGAGTTGATGCTCGGCGTCTGGCAGAAGGTAGTCCTGGTCAATTGCGACAATCGACGCCGCACGCGTAAACTTGTCGTGCAGGTTGTCGGCGCCTGACAGGCTTTCACGCCATGCCCCCTTTCCTGCAACTCGCTCTCGACTTCCTGGACCTCCCACGCGCTCTGTCCGTTGCTGAGGAGGCTGTCAGAGGCGGTGTCGACTGGATTGAAGCGGGAACCCCTCTGATTAAAAGCGAGGGCCTGGAAGCCGTTCGTGAGATGAAACGTCGATGGCCTGACCGGGTTATCGTGGCGGACCTGAAAACCATGGATGCCGGCCGTTTTGAAATGGAGTCGGCTGCCAAGGCCGGCGCCAGTGTCGCTGGAGTGCTGGGCGCCGCATCGAACGCCACAATCGCTGAATGCATAGAGGTGGCCCGTAACTATGGCCTCCAGATTATTGTCGACATGATCGAGGTCGAAAATATCATCGAGCGCGCCCAGCAGGTGGAGGCGATGGGAGCCGATTATGTCGGCATTCATACCGCCATCGATCAACAGATGCAGGGAAAAGCACCCCTTGAACTGATTCGACAGGTCAAGGGGGCGGTCGATATCCCGGTTTCGGTAGCCGGGGGGATCAATTCAGAAACCGCCGCCAGGGCCGCAAGCGCGGGTGCCGACATAATCGTTGTGGGTGGAGCCATCATCAAGGCCGCCGATGCTGAGCTCGCGGCCAGGCAGATCCGCAAGGCCATCGATTCCCGGTTGGAAGTCAAGACAACTCTCTACAAACGGGCAAACCTCGATAATATACGTACTGTCCTGGAAGCTGTATCCACGGCCAATATCTCAGATGCCTTACATCGCGGTGGCGATGTCCCTGGTCTTAGTCCGGTGTTTCCCGGCATCAGAATGGTGGGTCCGGCTGTCACGGTACGAACATATCCCGGTGACTGGGCCAAACCCGTCGAAGCAATTGATTTTGCGCAGGAAGGTGACGTGCTGGTAATCGACGCCGGTGGTGTCGGACCGGCGGTCTGGGGGGAGCTCGCAACCCACAGTGCGCGTGAAAAAGGCATCGCCGGCGTGTTGATTCATGGCGCTGTCAGAGATACCCCTGAAATTCGCGAACTCGGGTTTCCCGTCTTTTCGTCAGGGGTAACTCCCACGGCCGGCGAACCCAAGGGATTCGGGGAGATAAACATACCCTTGCATATCTCGAAAGTGAGTATTCATCCGGGTGACTGGCTGGTCGGTGACGATGACGGCGTTGTGGTTTTGCCGAAAGCCAGGACGGCGGAGATTGCCAACAGGGCCGCCGATGTCCTCGAGAGGGAAAACCGTCTGCGCAAGGAGATTCAGGACGGAAGCACGTTAAGTCAGGTGGCATACCTGCACAAATGGGAAAAAACTTAAGAACGTTATTCTGCTGCGACGACTAGATAACTACGATTCGTCCCGTTCCTTTTCAAGTCTTATCGTTGCGTGAAGCCGCAGGCTCACATCCCCCGGAATCGACTCAGGCTCGATGGAATGATAGAGCGTTACCGTCCTGCGCAGGGTGTTTACAACAACACGGCAGTTTTCACAACCCTCAAGATGACGTTTGATCTCCTGGCATGTCTTTTCCGCAAGCTCATCGTCAATGTATTCCGACAGGCCTTCGAATATTTCCCTGCAATCCATTACGCTGTTTCTCCAGTAAAATAGGCCGACAGACGATTACGCAAATAAAGGCGGGCTCTGTGAAGTCTGGATTTTACCGCCGCGACTGACAATCCCAGTACTTCCGCAACTTCGGCCGCCGGCAATTCCTCCACATCCCTGAGCACAAAAACCACCCTGTACATTTCCGGTAATTCAGCTATTGCTTCATCCATGACCTGACGCGCTTCGTTGTTCAGCAGCTTATCCGATGGACTCTCCGACCAGTCGGTCAGCTTATGCCCTGCGTGAGCCATATGTTGAACCGAGTTTGCTTCGTCAAGAAATTCACTTTCACTCTTGTCCCGCTTGCTCCGCTGCCTGAGCTTTGTAAGGGCTGCGTTGGTGGCCACACGATAAAGCCAGGTTGAGAAGCTCGACCTGCTTTGAAATTTACCAAGAGAGCGAATAACATTGAAAAAAGTGTCCTGCAGCACATCCTCGGCGTCGTCCCGATTTCCCATCATACGGTACACCAAGTTATAAACCCTGCCCTCATATCGGGAAACAAGAGTTTCCAGGGCTTCATTCTCACCCTTTCCAATCCGCTCAATTAATTCTGTATCGGTGGGAACTGAATCCTCCATTTGTTAGACTAATGCCTGTTTGAAAAGATTCGATTGTGTCTTATTGCCAATCTTTAGTTTATCATGGTCCGGCTTAAACGGGACTCTGCGAATCTTTTCAGTGAATATAGCATCCAAACTTACATGTGCAGATATCCGGCTCGGCAATAGCGCCGGGCGTTAATGTGGGAGGTGAAGAGTAATATGGCAATCTATGATCTGAAGTGCGACGAATGTGGACACCAGTTCGAGAAGTTTGTGACTGGTTTCTTGACCGAAGAAGATAAGACCTGTCCCCGTTGCGAGAGCCGCAAGGTTTCGCAGAAATATAACAGTTCCTTTGGTATCGGGTCTTCATGCTCAAGCTCTGGAGGTGGTTGCAGCAGTCCGCCGAATACCAGCTTTGGCTGAGGCTAACATAACGGCCCGTGAGGTCCTGAATCTGTTATGCAGGAAATGAAATATGCAGAGAGCTGTTATATCATCTGATGATTGTTCGGGGCACGATAAGTGCCCCGCAAGGAAAGAGTGTCCGACCAGGGCGCTCGTGCAGCTTGATCCCGGGGAAGTCGTAACCGTGATCGGCGCCTTGTGCCGAGGTTGTGGAGACTGTATAGCGGCGTGCCCCGAACGGGCAATCAGAATAAAGCAGATGTAACGTCCCACAAGGTTGGTTTTGTGGGACGGTATTTTAATAGCCGAAAGGAGAAAAAGTGGCAGCCGATGTCCTCGAAGTTACAGATGCAAATTTTAAATCCGAGGTACTGGAATCCGAAATTCCGGTGATCGTTGATTTCTGGGCAGCCTGGTGCGGCCCATGCAGGATGGTAGGACCGATCGTTGAAGAGATCGCCAAGGACCAGGGTGGTCGCGTGAAGGTCGCAAAGCTTAATGTTGATGAGAACCGTGAGACGGCCACCAAGTATGGAATCATGAGCATCCCGACTATTCTGCTGTTTGAAAAAGGCGCAGTTGCCAAGCAGGTTGTGGGTGCCATGCCCAAGACCGCACTTGTTCAGGAGCTGGGGCTCGGATAGGCCCGTATTACCGG
>Ga0265292_1003205_pt1 | contig 10280 bp, 8 predicted proteins | sample Munlanlewell296A_FD_189080 | JGI IMG/M metagenome (GOLD analysis project Ga0265292, IMG submission 189080) | Leachate microbial communities from a municipal landfill in Southern Ontario, Canada - Leachate well 296A | ecosystem: Engineered > Solid waste > Landfill > Unclassified | place: Canada... | reverse complement strand
AATGACATTTATTGTACAAAATGAACTCCTCCCCGAATCCAGGCGCAGGCATCCAAATTATTCGACCCTTGGGGGAATTGCCGGGTTCCTATTCATCCTCGGATTAAGTATTATTCACTAAGAATACAGCCGCAGCTGCTTCAAATCAACAAAGTAACATCACCGTTTTTTAAAGCTGGGCAAAAAGAAAAAGGGGGGGCAAAACTGCCTTCCCCTTTTTCTTTTGAAAAGTAATCAATAAACCCTGATAATATTCTACCCACTATATAACTTCTGTATTCAATTCTGTACTCTCATCCATATTCTGTATGGCCACAGAAAGCATGAGTTTTATACGGTTCAACTGGTTGACTTCGCTCGCTCCCGGGTCGTAGTCGATAGGTGCAATATTTGCCAAGGGATAAGACCTTCTAAGTTCCCTAACCATCCCCTTTCCGGTGATATGGTTGGGTAGACAGGCAAACGGCTGGAGACAGACGATGTTATTTACACCACTCTTGATAAGCTCAACCATTTCTCCTGTGAGAAACCATCCCTCGCCTGTCTGGTTAGCAAGCGACAGGTGTTTTGACGCACCTTCAGCTATCTCTTCGATAGGTTTGGGCGGTTCGAAACGCCTGCTTGACGCTAAGGCTTTTTTCAGGTCTTTCCGGTAGTATTCCATAAATCTTATTGATATTTGGCCGGAAACCATGTCTCTAAAACTCCCTGATAACTGCTCATATTTAATTTTACTGTCAAAAGCGCTGTAAAACAAGAAGTCTGCCAGGTCCGGCACCACCGCCTCTGCACCTTCAGCCTCCAACAACTCTACAATGTTGTTATTAGCAGTTGGATGGAACTTAACCAAAATTTCACCTACCACCCCAACCCTCGGTTTAGCCATATTCTCGTAAATTTCAAGATTGTCAAAATCCTCAACTATTTTATATATGTTTTCCTTAAACTTCCTTCTCCTGCCACTCTTCAATGCTTCATGGCATCTGGCCACCCATTGCTCATATAATATGTTGGCAGAACCTGGCGCCTTTTCGTATGGCCTTACCCTATACAATACTCTCATGAGAAGGTCTCCATAAACCAAACCCATCATCAATTTATGTAAAATAGGGAGTGTTATCTTAAAACCCGGGTTCTTCTCCAGGCCAGACGCATTTAATGAGAGAACCGGGACATGCCCCATACCCGCATCTCTTAAAGCCTTCCTGATAAAGGATATGTAGTTGGTGGCCCGGCATCCTCCCCCGGTCTGGGTGATGATGACTGATGTGTTCTTAATGTCGTATTTCCCGGACCTTAAAGCCTTCATCAACTGACCTACTACAATAATAGCCGGGTAACAAGCATCGTTATGAACAAACCTTAATCCCTCATCAATAGCTGATTTGTCCACCGACGGAAGAATTTCAATATTATAACCCGCCCTTTCAAAACCGGTCCTCAGAAACTGGAAGTGAATTGGCGACATCTGAGGCGCTAAGATGGTATGGCTTTTCTTCATTTCCTCGGTAAACAGCGCCTTTTGCGGGAACTCCGAAATCACCCGCGGTACTACTTTTCTTTTTTCACGTTCTTTTACTGCGGCTATAAGTGAGCGTACCCTTATCCTGGCAGCCCCCAGATTGTTAATCTCATCAATCTTTAACAAGGTATATATCCTGCTGTGAGCTTCCAGTATTTCTTTAACCTGATCTGTAGTAACCGCGTCAAGACCGCACCCGAATGAATTCAACTGGATCAGTTCCAGGTTTAAGTGCTCTGCTACATAGCTTGCGGAAGAATACAACCTGGAATGGTAAACCCACTGGTCAACCACGCTCAGGGGCCTTTCAACTTTGGTTAAATGCCCAACGGAATCTTCGGACAATACTGCGAAGCCGTAAGAATTAATCATTTCAGGAATCCCATGGTTAATTTCAGGATCAATATGATACGGCCGGCCTGCCAGTACTATTCCCTTAATATTATTTTCTTTTATGTATCTGAGCGTTTGTTCACCTTTTTTCTTTATATCTTCTTTGTACCTGCCAAGTTCGACGTAGGCCTTTTCTACCGCGCGGGCTATCTCCTGTTTCGTTATGCCTTCAGGAGCAAGTTCTTCGGCAAGTCGTTTGACCATTCTTTTAGGCATGTCAAGAGGTAGGAAGGGGTGATAAAAGGTAACATTATTTGCGGTCAGAATATCCATATTCGCATTGATGGTTTCTGGATACGAAGTTACTATCGGACAGTTATATTTGTTATTGGCTCTTTCATCCTCTTTAATATTATAAGGTATGCAGGGGTAAAAAATCTTCCCGACCCCCTTATTCAGCACCAAATCGGCGATGTGCCCATGCGCGATTTTGGCCGGGTAACATGCGGATTCCGAAGGGATAGTCTCCATACCCAGTTCATATATTTGCTTTGATGACCGGCCGGAAATCACAACACTGTAGCCAAGTTCGGTAAAAAACGTGAACCAGAATGGGTAGTCCTCGTAAATGTTTAATACTCTTGGTATTCCTATCCTGCCTTTCACTGCTTCTTTTTCGGGCAGCGGTTTATAATCAAACAACCTCTTATATTTAAACTCATAAAGGTTAGGAATACCGTTTGCCGCTTTCTCTTTTCCCGCTCCCCGTTCGCACCTGTTTCCTGAAATAAATTCGCTTCCATTAGAGAAAACTTTGACAGTGACCAGACAATTATTTCCGCATCTTCCACAGCGTTTCATAGATGTATCTGTCTTAAAATCATCAAGTTCAGCGACCGGTAGAAGGGTCGAAACATAACCGTCTTCGTAACGCTCCATGGCAATTAGGGCCGCTCCGAATGCCCCCATTATGCCCGCTATATCGGGGCATACAACCTCCTGGCCGGTAATTTTCTCCATAGCTCTGAGAACTGCATTATTGTAAAATGTTCCACCCTGGACCACAATCTTTTTCCCTAAATCGCCGGCGCTCCTCAACCTTATAACCTTGAACAGGGCGTTCTTGATCACCGAAATTGATATCCCGGCAGAAATATCGTCAACACCGGCTCCTTCTTTCTGTGCCTGTTTAACCTTGGAGTTCATAAAAACAGTGCAGCGTGTACCAAGGTCTACCGGACTTTTGGACTTGATTCCCAGGCGCGCAAATTCTTCGACACCCATGTTCAGGGAATTGGCAAAGTTTTCAATAAAAGACCCGCAGCCGGACGAACAGGCTTCGTTTAACATGATCGAATCAATTACACCATCACGGACTACCAGGCTTTTCATGTCCTGTCCGCCAATATCAAGAACAAAGTCAACCCCGGGCAGGAAAGAGTCGGCTGCTTTATAATGCGCCACTGTTTCAATTTCGCCGAGATCCACCCCAAGCGCCGCTTTTATCAATTGTTCTCCGTATCCCGTGACAACAGAGTTAGCTATTCTTGTCTTTTTATTTAACTGACTGTACAAATTTTTTAAGGCTTCAATCGTAGATTTCAAAGGGCTTCCCATGTTACTTGCGTAATGGGAATACAGCAGGTTCCCCTCCCCGTCTACAAGGGCAATCTTCGTTGTGGTTGAACCGGCGTCTATACCCAGGTAAGTGTTGCCTTCACATATTTTAAGGTCTTTTCTTTTTACTTTATGATTGGCATGCCTTTTTACAAACTCCCCGTACTCTTCATCATCAGCAAATAGGGGCTCAAGCTGCTCACTGTCATCAACGTTTAACCTGTAAATCATGGGAGATCTTTCATACAGGCATTCAAAGGCGATGGGATGCTCCCCCCGTGAAGACAGCGCTGCGCCGAGAGCTACGAAATACTGCGCCTCTTTGGGAAAAAGTACACTTTTACCCTTTAGTTTAAGTGTTTCTGAAAAGCGTTCCCTGAGTTCCGACATAAAATGCAGCGGTCCGCCCAAAAACGCGACATTGCCGCTGATAGGCCTGCCCTGGGCTAATCCGCTGATAGTCTGATTCACAACAGCCTGCAGGATGGATGCGGCCACATCCTCCTTGGCAGCGCCTTCGTTTAATAAAGGCTGGATATCGGTTTTAGCAAACACACCGCATCTTGAGGCAATAGGGTAAATACTTTTATGATTCTTGGCGAGTTCATTTAAACCTGCGGGGTCTGTCTGCAGCAATGAAGCCATTTGGTCAATAAAAGCTCCTGTGCCGCCGGCGCAAGTTCCGTTCATCCTTTGCTCAACCGACTCCCCGAAATATGTAATCTTCGCATCCTCGCCCCCCAGTTCTATTGCCACATCAGTGTTTGGAAGCACTCTTTTGACCGCATTTATACATGCCATTACCTCCTGGATAAAAGGAACAGCTAGGTTTTGTGCTATCTTAAACCCGCCGGACCCTGTAACCATTATGGTCAGCAGGTTTCTCTCCAAAACAGATTTTGCGTCTTCGAATAAATTACTTATTGTGTTTTTTATATCTGAGAAGTGCCTTAAATATTTTTTGTAAACGACATTGTCATCTTCATCCAGGACAATCAGTTTTACCGTAGTCGAACCTACATCAAGCCCAACATTCAACACGTTCTTCATTATCCGCCCCCCAATGTAAGTCACGCAGTTACCCCTTTGACAATTATCCTAATGAAACTAGGTATACAAGTTTTCAGGTCCTTTTCTTTTTTGGCAATTTCTTATGTGGTAACAGAATTATAACCCTTTTCTTTTATACCTGTCAATAACCCGCACCAAGGGTAAAAAGATTAAAACTCTCCCTGAAAGGAAGAGTTTTAAGACAGCCCGTTTTTAATCCTTTTTAGCGGCCGCGACCGGGCATATGTCCGCACATGAGCCACATTCTGTACATTTATCGGAGTCGATAGCGTACCCCTTTTTGTTTCCTTTTATCGCCCCTGCCGGGCATTGGTCAGCACAATCGCCGCAGCCTACACAGTCCTCAGAAATACAGTAAGCCATGAAGTCACCTCCAGTTCCACAATATTTGTTTTAACAACTTTATTGTTGCCTTAACTTTAAAACAAATATGCAGAACCGGCTATTTTTTTGCATTACCCTTTGGCCCCGGGTATTCCAAGAGGAATGCAGATTGTCTCCCCTATCTGTAGATTGAGCGGGTCTACATCGGGGTTGGCGGCTGTAATAGCTTCAACGGTAGTTCCGTATTGTTTGGCCAGCTTCCAAAACGTATCTCCCGCCTGAATTACGTGCATAGTAGCATTTTCCGGGCAAGGCCCCTCCGGTATTTCCGGACATTCCGGCACTTCCGGGAGTTCGGGACATTCCGGGAGTTCGGGGAGTTCAGGGCACTCCGGAAGTTCAGGGAATTCCGGTGACTCAGGATACTCTGGTTCTACCGGACCTTCCGGTACTTCGGGGCATTCCGGTTCATCCGGGCAACCGGGGGGCCCAAACCATTCTGTACTGGTTTCGCTCCCGGTTGTTTTGCTGTATTCCTCCTCAACTAAAGGCTGTTCACCTTTCTTCGGCGGGACATACTTAAAAAATAAGAATCTCTGGTTATCTTTCTTCCCTGCCAAAAATGCTCCCCCTTTCACGTTTTAATATAATATATGATACCTTATCCATTTTGTTGCTAAAAATTTCATATTTTATGGGCTGCGCAACCCCTTATACCAGCAGATGGTACGGGAGAGCCCTTCATCCAAGTCATAACGGGGTAACCAGGCAAGCGTTTGCAGCGCAGCCGTGTTATCAATGGGGAGGAACCCCGGTTCCCCTTTTTCATAAGGAAGGTTAATAATTTCAGATGTCGAGCCGGCCAGCTTTTTAACTTTTCCAGCCAAATCAAATACAGACATCTCCTGTCCTGTCGCGATATTGATTACTAAGCCCTGCGAAGGCTTCTGAGCAGCGGAAGCGGCACACAAGGCCCTGGCGGCATCCTTGGCGTACAAGAAATCGCGGGTCTGTTCCCCTGAACCATAAATAATCAGGGGTTCGTTTCTTAACGCCCGGTCAATAAATGAAGAAACAACAGAAGTGTACCCGTAAATATTTTGGTTCTCCCCAAAAGTATTTGTGAATCTAAGGGCTGTTACCGGGTAATTATACCACCTGCCGGCTGCCATAACATGTTTTTCGGCAGCCAGTTTGGTTGCCGAAAATATATTTTGGGGGTTAACTGGGTGTTTTTCATCTACCGGTGAATAAACACGCTCTCCATAAACCTCAGTACTTGATGCATAGATTAGAAAAGGCCTGTTCCGAGTCCTCAAAAGGGTGTGTACTAGCTGAAAGGTGCCGTACTCGTTATTCAAAAAATACTCCTCAGGGGTGTTCATTGATTCTTTTCCTGAATTGTACCCGGCTAAATGTATTACAACATCAACATTCAGGGAATTTATTTCCCTTACGGTGAGATCCTGAAACATCTGTTTCGTGATAGTAACCTTTTCTCCCCAGTGATGGTCCATGTACTCTTCTTCCCGGGGAAAGCCGCGGGAAAAATCGTCAACACCGTAAATTTTGGAGACCTCCTGGTTTGCTGCCAATCCTTCTATAACGTGAAAACCGTATAATCCGGCTGCCCCTGTAACTAATACCCGCATTCCCTTCACCCCTTTGGCCGACTCATTCCATTATATTTTCAACTTCACCTGTTTGTGATAGATATGGTGACTTGGGGAACCCCTTGCGGTATTTCCCCCTTGTTTCAATGCCTCCCAGTCCATCCGTTCCTGTAATAGTACTATCGATAACTTCATTAATGGAAATAGTCTGACTGATGTGAGTAAAAGCAATCTTTTCAGCAATATACACCGGGTCAAAGGCATGTATAAAAACCCGCCTTGGCGAACTGGCGTAGTTGGCTCCTGCGGATAACAGGGCTTCGTAGTAGGATTGGCACGCCCCGGCAAAAATTATTAAGTTATCCATATCACATTCGATTTCCCTGGCTGCTTTGACCCCTTCCACAAAATATTTGGAGTTATGATAGTTATTCAAGTCGGAAACTGCTTCGGTTGACTTTATAATCCCGTCATGACCGGTTAAAACAAGAATATCCGGCTTTGAGCTGTTCAATAGTTCCGGGACAGCTGCCGGCTGCTCATCTTCAGGAATATGTATTCCCCTGGCTTTAATCCCCATCTGTTCATATACCGCCATACATAGTTTCAAATACTCTAAATTACCATCGATATGAAGCACCCGTCCCGGCATTTCAAAAAAACCCCTTGGCAATTTGCTGTTTTCCTGGGTTACATTTACTGCCTGCTGCTTTACCCTCCTGGCGAAAATCTTTCTGAGGCACACGTTGTTTTTGTTAATAAACTTCCTGCGGTATTCCCTGATGTATTCTCCTTCAACTTTTACCAAATCCTCCAGAGGTGAATCTGCAAACAGCCTAACATCAAGCCCCCGCAGCTTAGCCCTGATTCCTCCGGTCTCGCTGTCAATTATCTCCACAATCTTGAAAAAGACATCATAGTTGTAAGACTTACGGGCAACTATATCCCCAACATTCAGACCCATCACCTTCACCTCCCGCGCGTTCATTTCTGCTTTATTGTATGCAGAAGCCTCCCAGCCTGATATAGATAATATCAAACAGAAAACACAGAGACCACAGAGGAGAACGGAGGACACAGAGAGATTTCGGCAACGCATACTAAATTGTTTCTTCCCAAGCAAGCTGATATCTAAAATAAATTGGATACAAAACAAAAACATTTACAGGTCATATGAGTATTCCTTTCTACCCAACATAGTTCTGCTTAATAAAAAAACCGCGGAGACCGCAGAGGATGCGGAGAGCGCGGAGATACGAAATTCACTTGTCTCGCGAAGTAACTAGGACAACATAGATGATTGCCAGAAGTTACATCTATTTAAGTGAGAAAACCGAGAGTAAGAATATCCGAGCAGTAAATATGTTTTATATTTAATAATATCTAAAGGTACAGAGTTGGATTATCCTGTTATCCTGTCTGCATTATCTATTATTAAAGAAGAAAAAAAGATATCGGACAGGATAACAGGATTAATAAGGAACATAGTTCGAGGAAATAAAGATAAATAAGTAAGAAAGCGGGATTCGGGATGTCTGGGATCAAGTATGTTTTTATATTTATTTTTCTCCGCGTCACTCCGTTATCTCCGCGAACTCCGCGTATTTAATAATTTCTCAATGTACAGAGTGACTGAATTGAAATGGAGAGTAGGTATAAATGATTACTCTCTTCTGTACTCATAAGAGGTGTATTTGTATGCAAAAAGTCACATTTCCGGGACACGCGGGTTTAAGCTTAGCTGGGGTGCTGCATCGGCCTGAAGAAAAGACGAACATCGACGATTGTCTCGTAATATGCCACGGTTTTAGGGGAAACAAGGACGGTGGCGGGAGGGCCGTCAGTTTGGCCGGGAAAGCAGCCAAACGGGGAATAACAGTACTGCGTTTTGATTTTTCGGGGACTGGGGAAAGCGAAGGAGATTTTGCTGATGCCACCTTGAGCAATTATATTCTTGACCTGGGTGGGGCGGTCGAATTTGCTCTTTCAGCATCAGGTGGTAAAATCATTTTGTTGGGGCGCAGCCTCGGCGGGACTGTCGCGATATGCCGGGCTGCCGGTGATGACAGGGTGGCGGCGGTGTGTTCATGGTCCGCCCCGGCTGACCTGGAAGAAACATTTATCGAACCGTGCCGACATCTGCTGGACAGCGGCAGCAGCGTGCTAAAAATTCCTGAGGGGAACGGTTTCTACCTGTTAAAACGCGAGTTTTTTGACGACCTGCCCGGACACAGTGTTACTGCGGCAGCTGCCCATATATCTCCACGCCCTCTTTTCGTGGTCCATGGGACTGCAGACGAGACGGTACCTGTTTCTCAGGGCGAAAAGTTATTTGAGGCGGCCGGCGAACCGAAAAAGAAACTGATTGTATCCCAGGGGGACCACCGTTTTTTAGCCCATTATAACTTGGTTGAAAAGCGGACGATTGATTGGCTGCTTAGCATAACAAGCAAAGGACAGGTTTGAAATAAAAATAATCTCTATGTGGTATAAAAATAATTTATGTGAAGTGGCGGAAGCTGTGGTTAACAATACAGCTATAATGGTGGTATAATTTAGACAGCAGATGTGAAATCTATGACATACTCTATAAAGAGCGGGAATTCCGGCAAAGGAGGATTTATATGCAGAAGAGGCTCATTTCCACTTTTCTGATCCACTTATTTGGAATCTCTCTGCTGCTAATCCCTAACCGATTTCAGGGGCCGGTGGTGGCCATAGTATCCGGTGTCTCATTCAGAGTCGTGGACGCGATATCAATTATTCTGCTAGTTTCGGCATCGGTATTCCTTTATACCTCTCTTATTTTATGCCTGCGGGCCCAACTCAAGCTGGTCAAACAATGTAAGTGCCCGGAAGGTGACGAGGTCGAAAAAACCGAATAACGGTTTCTAAAAGCGGGGTGGCTAAACCGGAAATGCACATAGTCCTGGTTGAACCGGAAATACCTTACAATACCGGCAACATCGCCCGGACCTGTGCGGTTACGGGCAGCGCTTTACACCTGGTAAAACCGTTAGGGTTTTCAGTGGAAGACAGGTACCTTAAAAGGGCCGGGCTCGACTACTGGCATTTGGTGGATATCCATTACTATGACAGTTTTCAGGAACTCAGGGATAAATATGACAACAGGTTTTTCTATGTGACGACTAAAGGCCGGCGTTCATATTCGGAAGCTGCCTACCGCCCGGACGATTTTCTGGTCTTTGGCAAAGAAACAGCCGGACTACCCAAAGAGCTGTTGGCAGCCAACCCGGATTACTGTATTCGGATTCCGATGATCAATGAAGCCCGTTCTCTTAATTTATCGAATTCCGTGGCCATCGTTCTCTACGAGGCCTGGCGCCAGCTGGGCTTCCAGGACTGACCCGGCTGGCTAAAAAATTAGCTGTTTCGTCTTTTACATAAAAGAAAAGAGCTGCCCTAAAAAAAATAGGGCAGCTCTTTTTGATTCAACCTAAACGGTATATTTGTTTACAAGATATCCTAGCGCAGCAAAGCTGCAACCAATTTTTAAAACCAAAAAGCCGGCCGCGGATGTCGCGGATAACGCTGATATCTAAAAGTCAGAATCTAAAAGCCGCGGATAAAAATATATGATTCTAGGCCGGACTCTCTTTCATTAACACAAAGGCTAATGGGCATTTCTATGTGGTCGAAGGATAAAAAGAAAGGCCACAAAGAGTATGGAATTACGCCAACATCAACGTTCTACCCAAGAATTCTTCATACTTTATTAAACCATATAACCTAAATAAAAAAATCAAAACTGTGTGAAAACCTTTAGTTTGTAGTATCTC
>Ga0265292_1003204_pt1 | contig 10281 bp, 7 predicted proteins | sample Munlanlewell296A_FD_189080 | JGI IMG/M metagenome (GOLD analysis project Ga0265292, IMG submission 189080) | Leachate microbial communities from a municipal landfill in Southern Ontario, Canada - Leachate well 296A | ecosystem: Engineered > Solid waste > Landfill > Unclassified | place: Canada... | reverse complement strand
GAGCCAGCGCGGCCTCGGAGCCCTCCTCCAGGTAAATCTCGATGGCCGTCTTCATCCCTTGGAAAAGGCAGACCGCCGGAGTGAAGGGGTGCTCCGGGTTGGGCCGTGACAGGGCATCCTTGGTCTTCTTCCAGGAGAAGTAGTACTTGGGCAGATCGGAGCGCTCGTTGGCCTTCCAGGCGCGATCGGAGACCGCCAGGAAAGCCAGCCCGGGGCTCATGGCCATCGCCTTCTGCGACCCGGCAATCACCACGTCCAGATCCCACTCGTCGGTCTTGAGCTCCGCGGCACCCAACCCCGAGATGGCATCCACGATGATCAGGACGTCCTTGCTCACCCCGCGGATGGCCTTGGCGATGGCCTGGACGTCGTTCATCACCCCGGTCGAGGTCTCGGACTGCTGCATCAGCACGCCCTTGACTCCGGGGTTGGCGGCCAGGGTCTGGGCGACCTCTTCGGGCACGGCGACCTTGCCCCACTCGTACTCCATGCGCACGGCCTTGAGGCCGTAGCCGGTGGCGATGTCGAAGAAGCGCTTGCCGAAGTTGCCGACGTCCACGACCAGGACTTCGTCCCCACGGGCGAAGGAGTTGGCCACCGCGCATTCCATGCCGCCCGTGCCCGAGCAGGTGAAGCTCAGAACGTCATTGGAGGTCTTGAAGATCTTCTTCATGCCGTCGGTCACAGCGGACAGCAGCGCGCCGTATCCGGGCCCCCGGTGATAGACCATGGGCTGGCTTTGCGCCAGCAGGACTTCCGGCGACACCTTCACCGGCCCCGGGCACATGATGATCTCTGGTTTACGCACTGCCCTACCTCCTGGTGTGCCGAGCGCCATGTCCCCCCTGGTGTGCCGGCAATCCTATCCACTCGTGTGTGCGTTCACAAGCCGCGCTCACAGGGGCAAACGCGGTGCGAGCACTCACTTTCTCTCGCGAATCCAGCTCATCATCTCCCGAAGCTTCTTGCCGACTTCCTCGATCGGATGGCGGGTCTGCCGGGCGCGCTCGGCCAGGAAGTGCGGCGCCCCCGCCCGGTTCTCCAGGATCCACTCCGTGGCGAAAGCGCCGGACTGGACCTCCTCGAGGATCCTGGCCATCTCGGCTTTCGTCTCCGGCGTGATCAGCCTGCGGCCGCGAGTGTAGTCGCCGTACTCCGCGGTGTCGGAGATCGAGTAGCGCATGAACTCGAACCCGCCCTCATAGATCAGGTCCACGATCAGCTTCAGCTCGTGCAGGCATTCGAAATAGGCGATCTCGGGCTGGTAACCGGCTTCGACCAGGGTCTCGAAGCCGGCCTGGATCAGCGCACTCGTGCCGCCGCAAAGCACCGCTTGCTCGCCGAAGAGGTCGGTCTCGGTCTCCTCGGCGAACGTGGTTTCCAGCACCCCCGCCCGGGTGCCGCCCAGAGCCGCCGCGTAGGACAGGGCCAGTTCACGCGCGCGTCCCGAGGCGTCGGCATGCACGGCCAACAAGCAGGGAGTTCCCCGGCCTTCCTCGTACTGCCTGCGCACCAGATGCCCCGGGGCCTTGGGGGCGATCATGCATACGTCCACGCCGGCGGGCGGGCGGATCTGGTGGTAGTGGATGTTGAAGCCGTGCGCGAAGAACAGGGCCTTGTCGGCGGAGAGGTTGGGGGCCACATCCCGCTCATAGACGGCGGGCTGAACGGTGTCGGGGACCAGCATCATGATGAGGTCGGCCTGCGCGGCCGCTTCCCCCGCCGTCATGACCGGCAGTCCGGCGGCCTCTGCCGCCGCCCACGGCGGGGAAGCGGGGACCTCTCCGACCCGGACATCCACCCCGGATTCCTTCAAGTTCAGGGAGTGCGCGTGCCCCTGGGAGCCGTAGCCCAGAATCGCCACCTTGCGTGCCCTGATGAGACCCAGGTCCGCGTCCGAGTCGTAGTAGATCTTTGCCATTCCTCGCACCCCTTTCCGTTACGCCTCAGCCGGCCACTGCCGGCTTCGAGCCCTTGTCCGAGATCCCCCGCGTTCCACGAGCCACGGCCACCATTCCCGACTGAACCAGCTCCCGAATGCCGAACGGTTCCACCAACTCGATCAGTGCCCGCAACTTGTCGGGCGTCCCGGTGGCCTCGATGGTCAGGGCCTCGGGAGCGACGTCGACGATCTTGGCCCGGAACAGGTCGGCGATCTCGATGACCTGAGAACGCGTCGAACGACCGGCGGCCACCTTGATCAGCAGCAGTTCCCTCTCAACGGTCGTCTTGGGGTCCAGCTCGACGACCTTCAGGACGTTGATCAACTTGTTGAGCTGCTTGGTCACGTGCTCCAAGGGTCGCTCGGCCACGTTGACCACGATCGTCATGCGCGAGACGTCCTCGTGCTGAGTCGGGCCCACCGCCAGCGAGTCGATGTTGAACCCGCGCCTGGAGAACAGCCCGGCCACCCGAGCCAGCACGCCCGGCTTGTTCTCCACCAGAACGGACAGGGTGTGCTGCATCGTCTCACTCCTCCCCTTCCTGGTCTTCACCGGCGTCGTACTCGGGGCCGAGCACGATGTCATCATTGGCGTGGCCGACCGGAACCATCGGGTAGACCATCTCCTCCGGGTCCACGCGGAAGTCGATGATGCAGGGAACGTCCTGAACCTCCAGGGCCCTGGCGATGGCCGGCTCCACTCCCTCCGCCGAGTCCACCCGCAGGCCCACCCCACCGTATGCCTCGGCAAGCTTGACGTAGTCGGGAACGTCCGGAGGCAGGTAGGAGCTCGAGAAGCGCTTCTTGTAGAACAGCTCCTGCCACTGACGAACCATGCCCAGGTGAGAGTTGTTAATGACGGCCACCTTGATGGGGATGTGCTCGACGGTGCAGGTGGCAAGCTCCTGGGAGGTCATCTGGATGGAGCCGTCCCCATCGATGGCGAAGACCACGGCATCCGGCCGGCCCACCTTGGCGCCCATGGCCGCGGGCAACCCGAATCCCATGGTCCCCAGCCCACCCGAAGTGACCCAGGAGTGGGCGCGGTTGAAGCGCAGGAACTGGGAGGACCACATCTGGTGCTGTCCCACGCCGGTCACGATCACCGCGTCCTCGCCAACGGCCTCCCCGATCTTTTGAATCACGTACTGCGGCTTCAGCAGCCCGCCCACCTCCTGCGTGTAGCGGCACGGGTACTCATCCTTCCACCGGAGCACCTGCTCCTGCCACGGCCCGATGTCGGCCGGGGGGTGAGACTCCGCCTCCTTGCCCAAGACGGAGACCAGTTCGGCCAGCACCGCGCGGGCGTCGCCGACGATGGGCACGTCGGCAGCGCGGTTCTTGCCGATCTCGGCGGGGTCGATGTCGGCGTGGATGACCGCGGCCCCCTTGGCGAACGCGGAAAGGCGCCCGGTGGTCCGGTCGTCGAAGCGCACGCCGATGGCCACCAGCAAATCGGACTTCTGCATCGCGGTCACGGCGGCGTAGGTCCCGTGCATCCCGGGCATCCCCAGGGCCATGGGATCGTCGTCGGGGAACATGCCCCGAGCCGTCAGGGTGGTCACGACCGGCATGCCGGTCATCTTGGCCAGAGCCTTCAGTTCCTCGCTCGCGCGGGCCCTGGACACACCTCCCCCCACGTAGAGGACCGGCCGGTGCGCGCGGCGGATCAGGGCCGCGGCTTCACGCACCTGCTTGCGGTGCGGCTTGAGGTTGGGCCGGTATCCGGGCAAGTCCACCCCGTCCGGATACCACCAGGTCATCTCGGCGGCCAGGATGTCCTTTGGCACGTCGACCAGCACCGGGCCGGGACGCCCCGTCGAGGCGATGTGAAACGCCTCCTTGATCACGCGCGGAATGTCGGCCGCGTGGGTGACGAGGTAGTTGTGCTTGGTCACCGGCAGCGTGATGCCGGTAATGTCGGCCTCCTGGAAAGCGTCGGTGCCGATGGCGTGCGTGGGCACCTGGCCGGTGACGGCCACCAAAGGAGTGGAATCCATGTAGGCATTGGCGATCCCGGTGACCAGGTTCGTCGCGCCGGGGCCGCTCGTGGCCACGCAGACTCCCACCTTCCCGGTCACCTGCGCGTATCCCTCTGCCGCGTGAGCGGCACCCTGTTCGTGGCGGGTGAGAATCCGACGAATGGAGGAGTCGAGCAGGGCGTCGAAGAGCGGAAGGACCACCCCTCCCGGTATGCCGAACAGGACCTCGACCCCCTCCTGCTCGAGGCTCTTCACCAAAGCTTGCGAGCCCGAGACCTTCATATGACGATTGCCCCCTTCGCCGCGCTGGTGACCGACCGGGCGTATCTGGCCAGGTAGCCGCCCGATACCTTGGGTGCGGGAGGCGACCAGGCCGCGCGCCGGTCGGCCAGTTCAGCCTCGTCAACCTCCAGTTCCAGGCGCCGACCCGGGATGTCCACGAGTACCGGGTCGCCCTCGCGCACCAGCGCGATGAGCCCACCCTCGGCGGCTTCGGGCGACACGTGGCCCACGCACGCCCCGCGAGTGGCCCCGGAGAAGCGGCCATCGGTGATGAGCGCGACGCTGTCTCCGAGTCCCATCCCCATCACCAGGGAGGTTGGCTGGAGCATCTCGCGCATCCCCGGTCCTCCCTTGGGCCCCTCGTAGCGGATGACGACCACGTCGCCGGTTTGAACCTTGCCCGCGGAGACGGCCGAAGACGCGGCTTCCTCGGAGTCGAAGACCCGAGCCGGCCCCCGATGCACCAGCATCCCCGGAGCCACGGCCGACTGTTTGACCACCGCGCCATCCAGGGCAAGGTTGCCGAACAGCACTGCCAGTCCGCCCTCGGCGGCGAACGGAGCGGAGACCGGCCGGATGACCTCGTGGTTGGCGACCTTGGCCGGGGCAAGCTGCTCGCCCAGCGTCACGCCCGTCGCGGTGAGAGCCGTCGTGTCCAACAGACCGGCGCCGGCAAGCTCGGCCATCAACGCCTGCACTCCCCCGGCCTCGTACAGGTCTTGGAGGTGATAGGGCCCCCCGGGACGCAGACTGCACAGCCTCGGCGTGGCCGCGCTGATCGCGTTCAGCTCGGAGAGGGCAACCTCGACACCGGCCTCGTGCATGATGGCCCACAGGTGCAGCACGGTGTTCGTCGAAGCGCCCAGCGCCATGTCCACCACCATGGCATTGCGGAACGCGGCGGGCGAAAGGATCGTGCGCGCCGTCAGGTCCTGCTCCAGCAGCTTCATGGCCGCCCCGCCCGCGTGTTTCGCCAGTCGGATTCGTTCGGCGTAGACGGCCGGGATGGTGCCGTTTCCGGGAAGCCCTAGCCCCAAGGCTTCCGTGATGCAGTTCATGGAGTTCGCGGTGAACATCCCCGCGCAGGAACCACAGGTCGGGCAGGCCACCCGCTCGAGTTCGGCCAGCTCCTCGGCGCTCATCCTGCCCGCCGCCACCGCACCCACCGCCTCGAAGACGTTCGACAGGTCCACGGGCTTGCCGGCCTGGCGTCCTGCCAGCATCGGCCCGCCGGAGACCACCACGGCGGGGATGTCCAGCCGCGCCGCGGCCATGATCATGCCGGGCGTGATCTTGTCGCAGTTGGGGATCATCACCATCGCATCGAAGGCGTGAGCCATGACCATCGTCTCGACGCTGTCCGCGATCAGTTCCCGGGAAGCCAGCGAGTAGCGCATGCCCTCGTGGCCCATCGCTATGCCGTCATCCACCCCAATTACCGAGAAGGAGATCGGCGTGCCCCCGGCCGAGCGCACACCGGCCTTGGCGGCGTCCACGATGGTGTTCAGGTGGATGTGCCCGGGGATGATCTCGCTGTGGGATCCCACGATCGCGACCAGCGGGCGCGCCAGTTCCTCGTCGGTGTAGCCCATCGCCCGAAACAGCGAGCGGTGAGGAGCGCGGTCCACGCCGGCCTTTACCCGATCGCTTCGCATTGGCCTCTCCTTTTCATTCCACCATCGAGACCGGCTTCGGCTAACAAAAAACCCCTGGCAACGCCAGAGGTCTACGCACGCCGACTGCCGGCGTGCGTCAGCCGATAAGTACGAGGACGGTCGCCTGCGCGACTCTCCGGGTATCGAAGAAAGACATGCCGATCCTTTCAGATTCGAAGTCATTGAAGTATGTAAGCCGATTGCGGCGATGTCAACAACAGGGTCGTACTCACACCTGGAAATGGGCGCCGAGGCGGCCCGGGTTTACCACGCGCGTGCGCCCTATGCGGGTCTCTCCTTCGGCCGACTCGTGCACATGCCCGCAGAGCATCAGCGCCGGTTGCTCCTCGTCGATGAACCGGCGTATGGCCTTGCTGCCGGCCGCCTCACCGCCAACAGTCGTCCCCAGCGGCGTTTCCGCGGGAGGCACGTGGGCCGCAAGAACCAAGGGGGACAGGCCCCGGTAGGCTTCGAGGACCACCGCCAGATCCTCGTCGGCAACGTCCCCGGGGGTGTTGAAAGGGGTGGGCGGCGAAAGCCCCACCCCGGCCAGGAACCACCCGCCCCTCATCGCATAGCTGTGGGCGTGCAGGGGTCGGAAGCCGAACTGGGAGCAGACTTGCTCGACCGCTTCGGCGGTCTCGTGGTTTCCGGGCAGCAGGTAGAGCCTGTCCCCCAGCGGCGCCAAGACCTCCGCCATCGTTTCCAGTCCGCGCCCGAAAATCGTCAGGTCCCCAAGGCAAACGTGAAGATCGGCGGGCTCCGCCACGATCTTCTCCAGCAGCCCACGATCCAGATGCGCGTCGGAAAATGCGAACAGATCCACTCACCCTCCCGGATTGCCACCTTCTTGGGCGCACTACACTAGAACAGCAGCCGTTGCCCGTCCGAGGTCAGATCGTATACGCCCCGGCCGGCCCATACCGTCACCCGAAACAGATCCCGGAGCATGCGCGAGGCATCCAGGGCCAGCCTGACCGTGGAAGCCTCGGCGTTGGCCAGAGCGACCGGCACCTCCAACAGCGACAGGTGATAGCGCTCGGCCAGGTGGAACAACTCCACGTCGAACGCGAATCCTTCTATCCGGGACTGGCAGAACAGCAGGCGGGCGGCGTCGGAGCGGAAAGCCTTCAGGCCGCATTGGGTGTCCCGGTACTGACCCAGAAGCAAGGCGCGGCTGGCCAGGTTGAACATTCGTCCCGCCACCTCGCGCATTCTCCCGGACTTGGCCAGCGTGAAGGTGCCGATGTGCTTGCGGCTTCCGACCACCATGTCCCAGCCGTTCTCGGCCTCGGCCAGCAGACCGAGGATCTGCTCGGGCGGGTAGGAGAGATCGGCGTCGGTGAAAGCCACCGTCCGCCCACGGGCAACCAGCATCCCCGCGCGCACCGCGGCCCCCTTGCCGCGATTCTCGGGCAGGGCCAGAACCTGGTCGGCCCCCGCAATGCAGGCCTCGGCGGCCGTGCCATCGTGCGAGCCGTCGTCGACGATGACGACTTCCAGGCCGCCGTTGGCCTCCACGTCGGCCAGGGCCGTGCGAAGCCGCGCCACGGTCTCGATGATCGCGGGACCGCACCGGTAGGCCGGCACAATCACGCTCAATCGCACATTGCCGGGTGCGCTTGAGTGGCCGGTTCGCTCGGCCTGCTCCCGGCGCACCGTCTTGAACAGCCGCTCGCGATAGGAGATCCAGCGAACGATGCCGGCAACGACCAGGGACACCGACTTGGCGACCGCCAAAGGGGCGACCCGGGTGGAGCCCACCAGCGCCACCATGCCCCGGATCACGGCGACATCCACCACTCCCGCAACGAGCGTGGCCCAGGCGAACGTGCCCGGCTCCCTCACCCAACGAAGCTGGGGATCCTGCGCGAAGCTGATGGCCCGGTGGAGGCCGTAGGAGGCGCACGCGGCCAGCGCGATCGAGATAGCATCGGCGACGATCACCGGAAGCCCGACGGCAAGCCTCAGCACGACCAGAAGCCCGAAGTCGAGGCAGGTCACCAGGATGGCGATGACCGCGAAGCGCCGCAACCGGCCCCTCACCGCGCCCTCCGGCCAACCACACGCTTCCATGTCGCTCGGCCGAGCTGAGCGATCCCTCCACCGTCGGTATCGCCGTCCTTCGCAAAGACGACGGGCCGCCTTAGCACGACGGCCAGTGCCAGGACCCCGAGCAGAGTCAATGCCCATCCGGCGATATCTACCGGCGTGTAGCCGTAGTGCAACCTCACATGACGCGCGGTGGGCACGACCACCATGAGATTCGGGGTGACGCGCCAGGGCCCCCGAGCCCCCTGCGCCTTCCAGTTGGGGAAGTAGGAGGCCTTGACCAGAATCGGGACCCCCACCTCGTCGACGTTGAAGGAGATCCAGTCGTCGCCGGAGCGAATGCCGCTCACGTGGGCCGCCGGAGTGGCGCGCAAGGACACCGTCTCGCCGGGGCGCACGCGCACCCAATCGCGCGGCCCGTCCGCGGCAAGAAACGCCCCCGCCGGATCCGCGCTCTCGTAGAGAGGCAGCGCGGCCGCCAGCCAACCTTCCTTTCCCCCCTTCACGCCCGTCAACACGGCCGGCTCGCGCGCAAGCGGCGCCACAAGCTCCGAACCCGCGATCTCGAAGATCTCCCAGGGCCTGGAGGTGGCGACCAGGCGAAGGTCGGGGTTGGAGTGGGCCTGTGCCAGCACCTCCGGTGAGAAGGCAAGGTAGTAGCGAACCCCGAGGAGCTTCAGGTGCTCGATCCCCCGGCTCACATCGAGATTGCTGTACGGCAAGTCACGCTGCGGGCGCGACGGGGACTTGGACAACTCCGACTGGTTGAGGAAATGAAATGGCACACTGGTCGTCGCCTCGAAGTACAGCCCCTCCTGGGACCCGATGCAGCCTCTGGTCCAGTAGGGCAGCAGCATCAGGGCCATGGGCGTGCCGTAGCGATCAAGGCCCCGCTCGTACTCCCACATCGCTCGCCCGCAGGGCAAGCGCCCCATGGTATCCATGAGGGCCCGGTACTCCGGGTAGGCGGGCTTCCGCTCGTAGCCCGAGTAGTTCCACCGCGCCCAACTCGGCACGAAGCTCTGAGTCCCCGGCCGGACCGGGAGCCACCCGGGCAGAGCTTGCAGCGGCCCACCCACCAGCACCAGCGCGGCCGCCAGGGCGACGAGTGGTGTGACCAGCGACGGCCAGACAGCGGGGTGTTCGGGGTCCCGACTGAACATGCCCCCCACCGCCCGGCCAACCTCGGCCACGCCGATGCCGGCGAGGAGGTACAGGCACAGGAACCAGAACGGCAGCAGGCGCGCGTTCCACAACCGTCCTTCAGGCATCATCACGAAGGCAGCGCCCGACACCGCCGCCACGGACAGCATGGTCAAGGCTGCGCGCAGCCTCAGGCCCACGGCCGCGATCGCTCCCGCCACGGCAGGCACGAAGACCCACCAGATGTGCTCGGGGAACAACGCCTTGGAGTAGGTCGTGATCTTCACCCAGCCGAGATCGTTGCCGTAGGGCAGGCGCACAAGGAACGGCAGCGCCCAGAACGCGGTCAGCGCCGCCGCCACCACGCCCGTGACGGCAACGTACCGAAACCGTCGTCGGTCAGGACGCATCAGGAACAGCGCCGCCGCCGCGATCGACGCGAATAATGCCGGCACCAGGTGACACAGCGCGGTCAGCGCCAGCAACACCGCCGCCAGCGCTCGGTGCCGTCCGGTCTCCAAACCTCGTGCCAGCACCCCGAGGAAGACCAGCGCCAGCGACAGCGCAATCGAGAAAGAGAACTCCCCGGCAAGGGTGGAAGCGATGTTGCCTCCGTAAATCGCGAAGGAGGTGTCGAACAGGAACGGCAACGTTGCCACGGCCAGGATCGGAGGTCCCGGGAAACGCAATCCCGACAATCGTCCAAAGGCGTATGCCGCAATCGGCAGCGAGATAACGCCCAGAACGCTGACCAGCTTGAAGGCGATCCCATAGGGAATCGCGAACGACAGCAGCGCTATCAGGAGGCTTGGCAGGGGGAAGTAGAAGACGAACGCGGGAAAGCCGTTCCACCAGTCGGGGGCCCAGCCGGTGATGCGCCCTTTCGGCAGGAGGTGATGGCGAAGGAAGTCGGGGGCCCAAACGTGGGCCCCCATGTCGCCTCCGGAAGGCGTGGTGTTCGCGAAGAGCAGCGAGGGGTGAAGCTGCAAGAAAACAAAGGCCGATGCGCCCGCAACGACCCCGAAGATGACACACGTCCTCAGCCGACGCATGAACCCCCCGCTGTTAGCCAAACCGAGCCCGCCGGACGGCCGACGTCAGCCAGATACTAACCCGCGATCCGCGCGTTGCGTGTGCGGATCGCGGGCAACTTGCATGCGTGCTATGTGAGCACCTGCAGGCGTGCTACGCGCGCGAGCGAGCAGGGCGCTCTCCGAATGCCAGG
>Ga0265292_1003203_pt1 | contig 10290 bp, 7 predicted proteins | sample Munlanlewell296A_FD_189080 | JGI IMG/M metagenome (GOLD analysis project Ga0265292, IMG submission 189080) | Leachate microbial communities from a municipal landfill in Southern Ontario, Canada - Leachate well 296A | ecosystem: Engineered > Solid waste > Landfill > Unclassified | place: Canada... | reverse complement strand
CCCGTGCTGTAGTTAAAGATGTTAAGAAAACACCAAACGGACCAATTGTTTTAATATCGCGTGCCGATAATCTTTTTTTAAGGAGATTGTTTGAGATCGAAATTCCAGAAATTTATGACGGAGTAATTGAGATAAAGGGAATTGCCCGCGAACCCGGTGAAAGAGCAAAGATTGCAGTTGAATCGAGCGATCCGCGTATTGATGCTGTTGGAGCTTGCGTTGGAATGAAGGGTGTGCGTATTCATGCTATCGTTCGCGAATTGAATAATGAAAACATTGATGTTATTAATTACTCTGATGATCCGGTTGTGTTCATTCAAAGATGTATTGCACCGGCAAAAATAAAGCAAATTGATATTGATGAAGATGCTAAGAAGTGTGTGGTAACTGCCGATAGTGATCAAGTTTCTTTAATTGTAGGACGCAACGGTGTTAACATTCGCCTTGCCATTAAACTCACCGGTTATGAAATTGAAGTTATCAGACTGGAAAAACCATTTGAAGAATATGATGAAGATATTGAGTTGATAGAACTCCGCGAAGAATTAGGAACTGAAATAGTAGATTTGCTTATCAACAACAGATTAGATACTGCCTTAGAAGTCCTCGGTGCAGGAATTGAGAAGTTGCAGGAATTAGAAGGGCTCGATGTAGAGAAAGCAAAACAGATTTTCGAGATATTGGAAAATCAATTTGAAGAAGAAGAATAAACAGAACACTTAAACGGATAATTACACAATGCCGGATACTGCAAAAGAAAAAAAATTACGTCTTTACAAATTTGCTACTGAGTATAATCTCTCAACTGATTCGTTGGTAGAATTTCTTCAGAAGAAGGGTTACGATGTAAAGTCTCACATGTCCTTATTGACTGATGATATGGTCTCGGAAATCAAATCATTTTTCAAAAAAGATATTGAAAAGGCGGAAAAACATTACAAGAAGATTTCGGATTTTCAAAAAAAGAGAACCGAACACGATGAACCGGAAGCCCCGGTTGAAGTGGCGCCGAAAGTTGTAGAGGAGAAACCTGCCGAGCCGAAAGTTGAAAAAATCGAGAAAGTTGAAGAGATTTCGGTTGAACCGGTACAAGTTCCCGCCGCACCTCTCATTGAGGTAACTGAACAAGTTGTGATTCCGGAAATTGTTGAAGAACCCGTCGTAAATATTGGACAACAGGTCGAAGAAAAAAAATCCTATCGTACTGAAACCGAAATTGCTCTTGAAGGAAGAAAAAAAGGTTTAACTATCGTAGGAAAAGTTGATCTCAAACAACGACATGATAAAGTTGAGCCGAAGGAAGGCGCAGCTCCGCCAAGACCTGAAAAACCTTTGACCGCAGCTCAAGAAGAAGCCGAGAAGAATAAAAAGAAAAAGAAAATTCTTAAGACAAAGAAAAAAGTTGCAACTCCGGGACAAGCGCCGGAAGAAGCGACTGTTGCCAAGAAGAAAAGAAAAATTAAACGTCTTGAAGTTGACAAACGTGAAGTTGAAGATGCTATCAAAAGGACACTTCTTAGTATTGACGAATCTTCCGTTGGCGGACGCGCTTCTGCAAGGAAAAAGAAAAGAAAAGAGAAAGAAGAGATTCAGAATCAAATTCTTCAACAGAAGGAAATTGATAAATCTAAAATAAAAGTTAGTGAATTCATCGCAGTCAACGAACTTGCGCATTTGATGGGTGTCTCAGTAAGCGATGTAATCCAAAAATGTATCGGCTTAGGTTTAATGGTCTCAATCAATCAGCGTCTTGATGTTGAAACGATTACAGTTATTGCCGATGACTTTGGATTTGAAATTGAACTTGAAGAAGAATATCAATCCGATGTTGATGCAGACGTACCGGATCCGGTTGAAACACTCAAACCCCGTCCTCCTGTTGTTACAATTATGGGACACGTAGATCATGGTAAAACATCATTGCTTGATTATATACGTCGCGCAAATGTTGTTGCCGGAGAAGCAGGCGGAATTACACAGCATATTGGCGCTTACAAAGTTATACTTGACGACTCAAGAAAAGTAACATTTTTAGATACTCCCGGTCACGAAGCTTTCACAGCAATGCGTGCACGCGGAGCCCGTGTTACAGATATCGTTGTATTGATTGTTGCAGCAGATGATGCGGTAATGCCGCAAACTGTTGAGGCAATTAATCATGCGCTCGCTGCAAACGTTCCAATTATTATAGCTATAAATAAAATTGATAAACCAAACAGCAACATCGAAAGAATTAAACAACAACTTGCCGATAGAAATATTTTAGTTGAAGAGTGGGGCGGTAAATATCAGTGCGTTGAAGTTTCTGCTAAACTTGGAAAAAATGTCGATCTCCTTTTAGAAAAATTAGTTCTTGAAGCCGAACTCCTCGACTTGAAAGCTAATCCGGATAGATTAGCGCGAGGGACAATTATTGAATCTCAGCTTGATAAAGGCAAAGGTGTTACGGCAACCGTTCTTGTTCAAAAAGGAACTCTAAAAGTTGGCGATCCGTTTATTGCAGGTGTTGTGCACGGACGTGTTAGAGCAATGTTTGACGAACGCGGTAAAAAAGTTTTTGAGGCGGGTCCCTCAACTCCTGTTCTTGTTCTCGGTTTTGAATCTCCACCGCAAGCCGGAGATACATTCCATATTGCCGAATCTGAACGTGATGCACGTGAGATTAGTTTGAAACGTATGCAGTTGAAACGCGAACAAAATCATCGTCAGGTCCATCATATTACACTTGATGAAATAGCAAACCAGATCAGTCATGGCGGATTTAAGGAATTACCTGTCATCGTTAAAGGTGACGTGGATGGTTCTATTGAAGCGTTATCTGATTCATTGATGAAATTATCTAATCAAGAAGTATCGGTTCGAGTAATTCACAAAGCAGTTGGTGCTATTTCTGAAGGTGACGTATTATTAGCTGCAGCTTCGGGCGCTATTATTGTCGGGTTCCATGTAAGACCTAATACCAACGCACGCAAACTTGCTGAATCTGAAAAAGTTGATATCCGTCTATATAACATTATTTATGATGCCATTAACGAAATCAAGTCTGCTCTCGAGGGAATGCTTTCACCGGTTGTTTCTGAAGAAGTTGTTGCAACACTTCTTGTTAAAGATGTTTTCAAAGTACCAAAAGCCGGAACAATTGCCGGTTGCTCTGTTCAAGATGGAAAAATAATGAGAAGCAACAAAGTCCGTTTGTTTAGAGATGGCATTGCAGTTTATGAAGGTGAGATCAGTTCGTTGAGAAGATTCAAGGATGATGTTCGTGAGGTTGAAAAAGGATTTGAGTGCGGATTGAGCATAGCAAACTTTAACGATATTAAAACCGGTGATGTCATCGAAGCGTACAAGATGATTGAAACCAAGAAAAAGTTAGAATAGTAATGTCTCATAGATTAGATAAAGTTTCGAGTCTTATAAAAGAAGAACTCAGCTTGATTTTTCTGCACAAACTTCAAGATCCAAAGCTGGGGCTTATCACTGTAACGAGCGTGAAAGTGAGCCCGGATCTTAAGCATACAAAAATTTATATATCGGTATTTGATAAAGAGAAGCGTACAAAAGTTTTAGAAAGCGTTAACGAACTGAAGGGCTTGATTAGAAGTCAATTAGCCGGAAGAATTCAACTTCGTTTTGTTCCGGAACTCCATTTCTTTATTGACGATACTTTAGATTACGTTGAAAAAATGGAAGGATTGTTTAAAAAAATTCATGAAAGCGATAACCAAAAAAACGATAACTGAAATTGACCCGGATTTTATTGCCGGGGAAATTATCCTTATTGATAAAGCCTGGCGAAAGAGTTCTTTCGATTGTGTATATCAAGTTAGAAAAGCGCTCGATGTAAAAAAAGTTGGGCATGCCGGAACTCTCGATCCTAACGCAACAGGATTAGTTATTGTCTGTACCGGAAGAATGACAAAAGAAATATCTAAGATTCAAGCACTAGAAAAAACTTATACCGGAATTTTTTCACTCGGAAAAACTACTCCTTCATTTGATGGCGAGAGTAAGTTCGCTTCTGAAGAAAAATATGAACACGTTACCGAAGAAGAGATTTTCAAGACGCGCAATCTGTTCCTTGGAACTATTTTGCAAACACCGCCCATGTTTTCGGCAATAAAACAGAATGGGCAGCCGCTTTACAAACTTGCTCGTAAAGGGAGAGAGGTTGAAAGAGAAGCGCGTGAAGTTAGTATTACAAAGTTTGAGATAAATAAAATTGATCTGCCGGATGTTCACTTTGAAATAAGCTGTTCTAAGGGAACATATATAAGAGTGATTGCGCACGACTTTGGACAAAAACTTGGATGCGGCGCTTACTTGAAAGAATTGAAACGTACTCGTATCGGCGAGTTTAATGTTGATGATGCTTTGACAATTGACGAATTCAAGGAGTATGCAAAAAATTATACTCTTGTTCCTGAATTGAACTGAAATGAAAGTTTACACAGAAGTTTCTGAAAATATAAAAACAAAAAATGCAGTTGTTACCGTTGGATCGTTCGATGGATTGCATCTGGGTCACTTCAAAATTCTGAATGAAGTAAAAAAAGTTGTTGACCGGAAAAACGGAACCGGTTTTGTCGTTACATTCGAGCCGCATCCGCGTTTTGTTCTTTCAAAAGATTTTGAGATGAAACTTCTAACTTCGCTTGACGAGAAAAAAGAGATTCTTGAGAAAGCCGGAATTGAAAATTTGATGGTGATAAACTTTACTAAAGAGTTTTCGCAGTTAACATCGGACGAGTTTATTAAGCAATTTATTGTTGATAAGATCGGCGCTTTGCACATGGTCATTGGGCATGATCACAAGTTTGGTAAAGACAGATTAGGTGATGTTGTAAAACTTAGTGAAGTAGGCAAACTTTATAATTTTGATGTTACGGATGTCTCCGCTGAAAGTATGAACGGAGAAATTATCAGCAGCACAAAAATTAGAAACGCTCTTGCCGAAGGAAATGTTGAACGAGCGAATCTGTTTTTAGGTAGAAATTATTCGTTCTCCGGAAAAATTGTGATTGGTGCTCAACGTGGAAGAACACTTGGCTTTCCAACTGCAAATATAAAGATTCGCTGATTCATCAGATAAAAACTGATAAACAAACAGCACAAGGAATTATTAAAACATATTCGTAACGCAGATTCGCAATCTGCGTTTAGCACAGATTACGAATCTGTGCTACAGAAAAAGTTAACTAACTAATAAACTCCGGTTAATTCTGGGGTTGTATCGAACACACAAATAAAGGAGTAATAAAATGTCTTTATCAAAAGAAGAAAAACTTGAGATAATCAAAAAATTCGGCAAGGGGGAAAAAGACAGCGGAACGGCTGAAGTGCAAATTGCGCTTCTTACCGCAGAGATCAATCGTCTTACAGCTCATTTTGAAGCGCACAAAAAAGATCACGCCTCAAGACGCGGATTAATGCAAATGGTTGGAAAAAGAAGAAGACTGCTGGATTATCTGGCAAGTAGAACGATAGAAAGATATCGTACAATAATTAAAGAATTGAACATAAGAAAGTAACGGAGTATCTAAATGGTTTATACCAAAGAAGTACAAATAGGAAAACAAAAATTAATTTTTGAAACAGGCAAACTTGCCAAACAGGCAAACGGCGCTGTTGTTGTTCGCTACGGCGATACAATGGTTCTTGTAACTGCGGTTGCCGGTGATTTACGCCCGGATGTGGATTTCTTTCCGCTCAGCGTTGAGTATAGAGAGAAAGCATTTGCCGCCGGTAAAATTCCCGGTGGATTTTTTAAACGCGAAGGCAAACCTACAGATAAAGAAGTTCTTACATCACGATTAATTGACCGTCCGCTTCGTCCGCTTTTTTCGGATAATTATAGAAACGATACTCAAGTTGCTGCGTTTGTATATTCATACGATAGCGAAAATGATTCGGATGTAATAGCTGCCTGCGCGGCATCGGCTGCACTTGCTATTTCAGATATTCCATTCCTCGAACCAATTGGTGAAGTTCGGGTTGGGAGAATCAACGGTGAATTAATTATCAATCCTACTCTTAAAGAAACTGAAGAGAGCGATCTTGAATTAGTTATTGCCGGAACGGAAAGTTCGATTATGATGGTTGAAGGTGAAGCAAAAGAATTGAGCGAGCAAGTGATGCTTGACGCTCTAAAGTTTGCTCATACTGAAATCAAAAAGATCATCGAAGTTCAAAAAGAATTACGCAAGCTTTGCGGTAAACCTAAAAGGGTAGTTGCTGAAAAAATCGTTGATCAGAATTTATTCAACGACATATCTACAATTGCACATGACAAGTTCAAAGCGATAGTTGCTTCAGTTCTTGCTAAAGAAGAAAGATCGGCACAGAACCACGCTTTGACAGATGAAGTTCTTGCAGCACTGGCAGAAAAATATCCCGAACAAGAAAAAGCCATCAAGGAAATTCTTCATGATATGGAGAAAGACTTGATGCGTAAAAGAATCCTTGAAGACGGATTGCGTCTTGACGGAAGAAATACAACTCAAGTTAGACCAATCTCCATCGAGCTTGGCATACTACCTCGCCCTCACGGAACAGCTCTTTTCACACGAGGCGAAACTCAGAGCTTAACAACTCTTACTTTAGGCGCGAAAGGGGACGAGCAAATTATTGATGGGCTTCAGCCTGAATATAAAAAACGATTTCTTCTTCATTACAACTTCCCGCCGTTCAGTGTTGGCGAAACCGGAAGATTTTCCGGAGTTGGAAGAAGAGAAGTTGGGCATGGTAATCTTGCAGAACGTTCACTTAAAAATATTATTCCTGCTGAAGATAAATTTCCTTACATCGTTCGTTTGAACTCGGATATTCTTGAGTCGAATGGTTCATCATCAATGGCTACGGTTTGTGCCGGATCTCTTGCATTGATGGATGGCGGTGTTCCGGTCAAATGTGCTATTGCAGGTATTGCAATGGGTCTTGTTAAAGAAGAGAATCAGTTTGCAATTCTAACTGATATCCTTGGAAACGAAGATCATCTTGGTGACATGGATTTCAAAGTTGCAGGTTCCGAAAATGGAATTACCGCTTTACAGATGGATATCAAGATTCAAGGAATTTCCTACGAGATTATGGAAAAGGCACTTGCTCAAGCAAAAGAAGGGCGTCTCCATATTCTTAAAATTATGAACGAAGCGATTTCTGAAGCGAGACCAAACATTTCTAACTACGCTCCGAGAATCTTTACAACAAAGATTCCGACTGATAAAATTGGAACTGTTATTGGTCCCGGAGGAAAAGTAATTCAGAAAATGCAAAAAGATTTCTGCGTTGATATCAACATCGAAGAAGATGGAACCGTAAGCATTGCAGGTCAAGATGCTGCTCTTGCAAAAGCAGCTAAAGATTACATCAGACTTCTTGTTGCTGAACCTGAACTCAATAAAAATTACACCGGAAAAATTATGAAGATTACCGACTTCGGTGCTTTCGTTGAAATATTCCCGGGTACGCAAGGACTTTTGCACATTTCTCAGGTGGATACAAAACGAGTGAACAAAGTAACGGATGTGTTGAAAGAAGGAGAAATGGTAAAAGTAAAATTAATTGCAATAGAAGGCGGAAAATTATCGCTTTCAAGAAAAGCTTTGATGAATGAAACTCTTGCAACTGAAGACGCAGAAGAAAAAGAATAGATGTTATCTTGAGGCGAGACTGTCTTAAAAGTTAAAATTACTTAGTGTTTCTTCGTGGCCTTAGTGTCTTAGTGGTGAAAGTAGTTAGTTGTTCTTAAAAAAACAATCACCACAAAGGCACTAAGAACTCTAAGTTTCACTAAGACTTTTTTAATAATTTTAACAAGGATATATAAAGAGATTAATCTTGGGATTTAGCTTATTAGTAGATTTAGCAGAAAGACAAAATGATCAACAAATTGTTTTTTGGAAATGACCGGGTAGAAATTATCAAATGAAAATCGGTAACCTCGATATTGGCAAGAAATTATTTTTAGCCCCGATGGCGGAAGTGACCGATTCTTCTTTCCGAAAAATTTGCAAAGAGTATGGCGCCGGAATTACATTTACACAAATGGTAAGTGCTGAAGGTGTTATCAAAAATAATTTTGAAACACTTCGCCATTTCTCATTCAACCGCTCAGAAAAACCAATTGGTGTTCAAGTTCTTGGCAACAATCCGGAAATTCTTTATGAAGCCGCGAAGGAAATATCAAAGCACAAGCCGGATTTAATTGATCTTAACTGCGGCTGCCCGGTTGATAAAGTATGTTCAAAAAATATGGGCGCTTCACTGCTCGATGATCCTAAAACAATCGGAATGCTCGTTCGCAAAATGGTTGATGGATCGAGTGGAATTCCAATCTCTGTTAAATTGAGATTGGGAAAAGATAAAACTCGCATTAACATTATCGAAAACGCCAAAGCTGTTCAAGATAATGGCGGTTCTTTAGTCTTTGTTCATGCTAGAACCCGTGCAGATAAATACGATACAAATGCTGATTGGACATGGTTGAAAAAAGTTAAAGACACAGTCCACATTCCCGTTGTTGGGAACGGATCATTGTTTTCTCCTCTTGATGTTAAGGAGATGTTAGATTCAACCGGATGTGATTCTGCCATGATTGCACGGGGTGCATTAGGCAATCCGTTTATATTTTCAAGATTTAATACTCTGATGCGAACGGGGAAAGATCCGGGAGAACCGGATGCTTCAATTGTGCGTAAAACAGTTTTACAGCACATTAAAAATTTAGAAAGTGAGTTCGGTGAACTGCTTGCTCTCGATAAAGCGAAAAAACATTCTATCTGGTATTTCAAATATCATAGTGGAGTAAAATTTTTACTCGACAAAGTATTTTCAATCAAAAATTTAAATGATCTGCGTTCGCTGATAAATGAGCACGCAGATAGTATTTTGCATACTCCGGTCAATATTGATGAGCATGCGATAATTCACAAAAAATTTCAAAGGAAAGTTCTTTTCTGGTTGGCGGAAGAAAACGCAGGCGTTATCTGAAATGAACAAAAAGGTTTTAATATGAATAAAGAAATAATTATTAATTCTTCAACTTCGCAGAATCATGTGGCGATTACTGAAGACGGAAATCTTGTAGATTTCTTTGTTGATCATCCTGAAAAAAGAAGGATGGTTGGCGATGTTTTTCTCGGCAAAGTTGCCAGAGTAATGCCCGGTATTCGTGCTGTGTTTATTGATATCGGGTTAAAGCACGATGCTTTTCTTCACTTCTCGGATATTGGTGAGAGAACAGAAGCATTGCAAAGTATGCTTGATGAGGATAATGATTCCGATGACAGCGATGATGACGGAAAGGATGAAGCCGGAACTCAAGCGCCTGCATCAGTTGAAGCCGAAGTTAAGCAGCAATCGAAGCCGGAACAGAAAGAGTATAGACAAATTCCAAAACTCCACAAAGGGGAAGAGATCTTAATTCAGATCATCAAAGAACCCGTTAAGGACAAAGGAGTTCGTTGTACATCTTCAATTTCAATACCGGGAAGGTTTTGTGTTCTTCTTCCGCTCGATGATAAAATTGGTGTGTCTAAAAAGATTTATGATTTCAGAGAAAGAAAAAGACTGCGCCGTATTGCGCGCGGAATTCTTCCTTCAAATTGCGGACTTATTATACGCACTGCCGCAAAGGATCAGAGCGAGGAATCGCTTTCCGGCGATCTGAAATACCTTGTGAAAATTTGGGAAGACATGCAGGAAGAAGCAAAGAAACAAGAACCGCCATTTCTGCTTTACAAAGATTTGAGCACCACGATAAGTGTCATTCGCGATTTATTCACACCAGATGTTTCAAAAGTATTTGTTGATTCAAAAAAACTTTACAAAGAAATCCGCAATTACGTTCAGTTCATTCAACCTGCTTTGATTGATAGGATAGAACTTTTTAAAGAAGATATGTCAATTTTCGAAGCGTTCAAGATTGATGAGCAGATTAAAGGATTGATGGGACGAAAGGTCTCTATGCCAAGCGGCGGTCACATTGTTATTGAACATACCGAAGCAATGGTAGTAATTGATGTTAATAGCGGACGTTATGCTGCCAAGAAAGAACAGGAACTGAATTCACTCAAGACCGATCTTGAAGCGGCACGTGAAATTGTTCGCCAGCTTCGTCTGCGTGATATTGGAGGATTGATTGTTGTTGACTTTATTGATCTTGAGGATGAAAAGAACCGTAAGAAAATTTACGATGAATTGAAGAAAGAATTTAAGAAAGACCGTGCAAAAATTGCTATGCTGCCTATGACTGAATTTGGTCTGATGCAGATTACCCGCGAACGTATTCGT
>Ga0265292_1003202_pt1 | contig 10292 bp, 8 predicted proteins | sample Munlanlewell296A_FD_189080 | JGI IMG/M metagenome (GOLD analysis project Ga0265292, IMG submission 189080) | Leachate microbial communities from a municipal landfill in Southern Ontario, Canada - Leachate well 296A | ecosystem: Engineered > Solid waste > Landfill > Unclassified | place: Canada... | reverse complement strand
CTGCCCGGCGTGGGGAACGTGGGCAAGCTCGCGGCGGACCACCTCATCGAAGTCCTCGGCGCGACCAAGTTCGCGACCATCACGTCGAAGCACTTCCCGCCCCAAGTGCTCGTGCTGGGCGATGGCACCATCCGGCTCGTGAACAACGAATTGTACTACTGGAAAGCGCGTGAGGCGGGACAGCGCGACCTCATCATCCTCATCGGCGATTACCAGGGCCTCACTGCCGACGGGCAGTACGAGCTGGTGGACGCGATCCTCGACATCCTGTCGGACCTTGGCTGCAAGACGCTGTACACGCTGGGCGGGTACGGGACCGGGAAGATGCTCGACAAGCCGCGCGTGCTGGGAGCAGCCACGAGCAAGGACCTCGTGAGCGAGATGAAGAAGCGCAACGTCGTCTTCCGCAAGAACGAGCCCGGCGGCGGCATCGTTGGCGCTTCTGGCCTCTTCTTGGGTCTTGGCGCCCGACGCGGCATGGCGGGGATCTGTCTGATGGGCGAGACGAGCGGCTACCTTGTTGACCCCAAGAGCGCACAAAGCGTGCTCGAGATCCTGAGTGAAGTGCTCTGCGTCAAGATCGACTTCAGTGACCTCGAATCGCGCGCCGAGCAGATGGACAAGCTCGCGCAGCAGCTCCGCGACCTCGAACGTGCGGCCGAGAATCCCACGGACGAGGATCTTCGGTACATCGGCTGATCCGTCCGTGCGCACCCCACGGGCCTTTTACGTTCCCGATCGTCAAACTCGGTCCAGGGAAAGGCGCAAGTAGGTCGCCCGCCTACGAACGGTCCGTGCGCCTCGGGCCGGCCCTGCTCGTCCTCTTGGTTTTGACGGTTCCCAGCGCCGCACAGGCAGGCAACCTGGAACTGTCCGGGTCCTACCCTTTGACAGAAGACCTCGTCTTGGGCCCGGGGGACACTTTGACCATCCATGCGGGGGCGTTCGTCTCGGGACCCGCACGCATCCTCGTCTCAGGGGTCCTCATCATCGACGGGTCGCCCACGGATCGGGCGGAGGTCACGGTGCCCATCGTCCTCGCGGGGAACGCGTCGAGCTCGCTGTCGAACGCGCGATTGTGGGGCATCAACTCGACGGCCTTGACCATCCGTGGTGCGAACGTGACGCTCTCTGGCGTCGCATTCGAGGGGAACGGCGTGGGCTTGGACGCCTCCGACGTGCCACGCCTCGTCGTGCGGGACTCGCTCTTCCGGGCGCACGCGTCAGACGCGGCCCGCGTCACTGGCGCCTCCGACGTCCTCATGGAGAACGTGAGTTTCGAGGATGGCCAGCTTGGCTTGTCGCTCACGCTCGATGATAGCTCGACTGTGATCATCCGCGATAGCAACTTCGAGCGCAACGCGCAGCACGCGCTTGTGCTCCTGGGCGCTGGACCCGCGGACGTGCGGTTCGAGCGCGTGACGTTCGGCCCCCCGTCTGCTGGCGCGGCGGGCGCGCTGCCAGCGCTCACTCTTCGGGGGCCAGCGGTGCCTGATGGGACACCGCGGCGCGTGACCCTGACGAACGATTCCTTCCTCGCTGGCGACACCGCACTGCGCGTGGAGGGCGCCGGTTTCCTCGTCGAGTCCTCGTTCGACAAGTTCGTGAGGAACCGCATCGGCGTGTCTCTCTGGGGCGCCAACGTGACGCTCCGGAATGACTCGTTCCACGAGCTCGAGCACGACATCGAGGGCGCCGCATCCTCCACGCTGCGCATCGTGGACGTCGTGTTCACGCCCAGCGCCGTTGCCCCAGTCGCGACGGAGTCGCCCGCGGTTGGACTCGCGCCATGGGCGCTTCCCGTCGTCCTCGCGCTTGTCGCCACTGGTGGCGCCCTCGCGCTCCTGCGCCGCAAGGCACCACCAATGCCAAGTCCGGCCGCCAAGCCAGCACCACTGCCAGTGCTGGCGGACCTGCCCGCGTCGCTCCGGCCCCTGGAGCGCCGGATCCTGGAGGACCTCCTCGCTACGCCGGGAAGCGCGCAAAGCGCCGTCGCCTTTCGCCTTGGCCTCTCGCGCCAGGCGCTGCACTACCACGTGAAGAAGCTCGAGGTCCGTGGGCTCCTCACGAAGACCGCTCATGGCCGAGAGACGAAGTGCTTTGCTGCGCCTGGCGTCGCGGAGGCCTTGGCAGCCGGGGGTTCGTCGCCCCCCGCGGTGACGCAGCAAGGGTCTGAGGAGAAAGCGTAATACCCCGCGCCCCGTGGCGAAGTCGCATGGGGAAAGCAGCGGCAGCGCTCGTCTTGGCGCTCGTGATGGCGAGCCTGCCGGCTGGCGCTTTGCCCTCGCCCTCACCGGGGCCGTTCCTGCCGCATGCGCTCATCCACATCGAGAGCAACGCGGACTTCACGAGCGCCAACGGCGTCGTGTCCGGCAGCGGGTCGATCGCGGACCCGTTCGTCATCGCGGGCTGGAGCGTCACTGCGTCCAGCGGCTCGACTGGGATCCTCGTGCGCAACGTGACGAGCGCGTTCGTCATCCGCGACAACTCGGTCTCGGCGGGGCTCGGCATCCACGTCGATGCCACGAGTTCCATCGGCGTCATCCTCAACAACAAGCTCGTCGTCCGAGGCGTGGGCGTCAGCGTGACGAACGCGGACGCCATCGTGCTCAACAACAGCTTCGTGGGCGACCTGCGTTACGGCGGGTCGAACCTTGGCATCTCATTGACTCAGAGCAATTCGCTCGTGGAGGGGAACGCCTTCATCTACGCGCCCTACGCCATCCTCGCGCACCAGGGAAGCCCGATCATCCGGTGCAACGACATCCACGATGATTCGGTCCGCGCTGGCATCAAGGTCGAGTTCACGACGAACGCGACCATCGAGTGCAACTCTATCAGCTCGTGCCAAGGCGGCATCATCAGCCTCAACGCCATCGGCACGGTCATCGTGAACAACACAGTGACCACTTGCACGTTCGGCATCGACGCGACGCTAACCAAGGACGCCGTCATCGCGAACAACACTATCCAGTTCTCAGCGGGGACTCAGCTCAACTTGTGGCACTCGTCGGGCGTGCTCTCTGGGAATCTGGTCATCGACGGGAAGGCCGACGGGGTCGTCATGGACTCGTCGCCGATGCTCGTGGCGAACAACACCATCACGGCGAACGTCGCGGCGGGACTGCGGCTCCGTCTGACCGCTGCGGACGTCGAGGCGAACGTCATCTCCAAGAACAGCATGGGCATCGTCCTGGAGTCCAGCAGCGTGCCGCACTTGCGCGCGAACGTCATGACGAACAACACCGTCGGCATCGACGTCCCGTACGCGTCGCGCCAGACGATCGTCTGGATGCAGGCGAACATCGTGAACGGCGTGAACATCGACGGCACCCTCAACGCGAGCCAGCAGGTCTATTTCTATCACGCCGCCAACGTCGTGATCTCGTCACAAGTGCGCGACTCCGGGTTCTCTTCGGGCTACTTCGGCTCCATCAGCGCGCAAGGCAACCTCGTGCTCTATGATGCGGACAACGTGCTCGTTGAAGGGACCGTCATCTCGCACGCCAACGTGGGCGTCACGGCCGTGAACGCGTTCAACGTCGTCATCTCGGGCACCCTCATCACGGACACCATCATCGGCGTGAGCGCCAAGACCGTCCTCGGCGTCGGCCAGACGCCCGCGTGCGCCGTGAGCGTGAAGAACAGCACGATCAACATCACTGTGGACCCCATCGGAACCATTGGTGTGGACGCGCATGCGTGCCTCATCAACGTGCAGAACACGACCATCTCCACCGTCGCGACGGGCATCTGGCTCGACGCCGACTCGACTGGCGAGATCCGCGACAACCTCATCATGCAGACAGCCGTGGGGCTTGAGGTCTCAGCGCGCTCCGGCGTGACGGTCACCGGGAACACGGTGACGACCGGCAACGTCGGCGCAAGATTCAGCGGAACGCGCGCGCGCGTCACGGACAACACGTTCACTCAGCTCGCCGTGGGCGTGCAGCTCACGGGCGGCGCGAACCTCACCTTCCAGCGGAACACCATCACAGCCAATGGCGAGGGCGTGGTCGATATGGGTCCTTGCTCGGGAGGCACGATCCACATGATGCTGTGCGGCTCACTCCAAGCGCGCGGCAACACGTTCGCCAACAACGATAGGGACGGCTTGCGCATCAACGGTTCTTCGCAGTTCCAAGACGACGTCTTCTCGAACAACGGCGCGAACGGCGCGCGCCTCGCGTCCGCAGTGCTCGTCAGGGTCGCGGCGGACCACAACGCGAACGACGGCGTGTCGCTCAGCGGCACATTCGTCATCCGCGATTCGGCCTTCTTCGAGAACGGGAACAATGGCGTCTCGCTCGCGGGGCAAGGCGACGTCCGCCGCTCCAACTTCTCGTTCAACCAGAACGCGGGCATCTTCACGACCGCATCGTACCTGATGGTCCTCGACGCGACCATCGCGCACAATTTCGACGGTATCGCGCTCGATGATGTCGCGACGGTCGGACCGCTGCCGTCCGTCTCCACCACCGCACTACTGCGCGCGCTTCCTGACGCACAAGGCGCCGACACGCTCGACGTGCACCGCAGCGCGCTCCTTGGGAACGAGCGCGACGCCATCCGTGCTGGGTTCGTGAGCGTGAACGCGACGCACAACTATTGGGGTGGGGGAGCGCCCGCCCTCGACGTGCTCGACACTGTGGGCGCGTTCCAGAACGGCGTGAGCCCCCTCGTGCGCTTCCTCCCATGGTACACGGACGCGGCAATGACGACGACGGGGCCCGTGGCGGGCACATGAGCGAGCCGAGCGAAGCTTGTCTCGCACCGCAAACGTGAGCCCCTATTCGCTTTCGTCGTGGGTCTCGCGCTCTTCCTCCAGCTTCTTGGACTGAGCGACCCGCGCTTCTCCGCCCTTGCGCCCGATCTCGGAATAGAACTCGGGGCCGCGCTCGCGCGCGACGCGCTGGCCTCCTTTCTTGCCGATGCGGCTGTAGAAGTCTGGACCGTACCGTTCCTTCGTCGTGTTGCCGCCCTTGCGAGCCGCTTCCTCGATGGTCATGGGGTGCGGTGGCATCTCTTCTTGTGAAACACCTTGTTCGTCCTTCTCGCTCCTCTTGACTGCCTTGTGTTGCGCGTGCTCCTCGGACTTCGTGGGCTCGACCAACTCGGGTCACCTCAGCCTGCCTTCCTCGGCGGGCCGTATGGTAGAAAGGTTGTAGCCGCATCGTCGGTGGCAGATCGTGGAGAATGGATCCCTTGCGTCTTCTTGACGCCGCACCTTTCTCAACGACGACTCTGGGGGGTAAACCCCCCAGACCCCCCGTTGGGGCCTGGATGCCGGTCGTAAGCCCGGTTCTGTTCCCCAAACGGCGCCTCGCGGCGCCGCGGGTGACGGCATTCTCCTAGTCGTGCGAGCACGACTGCCCTCCTGGCGGAGGGCTGCGTCCGACTCGCGTCATTGGGGTGAGCGCCCGACGCAGTTTGGACTTGCTCCAGGGGCGGATCGGCCGTTTCATCGCTTCCGCGCGCGAACCTCAGGGGAATGGCCCCATCATCGCACACGCGCGGCCGTGTCGTTTCTGCTCCTCCGCTCGGGCTCTCGCCCGGGACGAGCGGCGTCCTTTGGAGCGCCGACCGTCCTCCCTTGCTCACGGGAGCCGGGACTTTCCTCAGGGCTTCTTGCCCCGTCAACCGTCCGCCGGCTTCCAGGCATCCGAGCGAGGGACGCATCGCGGATAAATGCGCCGGGGACTTCCAGCGAAGCTTTTTCATCGAGGGCCACCTCGCGCGCCCCATGAGCCCCACGCCAGACGAGCACCACGCGCTCCTTAGTGAGGCGTTCCGCGCGAAGGGCTCGGTCCTCGTCGCGTTCTCGGGCGGCGTGGACTCGGCCGTGCTCGCGAAGCTTGGCGCCGACGTGTTGGGCCCGCGCTCGCTCGCGGTCATCGTGGACAGCGAGTCCTACGCGCGCGAGGAGAAGGACGCGGCCGTCGCCTTCGCCAAGACGCTGGGTGTTCCGCATGAGGTCGTCTTCCACAGCGAGCTTGCGGACCCCGACTACGCCGCGAATCCCATCGATCGGTGCTACTTCTGCCGTAAGGGGCTCAGCGAGGTCACGCTGGAGATCGCGGAGAGGCGCGGCTTCGCATCCGTCGCGGTCGGCACGAACGCGGACGATCTCCGCGACTGGCGCCCGGGGATGCGCGCGATCAGGGAGAACGGCTTGTGGCAGCCGTTCTTGGAACTCGACATGAACAAGGCCGACGTGCGCGCGCTCGCCAGGCACATGAGGTTGCCAGTCTGGGACAAGCCTAGCATGGCGTGCCTATCGAGCCGCATCCCTTACGGCGAAGCCATCACGCTGGAGAAGCTCACGCGCGTGGGGCACGCCGAGTCGTTCCTGCGCGCACACGGCTTCAAGCAGGTGCGCGTCCGGACGTTCGGTGGCAACGGAGCGCGCATCGAAGTGCTGCCCGACGAGGTCCCGCGCTTGAGCTCGATGCTATCAGTCGTCCGAACAAGATTCGCGATGCTCGGGTACGTGAGCGTGGAAATCGACGAGAAAGGATACCGGACGGGATCCCTCAATGAGATGATCGTGCGCACGGTCGCACACCACCTGTCCTCGTGAGCGCACGGTCAACCGCTACTTGATGGCCGTCGGCGCGCCTCAAGTAGTCCCGCAGGCTCATAGTGTCGATGACTCGCGCTCTTGTTGTGGAGGGGGGCGGCATGCGCGGCGCGTACGCCGCCGGCGCCCTCGTCGGCCTGCACAGCACCCAACCTCCCTTCGACGCCACCTACGCTTCGTCCAGTGGCGCTTGCTCTGCAGCTTACTTGGCGGCCGAGCAGCCAGACGGAGTCAGCATCTGGCGCGACCACCTGCACGGCCAGCGCCTCCTACGCTTGGCGAACCTCGCGCGCGGTCGGCCATACCTCGACCTCGATTACCTCATCGACGAAGTGTTCGGCCGCCGCGTCCCGCTGGACCTCGTGCGGCTGCGCGCGGCCCGCGCTCCCTTGTGGGTCACGCTCACCCGCGCGAGCGACGGCGGCGTGGATTATCGTGACCTCCGCTACGAGCGCGACCCGCTCCAAGTGCTGCGCGCGACGGCAGCGCTGCCCATCGCTTACCCCAAGCCGGTCATGGTGGACGGAAAGCCCTACGTGGACGGCGGCATGGGGGACCCGATCCCGGTCGCGCGAGCGCTTGCCGACGGCGCGGATGACGTGACGGTCGTCCTCACGAAGCCATTCGGCTACAAACGCGCACCGGCCAAGCCCGCGTTCACGTGGCTCGCGTCGTTACCGTACCCCGGCACGGCGCGCTCGTTCGCGACGCTGCACGAGCGGTACAACGCGGCGCTCAGCCTCATCCACGCGCCGCCGGAAGGCGTCACGATGCGCATCGTCGCCCCGTCCCCCGATTTGCACCTCACACGACTCATGACGGCTGGTCGCCACTTGCGGCGCGCACTGGCCCACGGGCTCACCGACGGATCCTCACCCCGCCACTTCAGTACGGAAAGCGGATCACGCCGCCATCCACTTGCAGCGTCGCACCCGTGATGTAGCGGGCCTTGTCGCTGGCAAGGAACGCAACGGCGTCCCCGATCTCATTGGGGTCACCGACCCTTCCCAGCGGGATCGGCCGGGTGCGCTGCGAGATGGCCTCCTCGATCGTGATGCCCCTCGCCGCGGCGGTAGCGCGCGCGAGGCTGACCTGCCGGTCCGTCTGGATGCTTCCAGACAGCACGACGTTGAAGCGGATGCCTTCGGGCGCGTACTCCAGCGCCAGTGACTTGAACAGCCCCGACACTGATGGGCGGATCGCGTTGCTGAGCGTCAGGTTCTCGACGGGCTGCTTCACGCTCATGCTCGAGATGGCGACGACGCTACCGCCGCGCTCGGAGCGGAAGTGCGGCAACGCGGCCCTGATCGCGCGCGCGGCGCTAAGGAACGTCAACTCGAAGGCGCGCTGGAAGTCCTCGTCCCTTAGCGTCTCGAACGTGCCAGCAGGGGGTCCGCCGGCGTTCACGACCAAGATGTCCAACCCACGCAGGTCCGCGGCGGCCGCGTTCACGAAACGCTCGATGTCATGCCCGTTCGTCACGTCGGCGACCACTGGGAGAACGCGCGTTCCCGTATGATCCGCGATGGACTTGCACGTGGAGCGCAGCATCTCCTCGCGTCGCCCACAGACGGCGACGTCCGCGCCTTCGCGCGCAAGCGAGAGTGCGGCCGCGCGCCCGAGGCCCTCGCTGCCCGCCATGACGGCTGCCGAATGACCACGAAGACCGAGGTCCATGACGGCGCAAACCTATGCAGAAGGGAAATAGTCTGCTTGCACTATGACTTGATCTTCCCAAGCGCGAGCGCCATCAGCTCGGGGATGCCCTCGCCCGTTTCCGCGCTGAAGGCGACTTGGCCGATGCCGGCCTTCTTGAGGTCAGACTTGGACTCGGCAACGACGATCGGTAGGTCTGGGAAGGCGGCCTTCGTCTCGTCGAGCAGCTTGAGCTGTGCGTCAAGCGTGTAGCCACAGTGCTCGCTGGGGTCCACGAGGAATATGATGACATCAGCGAGGTGACGCAGCGCCATGAGCGCTTGCATCTCGATGGCGTTCCTCTGCTCGAGCGGGCGGTCGAGGAGGCCGGGCGTGTCCACGATCTGGTGACGCTCGTGACGGTGATCGAAGTGCCCCAGCACGATGCCCTTGGTGGTGAATGGGTAGTTCGCGACCTCAGGCGTGCCGGTGGACACTTTGCGGACAAGGCTCGACTTGCCCACGTTGGGGTAGCCGGCGACGACGATGGTCGGCTGTTCCGCTTCGATCATGGGCAGCTTGCGGAGCTTCTGGCGCGTCTCGTCGAGGCTCGTGAGGTCGCCATCCACTTGCTTGAGGACGCTCGCGATGCGGCCGTACGCGTGTGACTTCGTCTCAAGCAGTTTCTCGCCGAATGGCGCACGCTTCATTTCCTTCGTGGCTTCGTCGCCGATCTCTTCGACGCGCTTGGCGGCCCAGTTGAGCGCGCCCAACGACCTGCGCGTCTTGTCCATGTCCACGATGATGGCGAGAAGCTCCTGATAGAAGGGCGCGAGGCCGTCGAATGACGGGAAACGCTTCACGTACGTCTGCAGCGTGGAGGCGATGGAGTTCTGCGCGCTGCGCACGCGCGCGACCTCGGTGTCCTTCATGCGGTGGAAGGGGATGTTGTTGGGGACCGTGATCTTGCTCGCGCGGTGGAACGCGGAGTCCATGATCTCCTGCGCCGACATCACTGTGGGAATGCGGGTGAACGTGCGCGCCGAGACGCGCGGCTCGCTCGACGGGGAGCTGGCGTCAGTGCTCATGCGTCGGCCTACTCGGATGGTGCTCAAATAGGTTTGTGCCATGGCGCCCGAGGAAAGAACAGATTATGCGGGGGGAAGCGTTCTCCAAAACCGTGCCCACCATCGTCGCGCCAGAGGACAAAGAGATCCTCAAGCAACTCGCGAAGATAGGTGGGTTGCACGACTACGTGTACACGTCCAGCGGCGAGTTGGCGGCGCACATCGGCGTGTCGCAGCAGACAGCATCGCGCAAGATCCTGGAGCTGTTGGACGCTGGCCTCATCGTGCGCCGCATGGGCACCCGAAAGCAGCTCATCCGGCTTTCGCCCGCCGCCGTTGACGTCCTTCGTCAGGAGTTCGCGGACTACCGCAACCTGTTCCAGGCGGGTGACCGCGTGCGCATCCGCGGCAAGATCGTGACGGGCCTGGGCGAGGGGCGCTACTACATCTCCCGTGAGGGATATCGAAAGGCGTTCTCGCAGCTGTTGGGTTTCGACCCGTATCCTGGCACGTTGAACGTAGAGGTCGAGCCGCTGGACCGCGAGAAGGTCGGCGAGCTCAAGGACATCGATGGGATCCTCATCAACGAGTTCCAATCGGAGGGCCGCACGTTCGGTGCCGTCAAGTGCTTCCGAGCGGACATCGGTGGTCTCGAGGCGGCCGCCATCTTTCCCCTGCGCAGCCACCACACGAGCGCGATCGAGATCATCTCGCCGCACCACTTGCGCGAAGCGCTCTCGCTCGTGGACGGAACGGACGTGCAGGTCACGCTCGATCTGTCAGGGATTTTGTCCTCCGGCTCGGAGAGGCAACCGCAGAAGCTTTAAACCGATCCGACAGATGTTTCGAGGATGCGCCGGATCAAAGTGGTCTCGGAGTCAACCGACTTCGTGCCCATTCTTCGAGCTTTTGACACGGCCATCAAGCGGGACGTCTTCCAACGCCTCATCGAGGTGTGGTTGACCGCCGCAGCCATCGAGAAGGAGTTCGGCAAGCCAGGCCTCGACGCG
>Ga0265292_1003201_pt1 | contig 10294 bp, 8 predicted proteins | sample Munlanlewell296A_FD_189080 | JGI IMG/M metagenome (GOLD analysis project Ga0265292, IMG submission 189080) | Leachate microbial communities from a municipal landfill in Southern Ontario, Canada - Leachate well 296A | ecosystem: Engineered > Solid waste > Landfill > Unclassified | place: Canada... | reverse complement strand
AAGTTCGCCACCAGATTTTGGCAATATTATTTTTCAATTCCGTGCCGTATGGCCCGAAGTCCCAGGTATTAGCCATGCCGCCGTAAATTTCCGAGTCAGGAAAAACAAAACCGCGCCGCTTGCAAAGAGAAGCGATCTTGTCCATGGTGATTTCGTTTGCTTTTTTTTCTTCTGCCATATTTTATCTTTGTCATTCCCGCGAAAGCGGGAATCCAGGTTTAGTCCAGTTTGGATCCCCGATCAAGCCGGGGATGACACAATAATTATAAAAAAACTCGTCTCGAAAATCTAACTTTCGCTAAATCTTCAGGACGAGCTTTTTCACCTCGCCGTAGTATCGACAAAAACGGGAAACCCGTGGTTCCACCTGATTTCCCCGTTGGAAACGGGGCACTTTATGTAAATTGTACGAAAAGGAGCCAATCCCTCTTCTGTATAAATTACTATAAATTACTTATTGAAAACTGTCAACCGACTTTAACTGCTCCCTAAAAACTGGCAACTGAAAACTGCTTCTACATTTCCTCCATCGTTTCAATTCCCAATAAATTTAGCCCATTGGCAAGTACTTGATTTACTGCACTAATCAGGGCAAGTCGCGCCACACGCGTCTCCAATTCGGCTTTTAAAATCGGCACCTCGTGATAATAATCATTAAACTCCTGCGCCAGCTCAAATAAATATTTGGCAATCTCCGACGGCTCGTACTTATCACTTGCCACTTTAACAATCTCCGGATACTTGGCTAATTTCATAATTAATTCCCCTTCCTTTTTTTCCGTCAAAAATTTTGAATTTTGAATTTTGAATTTTTCCCGTAAACGGGATCCCGCTTCGCGGTGAGAAATTGTTTCGGATTTCGGATTTAGAATTTCGGATTTGCGCAGAATACTTTGTATTCTAGCACCCGTATATTGCAAATACGCCGCGGTAAAGCCCTCAAAACGCAAAGCCTTCTCAATCTCAAAAGTAATGGTCGCGGCACGGCTGACCTTGATCATCTCAAACTTCATCGCGCCAATTGTTAATTCTTCTGCCACCTCATTGATTTTTTTCTCCAGCCAATCCGTATGGCGTTTTTTAGTCTCCTCGCTCGCCCGTTTGAACAGCTCATTGCGCAAATCTTCATAGGTAATGACATTGCCGGTGCGTGATGACATCATGCCGGAGGGCAATTTCACAAACTCGTGCCCGAGATGAACCATCTGCTCTTTGAAACCGATCAACTCTAAAACCTTGAATAACTGCTTGAAATATAATGACTGGCGAATATCAACTACGATGATTGAATTATCGGGCTTGAATTTTTTTACCCTAGCCGCGGCCAGACCTAAGTCGGCCACCGGATAAAGCATGGTGCCATCAGAACGCAAAACTACCAGGATGCCTAAACTATATTGCTCCAGATCAGCAATAACCGCACCCTGGCTTTCTTTTAATACTCCATCCTTCAACAATTTTTCAACGATCTTTCGGCCCGCGTCAATAACCTCACTTTCATAGGTAGTATGGACGAATTTTACTCCGAGCTCTCGATAAATTTTAGCAAACTGTTCAATGCTCCACTTGCGCGTCGTCTGCCAAAGTTTATATTCCGCGCCCTGGCGCGTTTCAATTTTTGCCATCAGCTGATTGATTTCTTTTTTAACCGCCTCGTTTTTTTCCACCGCCTGCGCGCCCTCTACATAAACATTACCCAAAAAAGCCCCCTTATTTCCATTCTCAGCCACCCGGTGGCTGAGTTTATCTTTTTGATAAAATTTTTTCAAAGCCCACAATGTTTTCGCGACATGAATGCCAAAATCGTTGATGTAAGAAATCGGGATCGCCTTGAAACCGTTGGCCTCCAGAATCCGATTGACTGCGTCGCCATAGCAGATATTGCGCAGATGACCGATGTGATATTCCTTGTGCGTATTGGCATTGGAATATTCAATCGTCACTTTTTTATTTTTCCCATCCTTGTTCCAACCAAACTTTTCTTTACTTTTATTTATCTCCTTAAATAATTCGCCGGCTAAGGCAGTTTTATCCAATATAAAATTCAAATACGGCCCAGCCGCTTTAACTGACTCAATCCCAATTCTATCGGAGCTTAGCTCCGATAGATTAGCTAACATTAAAGAAATTTCTACTGGTGTTTTTTTCAACTCCTTTGCCAAATCAAAACAAGGCAAAGATAAATCTCCCATTTTTGAATCGGGAGGAAAAACCAAATCAGACTCTTTAATCATTGTCTTGTCGTCAAGAACCAGATTAATTTTTTTAACAATCTGTTGTTTTGCTTTTTCCAAAGAATTCATGTTTTCGTTATTATTCTGGATCCCCTTCCCTCGCTGACGCTCGCCGGGGATGACAGCTAAGCTGTCACTTTAATATAATTAAGTTTCCCGCGTTGGAGCATTATTTCTTTTGACAAATCAACTTCTTTTTTTAGGTCTCTTACTACTTCACCATTAATTTTAATTCCGCCCTGCTCAATCAACCGCCGTGCTTCGCCCTTGCTTGATGCTAGCTCGGATTGGACCAAAAGTTCTACGATGTTCAAACTTTTAACTTTGAACTTTAAACTTTTAACTTCCTCTGGCGCTTCCTTCTTCTGAACTGTGCGCACGAAATGATCTTCAGCGGCTTCGGACGGTTTTGCGCCATGATAAATATCCACTATCTCGTGAGCCAAACGCATTTTCAAATCACGTGGATTGACTTTCCCGCCCTTTAATTCATCTTTCACTGTCTTAATATCTGTCGGCGATAGATCAGTACATAACTCAAAATATCTGACAATCAACTCATCAGTCAAAGACATGATTTTACCATACATTTCTTCCGGCTTCTCGGTCAAAGCGATATAATTATTCAAACTCTTGCTCATTTTGTCTCCGCCGGAAAGACCTTCAAGCAATGAACAGGTAACAATATCCTGCTCTTCCTGCCCATAACGTTTTTGCAATTGCCGACCCATTAGGAGATTAAATTTTTGGTCGGTTCCGCCAATTTCCACATCCGCGCTCAAGGCAACGGAATCGTAACCCTGCATCACCGGATAGAGAAATTCCTGCAAGCTCAAGTCTTGGTCGTAGCTGATTCTTTTTTTAAAATCAGCGCGTTGCGCCACCTGCGCGTAAGTAACTTTTGAAGTCAATATTACCAATTCTTTAAAATCCAGTCTAGATAGCCATTCCGAATTATACCTGACCTCCACTTTTTTCATATCCAAAATCAAACCAGCCTGCTCCTGGTAACTTCTCATATTATTTTCAATTTCTTCATCGCTCATCGGCTTTCTGGTCGCTGACTTGCCGGTTGGGTCGCCGATGCGGGCGGTAAAATCGCCGATTAAAAAAATCACCTGATGACCCAAATCCTGGAACTCTTTCAATTTTCTCAAAACCACCGCATGTCCAAGATGCAGAACCGAGCCGGTTGGATCAATCCCCAGCTTGATTCTTAACTTCTTACCCGACAGCAACTTCTGCCGCAGATGTTCTTTAACCAGGATTTCTTCCACTCCTTGATTCAGCAACTTTTCAATTTTTTCTTTGTCCGTGATTATTTTTGTCATAAAATATTGTTAAACAAATGCTATTCTTATAGTATACCCATCGGGTATCGGCGCCTTCTTATCAAATGCCGGATTTAAATACGTCAACACCTCCACCGGTTGTCCAATTTCTTTAGCAATGGTTTTTAGTGTCTTCGGTTTTTGAGATAAACGCTTCAACCACTTTTTCTTTGGTTGTTCTTTCTCTTGAACCTGCCTTACTAAATATGAACGAAATTTCAGTTCATTTTTTTTATCAGTAACAAAACCGGTTTCAATCAGATAATTTATGGCCTTGAATTTTGGCGGATAGTTTAAATTTTCAATATAACCGCGAACTTTTTTGTTGAATTTATTTTCTTTTTCTTTCTCTGATAGTGGAATGAATAATTTTTGTCCTTCAGTAATTACCACCTGACGGCCCAATTCATTTCGTTCAGCTATATCATCAACCGTAACCTTGTGTCCCTGGTGATTAAAACGTAAGGCGATTAAGCGCAGGCTGTCTTTTTTTCTGACGGTATATTCCAAACCGCTATTTAATTTATCGATTGTACCATTTATATCTTGTTCAATGTATTCTATAAAGCCTGCGTAGGTTGGTTTAACGCCGCTCTTTTTCGCAATCTTAATATAATTCCAAGCGAAACTGCCATTATAACATGATATTGTTAAATCCCAATCACCGATTAAATTAAAATCATGTTTCAATAATCTCGCACACGCCGCTGCTCCTTTCAATGGATCTTTTCTTTCGTCAAAACCACGATTTATCCTAAGACGGGCGACTTTACCTAGAGCGGTTCTAGGCATTATTTGATAATGGCCGACCGCTCCGGCGGGAGATGGTTTTTTTATATTAAAATGTGACTCCGCTATAGCCAAGTATGCGTACTTCTTCGGCACTCCCTCATCTTCAAATATTTTCTCAATATAAGGCAACCAGGCGCCCATTTCTTTATAACCGGAGATCAAACTATTTCGCAATTTCGGGTCTTCTTTATATCTTTTACGCCAATAAGACTCTACCCGGTCCGGTGTATTAGCATTTAATTCTATTTTTTTTCCGTGATCCCATTTCACAACCTCCCTAAAAGCAATAGCATCTTCTTCTAATGGCTCATGGAGAGTGGCTGATTCATGCCAAAATATGTTTTCGGTATTTTCTTTTGCGGTTTCCGGAACGGTTGTGTTTACTACTGGTTCTTTTTGTGGTTGTGGTTGTGGTTCTTCTTTCTCAACCTCTTTTGCTTTTCGAACTCCAAGACCCAAGGCCGCCAAAACCCCGAGCGCTCCAATACCCTTCATTACCTTTCTTCGCCCTTCGTCAATATTTTCCTCCTGCCCAACCTTTTCTCCATGTAGCTGTTTCTCATTACTTGAGGAGGAAGAGTTTATTTTTTCTACTTTACCATCCTTATATCTATAAGACGGATATTGCTCTAATCCTGACATAATAAATCTTAAAAGTGCTTTTATTTTAACCGATTTAGCTTATTTTGGCAACAATTTTATGCAGAAAAAGCCCCCAGCCGTGGAACTGGCTGAGGGCGGACGCGGTGGGGATTCGTACCCCATGTGGCAATTACGATGCCGCGAGGCTGCGATGACCGCGTAGGTTTCTTAATTAAAGTATATAATATTATATATTTTTGTCAAACAAAATAAGCAACCTGGTATCTTTTAAAGCTCACTAGCCGCCGCCTTATCCAAAATCACCAGACAATTCGGATGCCGCTGCAGAACCGAGGCCGGCAATTGTGGCGTAACCCTTCCCCTGATCGCCGCCGCAATCACCTCCGCTTTTTCCTTACCCGAGGCTAAGAGGACAATTTTTTTCGCCCGCATGATTGTGGCGATACCCATCGAGAGGCCGTATTTGGGCACAGCACGGGTGCCGGAAAAATTTTTCGCCTGCACCTGTCGTGTAATCAATTTTAGCTTGACCTTGCTTGTGCGCGAGCGAAAGCTGGATCCCGGCTCGTCAAAACCGATGTGACCGTCCAGGCCGATGCCGAGAATTTGCAGATCAATGCCGCCTACCCGCCTGATCTTCTGTTCATAGCTCAAGCACTCTTTTCTCCAATCCTTAGCTAGGCCGCGCAAAAAATTTATTCCCTCATGCGGCAAATCAACCTTAGAAAAAAAATTCAACCTCATATAATGAAATAGGCTGCCCCGGTCGGCCGGACTGACTCCGACCAGCTCATCAAGATTAAAAGTCTTCGCCTTTTTAAAACTGATAAGTTCTGCCGCGTTGGCGCGAACCAATTCACGATACATGCCAAGCGGAGTGGCACCGGTGGCCAAACCGAACACCGCTGCTTTGTTTTTTTTCAACTGTTTCACGATCTCGCCGGCCGCCAGCCGCGAAAGCTCCTGATAGTCATTGACTATCGCGACCTTCATCTTTTTTATTTGCAATTCAAGCATATATTTTCATTCATTATTATTTTAGCATAAGTCAGCTAAAAAATCATTGAAATATTCAGCCGGCTTGCTATAATAGTAGTAATCTATGAAAGACATACAATTCGGGCGAGGTGAACGAGTGCTAGTCATCGTTGCCCACCCTGATGACGAGACCATCTGGCTGGGCGGTTTTATTTTGAGTCATCCGAAACTTCGCTGGACCATCTTCGCGCTCTGCCGCGCCTCGGACCCGGATCGAGCGCCCAAGTTCCGCCGTATTTGCAAAGCGCTCGGCGCTCGCGCTATAATCACCGACTTGGATGATGAAGGAAAAATCAGCGAGAAGCAGGCTCTGCCACAAATCCGCTCCTTGATTCTAAAACAACTTGCCGGAAAAAAATTTGACCGCGTTTTCACCCACGGCGCGAACGGTGAATATGGCCACCCGCGGCATAAATCGGTTCATTCAACGGTTGTGGGAATGTTAAAAAAGGGCGAATTAAAAACCAAAAATCTATATTTCTTTAATTATAAAAAGATCAGCAAATACAAGCTGGCTCCTAAAACAGATTCTGATTTAAAATTTAAGCTTTCAACAAAAATTTTTGCCAAAAAAAAGGCCCTGATGACCAACAGCTACGGCTTCGCGCCGGATGGCATTGATACGGGTTATTGCACCAATCCTGAAGCGCTTAAAATAAATAATTAACTATTTATCTGTCATTCCCGCGCAGCCTGCCTGCCGGTAGGCAGGGCGGGAATCTAGAAATATATTCTGGATCCCCGCTTTCGCGGGGATGACAATATAGGTTTATGAAAATTGCTGTACTCTACGCCCATCCGGTTGAGCCGGACGGTCTCTCAATCCAGGGAAATCTCTTATACCGCGGCCTGAAAGAGCTGGGTGTGGACGTGATGCCCTGCCACTACCGGCCAAACTTTCAGAAGCAGTGGATGATGGATGCCTATAAGCCGGACGTAACCATCGGCATCGGTTGTTGGACCTATTCACCGGACATCTTGTTCAGTCCGCAGAACAACGGCATCACGGCCATTCCCTGGTTCGTGGCCAACGGCTGGGTGGCAAACTATCACAAGCAGCTCTCCGAACTGCCACTCGCTTTTGTGACCAGCCAGTGGGTAAAAGACACTTTTAAACGAGACGGCGTGGATGTGAAAAATTACGAGGTGCTTCACATTGGTTTTGATCCGAAAGAAATTTTTCCGATTCCGGTTACTGACCCGAAAATCCAAAAGCTCCGCGCCATGCTCGGCATCCAGCCGCACGAAAAAATGATTCTGACCATCGGCGGTGATGTGACGAGTAAAGGCGCGCAGGAGATGCTCAAGGCGCTCGCGATTGTTGATAAAGATTTCAAGGACTGGCGTTACGTAATGAAAACCTGGGATTCGGAGAGCGCCGAGGTGCACCGTCAGGAAGAAGAGCGGCTAGTTGAAGAGCTTGGCCTCAATAAAGATAAAATTACCTATCTGACCGGCGCTTTCTCGCACGACTTTATGCCATATCTGATCGGCGCGGCTGACATCTACGCCGCTCCCTCGCGCTTGGAGGGCTTCGGTATGATCCAGGTGGAAGCGATGGCCTGCGGCCGGCCGGTTATTTCCATCAACGTCGGCGGTCCCGCCGATACGATTGCGCATGGCAAGGCCGGTTTTCTCGCTGAAGTCGGCCAGATGATTGAACTTGAGTCCGAGTGGGCTTGGGAGGGTATGGGCTTTGACGCCGACCACCGAATTGCCTTTGATAAGCCGAAAATATTCGCCTATCGCGCGAGCGTCCCGGAACTGGCTAAATACACGCTCCAGCTTTTAACCGACGACAAACTGCGCGAGAAGATGGGCAAAGCCGCCCACGAACACGCTATGGCCAACTTCCAGTATGTTGATGTCGCCAAGAAAGCCTTAAAGATGATTGAGAAAAAATTGGGACTTAAATAGTTTAATAATTTTTTTGAACAATTTAAAAACAGAGTTTAATGAAGACTCTGTTTTTAATTATTTATTAAAGTTGACAAAAATACTAAAATCTGCTTAAATATTATGTTAGATAAAAAAATATTCTATAGGGGGTGTCCTTTGAAAATATTTAGTTGGTTACCAAATGCCTTATCAATCATCCGCATTGTGCTATCGCCTTTAATTGTCATTCTCGCTTATCAACAACGCTGGACTCTAGCCTTCGTTATACTTCTAGCATTGATGCTCACCGACTTTTTTGATGGCTTGGCAGCAATTAAACTAAAAGCCATAAGCAAACTAGGCGCTATCCTTGATGAAGTAGGAGATTCAGTTTTAAGCGCGAGCGCTGTGCTGGGGTTATTTGTTTCCGGCATGATTTCAATTTCCGCAATTTTGTTTCTGCTGCTTATCTGGATAGTGCTAACTGCTTGGGCGATATGGTTTTCAAAACCGCAAATAGTTAAGCGTATTTGTACAGTATTGTTGCCATTCTATTACTTATCAGTAGTTTTTACATTAGTAGCTTGGTATGCCAAAAAGGCGTTTGGGATTAAAGCAATCTGCTTGCTGCCGATCGCCCTTCTGGCACTGATTGTGGCCGGCTATGTAAAAAGACATCGGTTACTTACATTCTTTCGAGCTGGAAAATAATTAACCCCGCGTATCGTTTTGATCGCGGGGTTTTTAATTATATTTTAAAAATATAAAACTTTTTTCCTCTTTACGCACTCATATGCGTAAACAAACATCCCGGCGCTCCAAGCCTGATAGGGTTCGCCTTTCGGCTCTCCGGTCCGGCCGTCTAGCCATTCGTTGAATTCGTAACCCTCTTTCAGGTCGCGAATTTTCAATTTTTTTAACACTGCCTCGGACAACAGCTCCAGTTCAATTTGCGCTTTCTTGAATTCACCTGCCTTGACCAGCGCCGCCACATACAACCCGCCGATAAACGGCCAGATGCCGCCATTCAGATAATGATACGGCTCGCGCGCGTCGCAGTTGGCAAAATAATCATGCCATTCCTTATCACCCTGCTTAATCGGCGGCCAAATCACTTTGCAAGGATAGGGCCGGTTGATCTTTTCTTTTTCAATATATTTCAAGATACTTTTCGCAATGTGCGGTGTAGCCAGACCGGTGATAATTGCCGTGAGGTTCGCCGCACTGTCAAAATATTCCTCCTGCTCGCGAATACTGTCATGCCCCTTCCAAACCCAAGGCAGATAATAACCCAATTTTTTGTCATAAAGCGAAAGATACTGCTGTGTTTCGCCATTAATGATTTTTTTCATCTTTTCTGCACGCTCGCCTTCGCCCATAAACTTCAATGCGCCATAATAGAGCGCGAGGTTATTCAGTACTCTTCCATATTTATGTGGGAAGGCATCCATCCAGTCGCCGGTCGGCTGAGTGACAATTAACAAGTCATTGTTCGGGTCTTGGTATTTTAACCAGGTGAGCGCCGCCTCCAGACTTTTTTTATTTTCATTCAGAATTGAATCGTCCTTAAACGCTTCCGCGCAAGCGAACTGCCCGATGATATACCAAAGCGGCGCGTCCACGGAATTAAAAGTCACGTCAGATTTTCTTTCTGTATTATACGAACCAACGCAATTAGGAATCAGCCCAAGCTCGGTTTGATTTTTTTTCAGCAGTGCGATACTTTTCTTTATGGTCAACTTGAATTCATCACCTAAGAGAGCAGCACCAAGCGTGGTGGTCATCGAATCGCGCGCCCAGGTCGCCTCGTAACCGCCCGGCAGACCGGAAGCGTAAAAGCCGGTAGGTTTGACGCAAGCTCGAATCACATCAATGGCTTTTAAATAAGCATTATCAATTAAAGTCATGTTTTTCTTATTAATTTACAATTATCAATTTACAATTTTCAATCAATTATCAATTGTCAATTGAATCATTGAAAATTCAATGAAAATTGAAAACTGTAAATTAAAAATTACTTCACTCTCTCCACCGCCAACCTCGCCAGTAAATACGATATCGTCGACTCCGCTCCCTGGTTAAAGTTGATGGACTCGTGCCCCAGCCCGTCATAGCAGCCGCCGGTAGCCTCGTCATAGATCATTTGGTTCAGATGGTTTTTGCCTAAAAACCATTCAAAAGCAAGTTTCGCCTGTTCACCGTATTCCTTCTTCTTGGTAATTTCATAAGCGGTGGCAAGCGCCTCCACTGCCGAGGCGGTATCTTCCGGCTGCTGGTCAAAGTAGGCGCGTCGGCCGTCGCGATGATACCAGCCGTCCTGGCCGATGGCGGAAAAATACTCATGTTCAAAACTCACCTTTGATAAAAATTTTATTGACTCTTCAGCAACTTGGCTATACTTCTGGTTGCCGGTCAATT
>Ga0265292_1003200_pt1 | contig 10298 bp, 12 predicted proteins | sample Munlanlewell296A_FD_189080 | JGI IMG/M metagenome (GOLD analysis project Ga0265292, IMG submission 189080) | Leachate microbial communities from a municipal landfill in Southern Ontario, Canada - Leachate well 296A | ecosystem: Engineered > Solid waste > Landfill > Unclassified | place: Canada... | reverse complement strand
TCGCCGCCGAGGAACTCGACGTACGCTTCGTCCACCATCACGATGCCACGCGCTTTCTCGATGACGCGTTCCACTTCTGCTCTGGGGAACGCGTTCCCCGTCGGGTTGTTGGGTCTGACGATGATGGTCACTTTGGCGTCGGCCGCGGCGAGCGCTTCGCCGTCTAGGTTCCATTGCTCGTCGAGCGGGACGCCGATGCCTTGCCCGCCCGCGACGCGCGCGTACACAGGCACCATGCTGAAGGTGGGCAAGTGGTAAGCGACGCGGTCGCCTGGTCCCACGAACGTCCGAAGGACGATGTCGATGAGTTCGTTCGAGCCGTTCCCCGTGATGACCATTTCCGGGTCCACGTCGAGGTGCGTGGCGACAGCGTTCCGCATCGTTGTGGACGTGATGCTCGGGTACTCGCTGAAACGGTCGGGCCGCACATTCGCGAGCGCGCGCTCGATGGCAGGATTCGCGCCAAAGAGGTTCGTGTTCGCAGAGAGGTTCAGCCCGGCGCTGACCTCCTCCTCGTAGGCGCGTATCGTGCGAAGGTCGCGGCGGACGAAGTCGAGGCCGGTCACTTGGGGTCTCTCCTTGCTCGGACCGCGGCCGCGTGGTTCGGGAGCCCTTCGAGCGCCGCGAGAGTCTCCACGATGGGCGCGAGCCGTTCGAGCGCTTCGCGCGTGGCCGCTTGGTGCGTGGGGCGGCGAAGGAAGTCCTCGACGCCAAGTGGCGAGTAGCTGCGTGCGAGCCCCGCGGTGGGCAGCACGTGGTTGGGGCCCGACGCATAGTCCCCCATCGCGACGCTCGCCCACGGGCCAAGGAACGCGCTGCCGTAGTCGTGGAGACGCGAGAGCGTGACGCGTGGTTCGCGCGTGAGGATCACGACGTGCTCTGGCGCGTAGCGGTCCGAGAATCCGAGCATCTGCGCATCGTTGGCGGCGACGAGCACTGCCCCGCGCGCGTGAAGAGCCGCCCGGATGATGGCGCCACGCGGTGCGTCCTTAGCAAGCGATCCCAGCTCGTCAAGGATCGCCTTCGCCACTCCCTCGCTCGTCGTGACGACGACGCTCGCCGCGGCCGGGTCGTGTTCGGCCTGCGCGAGCATCTCGAGCGCGGCGTGCGTGGGGTTTGCGGTCTCGTCGGCGATGACGAGCACTTCGCTTGGCCCCGCGGGCGCGTCGATGGCTACCTCGCCCGCGACGAGCGCCTTCGCGGCGGCGACCCACGCGTTCCCGGGACCCACGATCTTGTCGCAGCGGGGGATGCTCTGCGTGCCGCGAGCCAGCGCGAAGATGGCTTGTGCGCCGCCGACGGTGAACACGCGGTCAGCGCCGGCGACCGCGCATGCAGCGAGCGTCGCGTCGCTCACGGTACCATCGGGGCCAGGTGGCGTGCAGACGATGACTTCGTTCACGCCCGCGACCTTCGCGGGACAGACGGTCATCAGGACCGTGCTAGGGTACGCGGCACGTCCGCCCGGAACGTACACGCCCACGCGGTGGTGAGGGATGTTGCGTTTGCCCGCCATGAGGCCGCGCACGACCTCGATCTCGATGGGGACTGGCAGGCACGCTCGGTGGAAGCGCTCGATGTTCGCGTGCGCGGCGTGCAGCGCGTCGATGACACTGGCGCTCATGCGCGCTTGAGCGTCCTTCCAGCGCTCGCGCGGCACTTCAAGTGTGTTGAGCTTCGCGTGGTCGAAGCGCTCTGTCAACTCGAACAGGGCGGCGTCGCCGCGCGTGCGGACGGCCTCGCTGATATCGGTGACGTCCGGGAATGGCGCCGCACCAGTGCTCAGTCCGCGGCGCACGATGAGGTCAACGTCGCTTGGGGCGAGATCGTCGATGCGGCCGAAGAGCCTGATCATGGTACGAGCCTCTCGATTGGCAGCACCAGGACGCCCGTGGCTCCGATCGCCTTCAAGCGGTTCACGATGTCGAAGAGCGCCCCCTCGTCCACGACCGCGTGCGCGGCCACGATATCGGGGTGGCTGAGGATGTCCATGATGGTGGGGCCGCTGATGCCCGGTAGGATGCGACGGACCTCTTCGAGATTCCTGCGTGGCACGTTCGCCATGAGATAGCGTTTTCCGCGCGCGGCGACGACGCTTTCGAGTGATGCGATGAGCGGCTCCATCAGGGCGCGGGTGCTGGGCGTTCCCCACGCCTTGGGGTTCGCGATGACGCGGGCCGTGCTCGGCTGGATCGTGGCCAGTTCGCGCAGGTTGTTCATGGCGAGCGTGCTGCCCGACGAGACGAGGTCCGTGATTAGGTCGGCCACGCCGATGTGTGGCGTGAGCTCCGTGGCACCGGACACCTCCACGACGCGGACGGCCTTGGCGGCCGCGTGGAAGAAACGCTCAGTGAGGTTGGGGAAGCTCGTGGCGACGCGGGCACCGCTGGGGATGTCGTCGATGCTCTTCCAGCCCGAGTGCTCGGGGACGGCGACGACGAGGCGGCAGTAGCCGAACTGGAGGTCCATGACCTCGTGGACCGCGCGACCGCTCTCCTGGATGATGTCCTTGCCAGTGATGCCGAGGTCCGCGACGCCATCCTGCACGAACTCGGGGATGTCGTCGGCTCGAAGGAACAGGATCTGGAGCGTCTTGTCGAGCGCCGTCGCGTAGAGCTTGCGTTCGGGCGTGGTCTCGACCTTGAGTCCGGCCTTGCGGAACAGATCGAGTGTGGACTCGCTCAGCCTGCCCTTGTTGGGGATGGCGATCTTCAGCAAACGGGCACCTCCGATGGGCGATCAAGCGGATGAGTCGTGACGCTTGTCGGGGAAGTGATGATGACCCCCCCGAGACATGAGGAGCCCGCGGCGGAGCATGAGCGCGCAAGACCCACGCTAGGTCATTAAGGCTGTGCTCGATGCCCCGCCCGTGGCTCGCGTCGCCCTCGGCTGGGGTTGCGGCATCGGGAGCATCCTCGCGCTCGACGCGCTCCAGCGCGAGAAGCACGACGTGGTGCTCGTGCGTGTCGTCCCCGTGCCTGGCAGCACGCGCGATGTGCCGGACTTCGTCGTTCAGGAGCAGGCAGCGTGTCTTGGGCTGCCTCTTCGCATCGAGCAGGCCGTGGGTGAAGGTGAGACCGCGGCGCTGGAGCGTGCGCTTGCAGTCGTCCGCGCGGACGCGATCGCCTTCGGCTACCTTCGGGGCGAGGACTACTTGGGCTTGTTCAAGGTCGCGAGCTCGACGCGTCGGGTGGGGGCGGAGCCCCTGTTGCCCGTGCGCCACCTGCGGCCGGATGATGCGGCGCACAGGATGGTCGAGTCGGGGCACCGCGCATTCGTGCGCGCAACGCGGGACGATGCTGAGCGCGCGTGGCTCGGGCGCTTCCTCGATGCACCGGTCATCGACGAGATCGAGGGAACGCTGGGACGCTCGGGATGGTCGCTCCTCCGTTCGCTCGTGGTGGATGGGCCGCTCTTCCAGCGGCGGCTTGACGCGGTGGCGGCCGACGCGGTTCGTGCGAGCGACGGTTGGCGCTTGGGCTTGTCGCTGAAGGGCTGATGGGCCCACAGAATCCGGCCACCGTCCCAGAACCCTTTCATCCGTTGAGTGGTGCGCCGTTCCCAAGTCAGGGAGAGAAACGGCTTGACCAAGGTGCTCATTGTGGACGATGACCTGCCAGTGCTCGCCAGCACGGCCCGATCGTTGTCGTCGATCGGGTTCGAGACGGCTATCACGGCGGATCGCTGTATGATCCTGGACGCTATCCGTCAAGGGCATCCAGACGTTGTGCTGCTGGACGTGCGCATGCCGGGCCTCGACGTGGAGCAACTGGTCCGCGCGATCCAGGTGGACCCCGAGATCGCGGGCACGCGCATCGTTCTCTTCAGCGCTGGGATCGACGCGTGGGAGCCGCAAGAGCAGATGCAAGTCGCGGACGCGCTGGAGAAGCCGTTCAAGCCCGCCCACGTGGTCGCGGTCATCACGGACGCGATCGCGGGCCCGCCAAAGCCGCCAGAGCAGCCCGCGGCGCACTCTCTGATGACTGTGTGATATCAGCGGCTCAGCGATACTCGCGCCACTTGTACCCACATTTTGTGCACTCAAGGAAGCGCGTGGTGGCTTCATCGGCGGAGCGGGTCTGTCGCATGAAGTAGTAGGCCGCTCCGTGACCGCACTTCTCGCAAGCGTACTCGTTGGTGGTGGGCAGGCCCTTCTCGCGGTCGCCCTCCTCCATCACGGACTTGCGGATGTCATCGACCTGCTTTGCCTTCACGACGTTCTGGCCGACGACCGTCTTCTTCTGGTAGCCACACTTGGCGCACGTGAGCACGCCGCCCACTGGCTTGAGCATGGCTTTGTCGTTTGGACAGAACATACGAAGTACTGCGCCCAGCGGCGCTTTGGGGGAAAAAGGTGCTGGCGCTGGGTTCTGCTGATGCACCACCCGAAGGCGGTCTGCCTCATCAGTGCTGGTGCGGCAAGCTCTCGGGATCCACGTAGCCCGTGGGCGCGGGCGGCACGAGGTCGTACTGGACCTCGACGGTGAGCACGCCCGTGATCTTGGCGCCTTGCTCGGGGTACACGCCGAAGTTCCACACTTGCCCGAGGCCCAGCGGGCTACCGACGCGGGTGGTGAGCTTGTCCGTCGTCTTGTTCGCGGAGACTTGGCCAGTGCCGCTGCCGCCCTGGTCCTTCAGGGTGACCGTGATGAGGGCAGTGTTGGGCGTCGATCCCGTGGCGGCGTTGAGCCCGTCAGAGACGGTGTAGTTCAGCCACAGGGTGCCATTGTAGTTCGTGACGAGGCTCTGGAGGAGCGGCCCCTGCACTTCCGAGGGCGCGCCGCCCACCGTGAACTCGAGGGGGACCTTGAGGGGTTGGAAGGTGGGCAGCGTCCCGACGTACACGTCGTAGAACGCAGTGCCCGTCGCGCCGACGCTATCGTGCGTGTAGAGGTAGATGCGGCGCCAGCCTTGCCCATCCGCGTTGATGGTGCCGCTCGTGCCGTTGAGCGGGAGCTTCTTCAGGGGTGGGTCCTGCTGGATCGATGTCGCGGTGTGCGCTTGCGAGCCGTTGTTGCGGTACACGACCGTGGTCCCGGGCCCGATAGTGATGTTCTCTGGGAAGAAACGATAGTCGGTGCGGTTCTGGCCATCCACCATCCGCACTTCGACTTGCGAGGGGCCTTGGTAGCCGTCGATGACGCTGACGTTCCCGCGCGCCCACGGGTGCGGGTGGCAGTGCATCTGCCAGATGCCAGCGAGGTCGAACTTGATGGCGCGACTTTGGCCTGGCTGCACGTAGTCGGCGACCTTCGAGCCAGTGTCTGGTGCGAACGGTTTTGGCACGGGCGCGGTGAGGGGCACTTGACCGATGGCCCAGAGGTACTCCACGGTGCCGACGGCGCGCGTGGGCGGGGTCGCCGTGAGCGTGATCGGGGTGCCAGGCGCGACCCACAAGGCGCCCGTGGCCGTGGCGCCCGTGATCTTCGTGTCAAGCTCGGAGGGAATAGTGATGCTGGCGCGCACGATCTTCTGACTCGGGGGCGTCGTGGCCTTGACGTCGGCTTGGCGACCCGGCATCGTGCACCCCGAGAGAATGAGGGCGACCCCGAGGAGCGCCATGATGGCGAGTGCACGCATGGTCATCGGGGACTGGATGGGGTGATTTAGCTCTTGTTGTGGGCTTCTCCCACGATCATTCACTGTTCTTCACATCACCATGCCCGGCATGCTCGTGTCGCCGGCGCTCACGTCCATGTATGGTGTCGGCTTGGGCGGCGGGATCAGGTCGTAGATGACCGTCATCGCGCCCTCGTAGGTCAGGTTCACGCCGCCGCGCGGTTTCACGGTGAGGGTGAAGGTCGAGGTGTCCACGCGGGCCTTCAATGCGCCGTCAGCCTTCGCATCCACCGTCAGCACGTCCTGTGTTTGGCCCGATTGCTTGAGGTGCATGTCCAAAGCGGCCTGGTTTGGCGTGGCTCCGCTGGTGGCCGCGTAGGCAGCGTCCTTCGCGGTGAAGTTGAGGAAGAGCGTGCCAGCGCGCGTGGGGCTGATGGTGACCGTGTCCATGGGGACCTTTTCGTCCACCGGGGCCGGCACGTTGGATGGGGCGCTTGCGGGGAACCCCCCGCCGATCTTCTTGACGAGGGGCTCTGGAAGCGTGGGCGTCACGTAGAGGTCATGCTCTGCGTAGCCCACGCGGCCGCCCGCGTCCGTCATGGCGACGAGCACGCGGACCCAGCCGTTGCCGTCAAGCTTGACGTCACCCGTGGGGCCCGCGAGTGGCAGCAGCTTGAGGGGCGCATCCTGGTGGGAGAGCATCGTCTGGTGGGGCTGGGCACCGTCGTTCTGGTACACGATGGTGGAGCCTTTGGAGATGGTGACATCGGAGGGCACGTAGCGATAGTCCGCCTGCGTGGGCCCATCGACGAAGTGCACGATGACGCGCTGGGGCGCCTTGCCGTCGTCCACGACGGTGACGTTGTTTAGCATCCACGGGTGCGGGTGACAATGCAAGTACCAGATGCCAGCGGTGTCGAAGGTCAGTGGTGTTGACCCACCATTGCCGATCATTGGCGTCTTTGTGGGCATGGTGGTCGTGGGGTAGGGACCTACGCCCGCGATGGGGCCGATCATCCATTGGTAAGTGACGACGCCGACCGCGTTCAATGGCGGGGCCGCGCTGACGGTCATGGAGTCGCCCACCTTCATCCACGCCCCGCCAGTGGCGGTGACGGCACTCACGAGTGGTGCGAGCACCTTGATCTGCGGAACAACGGGCGCGACACCCACAGTGGGCGGGGTGGTCGATCGGCCGATCAGGTTGTCCACTTGGCTGACGCAGCCCGCGAGGAAGGAAGCCGTTACGAGGAGGGCGGCAAAGGCAGTGCCCGCGCGCATGGACCACCCGACATGTCAGGGCTATTTCAGGATTCTTGTGAGGATGTGCGTTGATGTTCCCCCACGAGGGGGAGCACGGTTCCAGGCGGGACATGCCCGTGGAAGCGCCACTGTGACGCCAAGCTCTCAAGCGCGTCGCCCAGGGCGGCCACGTCCAGCTCCGGCCAGATGGCCCCGTTCTCGCGTAGTCTCGGGATAGCTTTCTCGGCTTGCCATAAGAAGCCGGCCTCATTCCCCGCGGTGAGGTGGAGCAGCGCGACGGCCGCCTTGATGAGGCCCATCGTCAGCGCGCGCTCCGCGGGCGGGCCCCGCCCCCAATGACCTTCCCAGGCTTCGTGCGCCTCGAAGTACTCGCCCGCGTTGAAGTGCTCCACACCGCGTCGGATGGGCTCGGGGAGAAGCATCAGGTGGCAAGCGCCACTGACCGGCTTGGTTGTTCTTGCCGCCGCCCCAGCGTCTTCAGCGCCCCGTCCAGCGCGGCTCCCGCTTCTGGGCGAAGGCATTCCTGCCCTCGACGTTGTCCTCGCTGTCCCGCAGCGGCTCGGCGAGGGATTGTTCGAGGCGGAGCGCTTGGTCGAGGTGCAACTCCACCCCGCGCAGGACGGCCTCGCGCGCATGGCGCACTGCGCGGGGCGCGCGGCGCGCGATGGTCTCCGCCATCTTGAGGGCCGTCGGCATGAGCTCCGCTCGCGGCACGACGCGGCTGACGAGGCCAACGCTTAGCGCGCGCTGCGCGTCGATGGGCTCGCCAGTAAGGATCATCTCCAGCGCCACGCCCACCGGCACTGCGCGGGGCAGTCGTTGCGTGCCGCCTTGGCCGGGAATGATGCCGATCTTGACCTCGGGAAGCGCGAAGGTCGCGTTCTCGCTGGCGATGCGGACGTCGCACGCGAGCGCCAGCTCCAAGCCGCCCCCGAAACAGATGCCGTTCACGGCGGCGATGATGGGCTTGCCCGCGTCGAGGTTGCGCGTGATGCCGCCTAGGCCGGGCTCGCGGTCCCACGTCTCGCGGCGCTTGTGCGGCGGCGCGCGTGCGTACCACTCACCCATCTTCTTGATATCTGCGCCAGCGCAGAACGCCTTCTCGCCCGCGCCAGTGATGATCGCTACTCGGATCTCGTCATCGTCCCGCACGCGGATCCACGCTGCGACAAGGGCGTCGCTGGTCTCGGGATCGATGGCGTTGAGGGCCTCGCTGCGTTGCAGCTCGATCAACGCGACGTGGCCGCGAGTCTGGAATCCCACCGTCATTGCACGAGGGCAAGTGGGGCCTGTCGCTTGGACCTTTCACTTCGCCACGATCACGGTGCGGTCGGCCGCGCGGACGACCCGGGGATGGCTCTTGGCTGCGTTCGCCTACTCCGCGGGGTAGGCTTTAAGTCGGTCATGGGTCTGCCCTTCTCGCCGAGGGCTTACCGATGGCAGATTTCGACGTGATCGTGGTCGGCGCAGGCGTCGCGGGCAGCACGGCTGCGGCCCGCATGGCGAAGAATGGCCTCAACGTCCTCCTTGTGGACCGCGCCAAACCCATCGGCTCCAAGAACCTCTCGGGCGGAGTGCTCTGGGGCAACGACCTCGACGAGGTCTTCCCCAACTGGCAAGTCGAAGCGCCAGTCGAGCGCCCCATCACGACCAAGGGCGTCTCGTTCCTCACCAAGGAATCCGGCTTCACCGCGCAGTTCTCGACGGAGGGCTGGAAGAAGGCGCCGTACAACGCCGTGAGCGTGCTGCGCGCGCGCCTCGACCTGTGGCTCTCCGAGCAGGCCGCGAAGGCCGGCGTGAACGTCATCGACGGCGTGAACGTGGAGCACCTCGCAGTGGAGGACGTGAACGGCATCCGCACCGTGAAGGGCGTCGTCCAAGCGGGCGAGACCATCACTGGCGACTGCGTCATCCTCGCGGACGGCACGAACTCGCGCCTCAGCATGGACCTCGGGATCCGTGGCAAGCTCGACCGGCGCCACTACGTCATCGGCATCAAGCAGGTCATCCAGTTCCCCAGCGAGGAAGCGCTGCAGGACCGCTTCGCCATCGGTCCCAACGAGGGCGTCGCGTGCGAGTACGTCCTTGGCTACTTGGACAATGGCGCGAAGGCCGGCGGGTTCCTCTACACGAACAAGGACACCGTCTCGCTTGGCGTCGTCATCAACCTTGATAGCATCTGGGAGAAGGGCGTCTATACGCACAAGGTGATGGAGGCGTTCCGCACGCACCCCACCATCGCCGCGCTCGTCAAGGGCGGCGAGATGGTGGAGTACGGCGCGCACCTCATCCCCGAGGGCGGACTCCACGTCGTGCCGCAGCTCTACGGCAGCGGTTGGCTCGCGGTGGGTGATGCTGCCGGCCTCGTCTATTCGAACGGCCTCGTCATCCACGGCATGAACTACGCGGCCCGCAGCGGCATCATCGCGGCGGACGCTTGCATCGCGGCCAAGAAGGCTGGCGGCTTCAGCGAGCGCAACCTGAGCGCTTACGGCCGCATGATCGAGGACTCGTTCATCATGAAGGACCTCCGCAAGTTCGAGGGCCTCGACGAGTTCGTGTGGGACGACGTGAACCACCAAGTGCTCCCGGGCCTCGTGGAGGACGTCTTCAAGGGCCTCTTCACGAACAACGGCGTCCCCAAGGAGACCGCGCAGACGATCGTGAAGCGGTCGCTACGCGAACGCAAGGTAGGCCTAGGCAAGCTCGCGCGCTTCGCCCTCAAGGCAAGGAAGTCCGTCTGAGGATGGTGACAACCACATGGCTGAACTCTCGAAGGAACCCATGGAGATCAAGGCGATGCTCGGCACGACGTCGTACAACTTCGACTCGCACGAGCACGCGCACATCACCATCGACCAGAGCATCTGCAAGACTTGCCCCCACTTCATGTGCATGTACGGCTGCCCCGCCGGCTGCTTCTCGCTCGCGAACGGCGTCATGCAGTTCCAGTATGAGGACTGCGTCGAGTGCGGCACGTGCGATATCATGTGCACGCCCGGTTCTGTGAAGTGGAACAACCCGAGAGGGAGCTTTGGGGTCAAATACCGCTTTGGGTGACGCGTGCGCGGATTCGTCGTAGGCCTGACGGGCTTCTCTCTCCTCGGACTCGTCGTCGCCTGGCTCAATCACGAGCTTCTGATGGAGCTGGCGACATGCCAGAGCAGCTGGGGAATGTACCCCTGGACGTTCGCGCTCCCCTTCATCGCCGTTGCAGGCGCACTGCTGGTCCTCGTCCGCGTCAAGCGCGCTACGCTCTTTCGCGGTTCGATCGTCGGGGTCGGAGTCGGGCTGCTTCTTCAGGTTCCCTTCTGGGCGGACGCTGGTTTGGGGCTGTGCTCCACCGTATGACCGACGCACGCGACATCATGCGTGCGCCGGGAAGCGTGACCCGTCGATGGCATATGCCCAAGAAGCCACCGTGGTGGAAGCGTTTCTCGGCGTGGGTCCTCGTGCTGAGGGGGTGACGCACGATG
>Ga0265292_1003199_pt1 | contig 10304 bp, 7 predicted proteins | sample Munlanlewell296A_FD_189080 | JGI IMG/M metagenome (GOLD analysis project Ga0265292, IMG submission 189080) | Leachate microbial communities from a municipal landfill in Southern Ontario, Canada - Leachate well 296A | ecosystem: Engineered > Solid waste > Landfill > Unclassified | place: Canada... | reverse complement strand
CGGCCGGGTTCCACATCCCGATGTTCCCGTCCTTGTCGAAGGTGACGATCGCAAGAGGCGACGAATAGACCACCGCCTGCAGGGTATCGCTGCTGGACCGCAGCTCCTCCTCCACACGCTTGCGCTCGGTGATGTCGCGGTTGGAGCCGCGCCTCCCCTGAAAGATCCCGTCCGCCCCGAAAACCGGCCTGCAGACGTGCCCGACCCAGCGCACCTCCCCGTCGCTCCGGACGATGCGGAACTCGATCCCCCCGATCGCGTCGCCCCGCTTCGCGCCGTCGAGGTAGTCGCAGATATGCTCGTCGAACCGCGGGCGGTCCTCCGGGTCGACGATGCGGAACAAGAGACCCGGATCCCCGGCAAAGGCCTCCGCCGGATATCCGGTGATCTGCTCGCACGAGGGGGATGCATATCGAATGCTCCGGTCCGGGCCTATCCAGTACTCCCAGTCGTGGGTAAAATCCGCGACGGTGCGGAACTTCTCCTCGCTCTCCCGGAGCGATTTCGTGGCTCGCCGAACGTTGCGCCTGAGAGCCACGATCCAGACCCCGGAAAGGACGGCGGCCGCGACGAGAATGAGAAGCGCGTTCCGGAGAAGCGGAGAGATCGCCGGGGGGGGGCGTGAAAAATCCTGACCGCTCCATCGCACGAACACCTCGGAACGCTCCGTCTCGGTCAGCGAGTCCAACCCCTTCTGTACAATGGAGAGAAGAAGCGGCTCCCCCTTGCGCACACCGAAGTGCTGGGGCAAGGTGTAGATGCGGCGCGACACGATCCGGATATTGGTGAGGCTCTGCTCGCGCACGATGTGGGCGCCGACGGGCAACGTCTCAAGAAACGCGTCGAGCTGTCCCGTCGCGACCATGGTAAGCCCCGTCGCCGTGTCCTCCACCGCCACGGGGTGGATTTTCGGATGCTCGGCGGACAACCATGTATTGATTCCGTAATTCCTCACAACGCCGAGGCGGCGCGAAACCATGTCCTCGATCGTTTTCGGGTCACCGCCGCCTTGACGGACGAACAGAACGTAGGGCACCGACAGGTACGGCCTGGAGAAGAGAAGGAAACCTTCGCGCTCAGGCGTCCGGGTGAGGGTTCCGAGAAGGTCCACCTTCCCCCTCTTGACGGCTTCGAGGACATCGGACCAGGTGGCGTAGGCGACGGTCCGGAACTCGACCCCAAGCTTCTTGCCCATGATGGCCAGAAGGTCCGGCGTGATGCCCCTGGCGACTCCGGAGGAGTCGAGGAACTCGAAGGGAGGGAACAGTGGGTCGGGGGCGTAGCGGATGGGACCGTGGGCGGCGACGAAGGCGCGTTCCTCGGGGGTAAGAGGATCGGCGGCCGTTCCCGCTTCTTGCTCCACGAGCGGGAATATCGCCACGGAGAGGAACAGGCCGATAAGAAGCACCTTCGGGAGAAAGCAACGCAGGATACTCATCTCCTTAAGAACAGAAAATCCGAACAACGGCATACAGATCGTACGAAAACATTTTCGTATACTATCTCCAAATATCCACACAGGGGTTATTTATTTCCCCAATCGCCTTTAAACCTGCGAGCCACAAATCATCCACTCGGCCCGTTTTTACGAAAAAAGTGAACTTGGCGCGAAGCCAAATTCCCTTTAAGAATTGCGATGGTGCCGAAGGGGGGACTCGAACCCGCACGGGTTTCCCCACCACCCCCTCAAGCAGCCCCAACCCTATAAAGCACCACAATCACTTTGTTTATCATATAGTTACGACCATACCAAAATTACACATTCCGTAGATTCAGGGAGATTTCCGTAGGCTTCCCGGGATTTTGGACACAAATGGGACACTCGGCTGTTTCCGTCAGCGCCTGTGGATTGATGCACTGAAAAGCGCAAAGAAAGCCGTCCACATGGCCAAAGTTCCAATCGGAAAAGTTGGATGGGCAGCGAGAGACGCGTAAAATGGAGACCCGACCAGGCGACGTATATGGCACTTGAGGATAGGGAGAATTCGACGGTTTGAGGCGAGCCATGGACAAGACCCCGAAGCTGATAGAAGGCGACATCGTTTTCTACCGCACCCCGGAGGGTACCACCAGAATCGAGGTTCTCTATGAATCCGAGACCTTTTGGCTCAACCAGAAGAAAATCGCCGAACTGTTCGGCGTCGAGCTTCCTACCACCAGCTATCATCTGAAGGAGATTTACGCGTCCGGTGAACTGAGCGAATCCGCAACTCTTCGAAAAATTCGAAGAGTTCAACGTGAAGGGAATCGCGACGTTTCCCGCGAGATCGATTACTACAATCTCGACGCGATCATCTCTGTGGGCTATCGGGTGAACAGCGCCCAGGCGACCCGCTTCCGCATCTGGGCTACGCAGACGCTCCGGGAATTCATCGTCAAGGGCTTCGTGCTCGATGATGACCGATTGAAACTGAAGAAGCGGTTCGGCAAGGACTACTTCGACGAACTCCTGGAACGGATTCGGGAAATACGGGCCAGCGAACGCCGGTTCTACCTGAAGATCGTGGACATCTACGAGCAATGCAGCATCGATTACGACAAGGACGCTGAGATCACGAAAACCTTTTTCAAGACGGTTCAGAACAAGCTGCATTGGGCGGTGACCGGGCAGACCGCCGCCGAGATCATCGCCGGACGATCCGATGCCGACAAACCGTCCATGGGCCTCACCACCTGGAAAAACGCCCCCGCGGGGAAAATTCTCAAGTCGGATGTTGTCGTGGCGAAGAACTACCTGATCGAGGGAGAGATCAAGGAGCTGGAGCGGATCGTCGGGATGTATCTGGATTATGCCGAAAATCAGGCCGCCCGGCAAATTCCCATGCGCATGGCCGATTGGGTAGAGCGCCTCGACGCTTTCCTGAAATTCAACGAATACGAAGTGCTGACGAACGCAGGAACTGTTTCGGCAGAGGTGGCCCGGCAACTTTCAGAAGAACGGTATGCGGCCTTTCGCATCAGACAGGACATGACGTTCGAGAGCGATTTCGAAAAAGAGATCAAACGGATCGAAGGGAAAGAGAAACCCGGAAAGAAACCGGCAAGGAAAAAATCGGAATGAAGCCCACGGGCCGATTTTACGAAAAAAGGGAATCTGGCTCGAAGCCAAATTCCCTCTGGGCGGGAATGTCCGCCTTCGCCAAGGCTACGGCGGACAACCTTCCCCGATGGCTTGCCAGCCGTAACTCCGAAATCCCGGCGGGTAGCAGTGCCCTCCTACGCCCCTTGCCGGAAAGGGAACCCCTGGCGGGGGCTACGAAGGGCATCCTTCGCTCGGGATGGCATGCCATCCGTAGCTCCGAAATCCCGGCGGTGCGGTTGCGATGAGGAGCGAAGGATGGTGCCGAAGGCGGGATTTGAACCCGCACGGGTCTCCCCACCACCCCCTCAAGATGGCGTGTCTGCCAGTTCCACCACTTCGGCACGCTGCAGGAAAAACATCTTAGCCACCCTCACCCGGAAAATCAAGACGGAGATAAGGTTTCTCTTCCCAAACCGCCCGCAAACTTGTAACCTTCAGGGCTAAAACCTTGTTTGGGCAGGAGGACGACAGCATGGCGGAAGAAGAAGCGCCGCGACGCGGCGGCTTGTATCGGAACGCGGTCAGTCTCTTCGGGGCGCTCATCTCGGGCGGGAGCATCCTCCTCATCATCTTCGCCCTCGCCCTCGAGTTCAGCCTCAAGCGGCACAGTCCCTACATCGGTATCTTTACCTACATGGTCTTCCCGACCTTCTTCGGCGTGGGGGCGGTCGTCTTCCTGTACGGGATGCGGCGCGAGAGCCTGCGCCGGCGCGTTGCGGGAAGCGAGGAGGCGCTCGCATACCCCCTCGTCGACCTGAACATCCCGAGGCACCGGAAGCGGTTCATCTACGTCGTGCTCGGGGGGACGTTCCTCTCCGTGTTCATGGCGTTCGTTACGTACAACGCCTTCCTCTACAGCGAGTCCGTCTCCTTCTGCGGCACCCTGTGCCACTCCGTGATGGAGCCGGAGTACGCGGCGTACCTGACGTCGCCCCACGCGCGGGTGAGCTGCGTGGACTGCCACGTGGGGCACGGCGCCTCCTGGTACGTCAAGGCGAAGATCTCGGGAGTCCGCCAGGTCCTCGCCGTGATGACGAAGTCGTACCCGCGTCCCATCCCGACCCCCATCGAGAACCTGCGCCCCGCCCGGGAGACGTGCGAGGAGTGCCACTGGCCGGCGAAGTTCTTCGGCACCCAGCTGATGCAGATCGCGCACTTCCGGTACGACGAGAAGAACACCCCCGAGCAGATCAGCATCGGGATGAAGACGGGCGGGGGCAGCGCCGCGCTGGGAGGCACCGCCGGGATCCACTGGCACATGATCATCCAGAACAAGGTCAACTACATCGCCGTGGACCGCCAGAAGCAGGAGATCCCGTGGATCGAGGTCCGCAACGAAAAGGGAGACCTGCTGGAGGAATACCTCAGCCTCGACTACAAGGGGAGCAAGGAGCAGCTCGCGGCGATCCCGAAGGACGAGATGGACTGCATGGACTGCCACAACCGGCCCACGCACATCTACCTGCCGCCGGAGACCGGGGTGGATCGCGCCATGACCACCGGGCTCATCTCCAGAACGCTTCCCTGGGCGAAGAAACTGGTGGTGGACGCACTCGTCCGCGAATACCCAACGCGGGAGAAAGCCCACGAAGGGCTCAAGACCGAGATCGCGGGCTTTTACCGGCAAAAGTACCCCGCCATCTACGAGGCGCGCAAGGCGGACGTGGAGAAGGCGGCGAAGACGGCGACCGAGATCTACGACCGCAGCGTCTTCCCCGCCATGAAGGTGAACTGGAAGACGTACCCTTCCAACATCGGCCACCGGAACTGGCCGGGGTGCTTCCGCTGTCACGACGGACGCCACGTCTCGAAGAAGGGGAAGGTCCTGAGCATGGAGTGCTCTGAGTGCCACACGATGCCGGAGCGGGGGCCTCTGATGCCGTTGGGGGCCGTGTCCCCGGACAAGAAGATGCCGTGGCACCCCGTGGAACTGCAGGGGAAACATGCCCGGATCCTGTGCAGCCGGTGCCACTCCGCGGGGTACCGGCCGCCGTCCGAGTGCGTCGAGTGCCACAAGTTCAACACCGCGGCGCCGATGATGAAGATGGCATGCACGGATTGCCACCAGAAACCCGGGGAGGCGAAACCCTTGACGGCGTGCAAGGAGTGCCACGACAAGGTGCACGGCCTGCACGCGAAGGGGGGCCACCGCGACGCCGCCTGCACGGATTGCCACAAACCGCACGCCTGGGCCGTCTCCGGGCGCGATACGTGCCTCGAGTGCCACAGCGACATGAAGGAGCACAACGCTGCGAAGGGGGCGTGCGTCTCCTGCCACTCGTTCCGGGAGGGGAAACCGTCGAAGAAGTGACGGGAGGAGGAGCGGCTATTCGCCCCTGCGCTTCTCTTGGGGGAGGGCCCCGGGGACGATCCCTCCGGGCCCGAACTTCTCCCGGATCCGGTCCACCGCGCGGTTGAGCTTTTCCTTTTTCTCCGGGTCCACGGCGATAGGGGGCTCCGGGGTTCCCATGCCCGGCTTGCCGAAGAGGCCGAGCTGCTCCATCCGGTCCTTCTTCCGCGCGCCCGCCGCCGGGACGAGCTTCGACACGGAGATCCCGAGGAGCCGCACAGGCCGGGCTCCCGCTTCGGTGTCGAGGAGCAGGTCCAGGCAGCAGCGGTAGATCGTCCCGTCGTCGTCGGTGGGATCGGACAGGGTGACCGCCCGGGTCACCTGGACGAAGTCGTGGTACTTCACCTTCAGCGTGACCGTCTTCCCCTTGATCCCGCCACGGCGCAGACGCGACGACACCCGGTCGGCGAGCGAAAGAAGCTCCCGCCGCATCGCTCCACGATCGCGCAGATCGTGGTCGTAGGTGTCTTCGTGGCCGATCGACTTCGCCTCCCGCTCCGTCTCCACCGGACGGTCGTCGATCCCGCGGGCCAGTTCGTGCAGGTGCTCCCCGTGCGCGCCGAAGGTTCGTACCAGCGTCTCCCGCGACGAGCGGCGCAGATCTCCGATCGTCCGGATCCCCCGTCCCAGGAGCGCCTCCCCTGTCACCTTCCCCACCCCCCACAGCTTCCCCACCGGAAGAGGGTCCAGGAAATTCTGCTCTCCTCCGAGGGAGACGACCGTGAGGCCGTCCGGCTTCCCGAGATCCGACGCGATCTTCGCGAGGAACTTGTTCGGCGCCACGCCGGCGGAAACGGTCAGCCCCGTCTCTTCCCGGACCGCCGCCTTGATCTTCCGCGCCACCTCTTCCGCGGAGCCGAACAACCGCTCGCACCCCGTGACGTCGAGGAACGCCTCGTCGATGGAGAGCGGCTCGACCATGGGGGTGAATCGGCGGTAGATGGCGAAGACCGTGTCGGACATCTCCGCGTAGCGGGACATGCGGACGGGGAGGAAAATCCCCTTCGGGCAAAGCCGCTTCGCGGTCGCCGTCGGCATCGCCGAGTGGACCCCGAATTTGCGCGCCTCGTACGATGCGGCCGCCACGACGCCCCGACGCTCGTCACCGCCCACGATCACCGGCTTCCCACGGAGCTCCGGGCGATCGAGGACCTCGACCGAGGCGTAGAACGCATCGAGATCCAGATGCAGGATGCTCCGTATCGCAGGTTTGACGTTCATATCGGGGATTGCAGGTAGTAGGAGCTCCGGATGAGGGGGCCGGACAGGACGCGATCGAAGCCGATCCCGCGCGCCGCTTCCGCGAGGAGGTCGAACCGTTCCGGGGAGACGTATTCGGACAGCGGCAGATGATCCCTTGAAGGCGGAAGGTATTGCCCCACCGTGATGGACCGGCATCCCGCGGCGAAGAGGTCGCGGAAGACCGCCGTCACTTCCCCTTCGGTCTCCCCGAACCCGACCATGATCCCGGATTTCAGCAACAGGGAGGGACGCATCGCGGCGGCGCGGCGGAGAAGATCGAGGGATCGGTCGTACTCCGCACCCTTCCGAACCACCAGATAGAGGCGCGGGACGGTCTCCACGTTATGGGCAAGGATGTCGGGGGCGACGTCGACGACGCACCGCAGCGCGTCGATGTTTCCGGCGAAGTCCGGAACCAGCAGTTCGACCGTGGCCCCCGGAGCTTCCCGACGCAGCGCGCGGACCACGGAGGCGAAGTGCGCCGCCCCGCCGTCGGGGAGGTCGTCGCGGGTGACGGAGGTGACGACCACGTGCCGCCAGGAGAGCTCCGCCGCCGCGTTCGCCACGCGCTCCGGCTCGGCGGGATCGGGCGGAGCGGGCACCCCGGCGGTCACGCTGCAGAAGGCGCAACCCCGCGTGCACACGTCGCCCAGCAGGATCACGGTCGCCGCCCCCGCCCCCCAGCACTCCCCCACGTTGGGGCACCGCGCTTCGCGGCACACCGTCCGCAGACCAAGCCGGGCAAGCGTCCCCGACACCTCCTCCACCCGTTTCCCGGAAGGGGCGCGGACCTTGAGCCAGTCGGGGCGCGGTGCGCGGGACGAGTTCATGCGAACCCCTCCAGGTGACGGTTGCAGGCGGTGGCCACCGCCTCGCGTACCGCCTCCATCGTCGGGGCGCTCCCCGTCTCCTCGGCGATCGACGTCGCTTCCCGCCCCTTCAGGCCGCACAGGTGGATCCGCCGGAACCAGGAAAGATCGGTCGTCACGTTCAGGGCGAAGCCGTGGTAGGTGACCCACTTCCTGATGCCGACGCCGATGGAGGCGATCTTCCGCTCCCCCGCCCACACGCCCGTCAGCCCCTTGATCCGCCGGGACTCGACACCGAACGCGCGCACGGCGTCGATCAACGCCGCCTCGATCGACCGGACGAACTTGTGGACGTCCGGCCTCTCCATCAGAACAATCGGGTAGCCGACGAGTTGCCCCGGACCATGGTAGGTGATGTCGCCGCCCCGTCCGACTCGTTCCACCGGGACCCCCTCCGCAGCGAGCGTTTCTTTGGACACGAGGAGGTTCGCCTCGTCTCCGGCGCGGCCCAGGGTGTAAACGTGCGGGTGGGTGAGAAGAAGCAAGGTGTCCGGGATCCGCCCTGTCGCCCTCCGGTCCAGGCAGGAGAGCTGGAGGTCGAGCGCCTCCCGGTACGCGACCTCCCCCAGCCAGACGATCTCCACGGAGCGCCCTTTCGGCCTACGAGAAATCCCCCGCTTCGAGGATCTCCCGGACACGGTACAGGAAGCCGTTTCCCGCCACGCCGTCGATGACGCGGTGGTCGTACGCGCAGCAGAGGTACATCATCGGCCGGATGACGATGGAGTCTTCGCCGTCCACGTCGATCACCACGGGCCGCTTCACGATCTGCCCCAGCCGGAGGATCCCCACCTGGGGCTGGTTGATGATCGGGGTGCCGAAGAGGTTCCCCTTGATCCCCGGGTTGGTGATGCTGAAGGTTCCACCCGAGAGTTCGTCCGGGGAGATCTTCCCCGACTTGGCCCGCGCGCCGAAGTCGTCCATCGCGGCGGAGATCTCCTTCAGGGACATCCGGTCCGCGTGGCGCAGCACCGGGACGAGCAGGCCCTTTTCCGTGTCGACCGCGACGGCGATGTGGATATCCTTTTTCAACACCGTGCTCTCTCCGGAGACGGTGGCGTTCATGATCGGGGTCTCACGCAGCGCCTTCGCCGCGGCGTGGATCACGAAGGGAAGATACGTGAGGTTCACGCCCTCCTGTTTCGACTTGGCCCGAACCCCCGCCACCCTGTGCATGTCCACCTCGGCGAAGATGTGGACGTGGGGCGAGGTTTGCTTGCTCCGGACCATGTGCTCGGCGATCTTCTTCCGGATCGGCGTCCACGGCACGACCTGATCCCCCCCGGGCTTGGCCTCCGCAGCCTTGGTGAAGGAGGCGGGAGGTGAAACGATCGGAGCCCGCGAGGGCGCGGCCTTGGCCTCCGTAGCCTTGGGCTTCTTCGCCGACACTTCGGAGCCCAAGGCGGATGAGGCGAGGTATCCCTCCACGTCCTTCCGCGTCACCCGTCCGTCGATGCCGGTCCCGGGGATCTTCGACAGATCCAGGCCATGTTCGGCGGCCATCCGGGCCACCACGGGGGTGATCCTGATCCGTCCGGCCGTCGGCGGCGGCGGAGGCGCGGGGGCGGAAGGTTCGACGCGCGGGGGGGCGGGGATCGGCGGTCCCGACGTCCGTGCCATGTGGCCGGGGAATCCCTCGGTCTCCTCGTCCCATTTCGGCGCCGCTTCGGGCGCGGGCAGGGATGCCGCCGGGTCCGTCTCGATCTTCGCCAGCACCGCCTGGATGGGGACCGTCTCTCCCGGCTTGACCAGGATCTGCGTGACCCGGCCCGCCGACGGCGAGGGGATCTCCGCGTCCACCTTGTCCGTGGAGATCTCGAGCAGGGGCTGGTCCTTGGCGACCAACTCCCCCACCTCCACGAGCCACTTCACCACGACCCCTTCCACCACGCTTTCCCCGAGCTGGGGCATCACGACGTCGATGAGCATCGCTCCACGCTCCTTGCGTTTAATACGCGGCGAGTTTCCGGATCGCCTCGGTGATCTTCTCCTGGTTCGGCAGGACGTACGCCTCCATCGCCGGGGCGAACGGCGTGTGGACATCCCGCGCCGCCAGCCGCATGACCGGCCCGTCCAGCTCCTCGAAGCAATCCTGCGCGATCCGCGCGGCGACCTCCCCCCCGATCCCTCCGGTCAGGCGCGCCTCGTGGACGATCAGAACCTTTCCCGTCTTCCGCACGGAAGCCTTCACCGTCGCCCAGTCGATCGGCAGGAGGGTCCGCAGGTCGATCACCTCGATGTCCACCTCCGTGGCCATGTCCCGCGCCGCCTTCATCACCGCGTGGACCGGGGCGCCGTAGGTGATGACGGTGAGGTCCCGCCCCTCCTTGCGCAGCGCCGCCTTCCCGATGGGGACCAGGTACTCCTCCGCGGGAATCTCTTCCTTGATCCGCCGATAGAGGAACTTGTGCTCGAAGTAGATCACCGGGTCGTCGTCCCGGATGGCGGACTTGAGCAGCCCCTTCGCGTCGTACGCCGTCGCCGGGGCCACCACCTTGAGGCCGGGGACGTGGCAGAACCACGCCTCCGGGTTCTGGGAGTGGTACAGGCCGCCGTGGACCCCGCCGCCCGACGGCCCCCGGACCACGATCGGGCAGGCGGTTTGCCCGCCGTGGCGGTAGCGAAGCGTCGCGGCCGAGTTCACGATCTGGTCGAAGCCGCAGGAGATGAAGTCGATGAACTGCATCTCGAGGATCGGGCGCATCCCCTGGACCGCGAGTCCGACACCGGCCCCGACGATCAGCGACTCGGAGATGGGCAT